>Ga0265293_10004992_pt1 | contig 22716 bp, 20 predicted proteins | sample Munlanlewell138R_FD_192505 | JGI IMG/M metagenome (GOLD analysis project Ga0265293, IMG submission 192505) | Leachate microbial communities from a municipal landfill in Southern Ontario, Canada - Leachate well 138R | ecosystem: Engineered > Solid waste > Landfill > Unclassified | place: Canada... | reverse complement strand
GGCAGGGTTCCCCGAGGCGGGGTTTACTTTCTCATCCATGTAAGGGGGTTCCTCCTAAGTGGTCTTGCACTGACAGCTACCCATCTAACCACACTTGACCGCCCAAAATCAAGGTTAGGCGTCACCAATAATGCCGATTCTGAACGGAAGATTAGGCGTTTTGCAGTACGCTCCCTTGCGCCCGGCCAGCCCACGAGAAATGACCTCTCTACGTGCTCAGTAACGCGTCTTCCAAGCGCTGGCCGTTACCTCAACCACCGTCTGCCATGGCGTGGGCTTCAGGCCCAGTAACTCAGTGGTCTCGCTCGAATCCATAACGAACGGCCGATCGAACTGGTAAAGCTGGCCCTTAACCTCGCGGAGGACGGGCATGACCAGGCCGATAGCGTTCAACATCCAGCCGGGCATCGACGCCGCCTTCGGTTCGCGGAGGTCAAGGTGCCTGTGCATCTGCTGCAGCACCTGCCTAATGGTGGCGGGCGGGTTGGCGGGAACGAGCCAGGCGGAACCCCAGGCGCGCTCGTCCTGACCAAGTAGAGCAAGGGTAGCGACCACATCGTCGACGTAGGACCAGCTGTGAGGCTGGTCAGGGTCGCCGAAAACCAGGGCCTGCCTGCCCCTGAAGGTGGCGTCCGCGTAGCGCGCCAGCATGCCGTTAGCGGCTGAGGTCGTGGGCCCAAGGTAATCAGAGGCCCGGGCCTCGGTAACCCGCACGTGACCCGCCTCGTGCGCAGCCAGGGCCTCGAGCCACATGCGTTTACGAATCTCGCCCTTGTAATCGCTTGGGTTCATGGGCGTGTTACGGGTCATGGCGCCTTCCACCGGGCCGTAACCGTACAAGTTGCTGAACGTCACGAGAACGGCGCCGGTGTCTGTTGCTGCCTTGAGCATGGCGGCAGCCAGCGGAGGCCACTCGGCGGCCCACTTGGTGTAACCCGCCGGGCCAGCGCAGTTGTAAATAGCGGCGGCGCCTTCAGAAGCACGCGTGAGAGCCGCGGCATCGGAAGCGTCCAGAGCAACGAGCTCGGCCTGCGGAAGTTCAGGCCCGCTACCCGACCGGGTTACTAGCTTGACCCGGTGGCCATCGGCCGCCAGCTTGCGGGCAAGGGCACTGCCGATTGGCCCGGCGCCCACGATAACGCTGACTACCTGACTCATTGCGGAACGTTACATCGCCCGTTTCTGCTGACTGTCAGGTCTCGTTAGCTCGCTGTGGAAGCTGCGCAAGGAAGCGCTAGCACTGACGGCAATGCGGCGGTCATGGTGCGCTACTTGCGCCCGCCAGTCCGGCGCCGCACCAGTCGTCCCTGACTACCGAACCTCAACGGACGGTGAGCGCCCCGCATAGGCTTCGCGCGGTAGCATCTGGTGCCACTCAGTTGGCGCCCGTTATTCATTAGCCCCCGCGGGTGCCACATAGGAGGAAAATCAGATGAAGAGACTGGCAGCCATTGTTCTGTCGCTAGCTCTGCTGGGCACTGCTCTCGCCCAGAGCCTCACTGTGTACACCAGTGTTGACGAGGAGAACGCCGCTAAGCTGTTCGCCGCCTTCACGCGTGACACGGGCATTCAGGTGAACTTCGTGTTCCTGTCGTCCGGCCCGGCCCTCAGCCGCATCGAAGCCGAGTCCAACCGTCCGCAGGCCGACGTGTGGTTCGGCGCCCCCAGCGAGAACCACGTGCTGGCGGCCGAGCGCGGCCTCACCCAGCCGTTCGCTAACCCCAACGCCGACGCCCTGGCCGCCAACTTCAAGGACGCCAACGGCGCCTGGTACGGCATCTACACCAACCCGCTGGCGGTAGGCGTGCGTACCGACACCCTGGCCGAGCGCGGCGTGCCCGTGCCCACCAGCTGGGCCGACCTCACCGACGAGGCCTACCGCGGCCTGCTGCAGATGCCCAGCCCGCAGTCCAGCGGCACCGGCTACGCCGTGGTCATGACGCTCCTCACCCTGTGGGGCGAGGACGCCGCCTTCGATTACCTCGAAGCGCTGCACCCCACCATCCAGACCTACACCCAGAGCGGCACCGCTCCCTCCGGCTCGCTGGCCGTGGGTGAGACCGCCATGGCTCTCCAGTTCACGCCCGGCTTCCTCAAGCTGGCCGACGAGGGCTTCCCGATCGAAGTGGTGTTCCCCAGCGAAGGCGTTGGCTACGAGGTAGCCGCCGCGTCCATCATCAAGGGCGCCGCTAACCAGGCCGAAGCCGAAGCGCTCATCGAGTGGATCACCTCCGCCGCTGGTCAGCAGGAACTGGTAACGAACAAGACCTACTTCCTGCCCGTCCGCGCCGACGTGAGCGCCGGCGAGGGCATCCCCACCCTCGACAGCATCACCCTCGTGTCGTACGACCCGGCCGTCGCCGCCGAGCGCCGCCAGGAGCTCGTGGACCGCTGGCTCGACCAGGTCCTCGGCCAGTAAAGTTATTCAACCAGCGGGTCCGAACGCGCGATGCGTTCGGACCCGCCCCTCATATCTTGTGAACCAATATCTTGTGAACCAATATCTTGTGAGTGAGCTCGGAATCTTGTGAACCAGATCCGCAGGCTGGCGCGCGACCCGCTACTGCTGGCGCTGATCATCGTCATCTTCGCCGGGCTGGGGCTGTTCGTGGTGTACCCGCTGGTGAAGGTGGTTCTCACCAGCTTCCAGACGCGCTCGGGGCAGTTCACGCTCGAGAACTACGAGCTGTTCGTCAACAGGCGCCTGTACCAGACCGCCCTCAAGAACAGCCTTGTGGTCGGTGGCGTGGTGGCTGTCATCAGCGTGCTGCTGGGTTACGTCCTCGCGTTCGTAACCACCCGGCTGCGCACGCCCGGGCAGGCCGCTCTGAACATGGTCACCATGCTTCCCATCATCTCGCCGCCGTTCGTGAGCGCCGTGTCTATCCTCTTCCTGTTCGGCTTCAACGGGCTCATCACCAAGGGCCTCCTGCAACTGCAGGACTTCAGCATCTACGGCTTCGGCGGGGTGGTGCTCAGTCAGGTCTTCACCTTCACGCCTATCGCGTACCTTTCCTTGCGCGGCGTGCTGCAGTCCATTAACCCCACGCTTGAAGACGCGGCCCTGAACGTGGGCGCCACCAAGTGGCAGGCGTTCCGGCGCGTGACCCTGCCGCTCTCGCTGCCCGGCATCGCCAGCGCGCTGCTAATAGTGTTCATCGAGTCGCTGGCCGACTTCGGTAACCCGCTCGTTCTGGCGGGCGCCACGTTCCCCATGCTGGCGCCGCAGGCGTACCTCGAGATAACCGGCTCGTTCAACCTGCCGCGCGGCGCCGCTCTGGCCGTGGTGCTGCTCATACCCAGCCTCACCGCGTTCGCCATTCAGCGTTACTGGATCTCGCGGCGGCAGTACATAACCGTTACCGGCAAGCCCACCTCCTCGACCTCCAAACTGGTGTCCGAGCCCGTAAAGTGGGTGCTGTTCGGCGTTTCGTGGCTCTTCACCGTCCTGGTGCTGGCGTTCTACGCCGTCATCCTCGTCGGCGCTTTCACGCGCGTGTGGGGCTTCGATTACACGGTGACGCTGCAGCACTTCAGGTACGTGTTCGACGTTGGCTTCAACTCGGTCAAGGACACGCTGGTGGTGGCGGCGTTCGTCACGCCGCTCAGCGGCCTGCTGGGCATGATGATCGCCTTCCTGGTGGTGCGGCGGCGCTTCCCGGGCCGGCAGCTCATGGAGTTCACCAGCATCCTCAACTTCGCGGTGCCCGGCACCGTCGTCGGCATCGGTTACATCCTGGCCTTCAACGGGCCGCCGATCATCCTCACCGGCACGCTGGCCATTCTGGTGGCAGCGTTCGTGTTCCGTTACATGTCGGTGGGTATTCAGAACGGCATCGCGGTGCTTAGCCAGGTGGACCCCGCCATTGAGGAGGCGGCGCAGAACCTGGGAGCCGACAGCGTAACCACCTTCCGTAAGGTCACGCTGCCGCTCATAGCGCCCGCCTTCTTCTCCGCGCTGGTGTACGCCTTCGTGCGCGCCATGACCGCCATCAGCGCCGCCATCTTCCTGGTGTCCGCCAACTGGAACCTCATGACGGTGCAGATCCTCAACCAGGTGGGCTCCGGCCGGCTGGGCGTGGCGGCCGCCTTTAGCGTGGTCCTCATTCTGATAGTGGTGGTGTTCATGGGCGTGCTGAACCTGCTCATGAGCCGCTGGACGCGCCATTCGGGGAGCGTGAGGTTCTGATGCCCGCGGCCTACTCCCGGGAGGAGACCAAGTGAACGACCTGACCCTCCGTAACCTCCGTAAGGAGTTCCGCAGCCACGACGGCGCCGGCAGCGTGGTGGCCGTGAACGACGCTAACCTGGAGGTGCCCAAGGGCACCCTGGTAACCCTGCTGGGTCCGTCTGGTTGCGGCAAGACCACCTTGCTGCGCATGATCGCTGGCTTCGAGGAGCCCACCAGTGGGCAGGTGCTCTTCGGCGAGCGCGACGTGACCAACGACCCACCCAACCGGCGCAACGCGTCCATGGTGTTCCAGTCGTACGCAATATTCCCGCACCTCAACGTGTTCGATAACGTGGCGTTCGGCCTCAAACTGCAGCGGCTACCGGCCGCGCAGGTGCGCGAGCGGGTCGGGCGCGTCATGGAGGTCACTGGCCTGGCCGGTTACGAGAAGCGCTCACCCAGCCAGCTTTCGGGCGGGCAGCAGCAGCGCGTGGCGCTGGCGCGCTGCATCGTCATGGAGCCGCAACTCCTGCTGTTCGATGAGCCGCTCAGTAACCTCGACGCCAAACTGCGCGAGCAGATGCGGGTCGAGATCCGCGAGCTGCAGCAACGCTTAGGCATAACCACCGTGTACGTGACGCACGACCAGGTGGAGGCAATGAGCATCTCCGACGTGGTGGTGGTGATGGAGAAGGGCAACATCATGCAGATCGGGTCGCCGGAGGACATCTACGCGCGGCCCGCTAACCACTTCGTGGCCGACTTTATTGGCAAAGCCAACTTCGCGGCCGCTGAAGTGGTGGACGCGCGAACGGTGCGGGTGGGCGGTAAGGACGTGCAGGTGCAGCCACATGCCTTCGCTGCCGGTAAGCAGGTGAGCGTCATGCTGCGCCCTGAAGCGGCGACCATTGGCCGCGCCGAGGGGCTCTTTGAGGGCACGGTCACGCGCGCCATGTTCCTAGGTAGCGTGCTCGAGTGCGTGGTTAACGTTGCCGGGGTGGGCGAGATGATGATAGACGTGCCCAACCCGGTGGCGTTCGGCCGGCTCGAGGTGGGGGAGAAGGTGTTCGTTACGCCGGTGGCGGGGTTGCCGGCGGTGGTGGCGGACTGACTGGATTTGAATTGGAATCTAACTGGATCCGGTCGTAACTCCAGGGAGTGAGCCAAAGCGTGCGGCCGCATCGTTGCTCAGCAGTATTCGGCCGGTTTGCACCGCGTGCGCGGCGAGTATCAGGTCGTGGGCACCTCGACGCTGCCCAGTCCGGCGAGTATGCGCAATCAGCTGAGCGTGATACCTTGCAGTTTCGTCCGAGTACAGCAGGACTTCGACAGTCTTGATGATGGCGGTGAGTGCGCGGGCACGTTCTGTGGCACGCTCCTCGTTGTCTGCCAGTTCTATCCCTGTTCGGTACTCGGCAATTGAGATGGCGGCCACGGCGATGTCGTCGCTATCGAGTTTCGAGCGGTCTATGCGGCCACGCTCGTAGTCGATAAGAAAGGTAGTATCGAATATTACTCGCCGGCCCATGGGTCGGCTCCATCGTTGATTAGTTCGGCTAGGGCTTCGTAGATGCTGGAAGCGAACTCGTCGTCAGGTGGGACGCTGCCCTCGAGGGCTATGCGCAGGTCCCGGCCCGTGCGGTGTGCGGACGGACGGATCTCTGCCACTGGAACGCCGCCTCGGGTTACAACCACGGACTCCCCGGCCTCGACCGCATCAAGCAGGTCAGAGAACTTTCTGGACGCCTCTGTAGCTGTCATGACCTTCATGGATGGATTATATCTGATAATCAGATAGAGGCTGCGAACAGTATAAGCGCATTCGGCTGAGGAGCTCTCTGCGCCTGGAATGGAGGGGCGGCCGCTACCAGTGCGGCCGCCCCTCGTAGTTGGACGGAACGAGGTAACACCTGTTACCCGTGTCTGCCCCTCGCCATCTCGCAGGGAGCAGCGGTCAATCCGGCAGAACCTCGATGAAGTACAGGCTGCTTACCGACGCGCCAGCGAACGGCCCGCTGGCTTCTACTCGGATGTAGTCACCTGCCACCACGTCCGCGGAAGCACCACTAGTCAGCGGTCCCTCCTTGTAATCACCCGCCGCCGTTTCTACGGTGAACAGGGTGTGTACGGAACCCGGTGCGGTGAACAAGAGGGAAAATTCTTCCCCGTCTGCGCCGGACATGACGAAGTAATCCACGTCGCCTACCGTCTCGAGCGCTCCCGATTCCCCACTTGTCGCGTCGATGGTTAGGGCGCCTGAGCGAGTGTCGTTGCTCGGTTCACCCAAGTCATGGAACGCCTCTGTGAACGCGAATAGGCTGACCGACTCTGAACTGTAGTTCGGGTTCCATACGGTAACGAAGGCGGTGGCGGCGTCTGACTCCACGATCACGCAAGAACCGCGGCAGATAGCCATAACCTGTATGGCCAGGGGGTCAGCGGCAGCGGCCGTCCACGGGAACACTGGGCTGAGGCCGAACTGGTAGGAATTCTCGCTGTAGTAGAGCACTTCGTCCCACTCGACTTGCAGAGGCAACGAGCCATCGAGTTCGACCCACAGCGCTGCACCCGCGGCAGCAGCCGCCGCGTCGACGTTGATTGCGATGTTCACGTGGCTATGGGCGGGTATCTGGACGGTACTCACGGGGTTCATCGCATCAGTGGTGGCGTTCACGTGAATCACTGGCTCGGCCCTGAAGTACTGCCAGGTGAGCGCCACACCTTGATACAGGATAGCTAGGTCAAGGTATTCGTCCTGGAGAAACTCGACCGGTACCGAAAATGCGAACCGACCGTTGGCGCCTAGCGTTAGTGGGGCCTGGAACAGGAACGAACCGGAGTAGTTGAACGCTACGCCAGCGCTAAGGTTAGCGTCGGCGACGACACCCTCTCCTGAAGCGACATAGGTGAGATGGCCAGTCAACTCCACGGTGTCGTCTGCGGGGTTGTACAGGAAAGAGTCCTCATCCAGCTGCAACGAGAGAGGTGTCGGGAGCGCCACCTCACCCAGCTCGACGCCCTCGAAGCTTGCACCAACACGGACCAAGAGAGTGGTGGGTGAGTCGGGTTCCACCACCACCTCAACGCACCCGGCGTCGTTGGTGATGAACGTGTTACCGCCAGGAGCTCCCGGTGCGCTACGGAGCACGCCGTTCTCAACCGAAAACAGTACGGGGGCGTTCCGGACAGAAGATCCAAACGAGTATGCATGAGCATGAATTCTTCTGACCTCGGGATCCCAGCCATAAGAGCAGTCGCCTTCGTTAACACTGCCTGAGATTGAGCCGAGCCGTGCTGAGAAAGCCTCACCGGTCACGCCAGAAAGGGCGAAGCGAAGGTCTTCATTGGTAATCACGTAACTGTCACGAGCCCACGACATCCGCAGCCGGATCTCATCGTCGGTCCACGAGACCACTAGGGGGTTGGCGGAGCTTGGACCGTAGCGGAGCTGCGAGACGCCCATCGAGCTGCCAAAGCCGCTGCCTTGTATGGTTATGAGCATCTCCTCGCCGTTGGGTCCCCATGCGTCTTCCTGGGGCATGAATCCCACTGGGTCGATGCTGGTAATTACAGGTCCGAATAGCAGCGGCTCGGAGACCTCGGTCAGCTCACCCGGTTCAACCGTCACCGGCACCGGCGCGCCCCGTACACCTAGTAGACCAGGCGCTAGCTGGTAGTCGCCCGCTGGTACGCGCGAAATCACGAAGCTGCCGTCGTCGTCGGCGGCTGCCATGAAACTCGTTCCCAACAGGAATGCCCACGCGCCCGCGCTACTGCTTTGCACGGTGCCGGCCACGCCACCGAACTCGGCCGCCTGCATGGTGACGGGGCTCGAGGCCAGGTTGCCGTCGGGGTCGCGAGTCACAGTTACGCGCGCGAACGCCCCTTCTTCGTCGAGCATCGAGGTGATGGTGTACTCGCCCTCGTTTTCAACATCGAAGGCGAACTGGCCATGTTCGTTGGTCACAAACAGTTGAGCAGCCGCAAGGTCCACGGAGGCAGCCGTGATGGCTGCGCTACCCAGGGTTACTTGGGCGCCTGCCAGCGGAGCGCCGGCGCTGTCGGTAAGCGCACCGGTGATCACTCCGGTGAGAGGCTGCGGGTCGTCCGGACCCCCGTCGTCTGGGCCCCCGGTGGTTGGGCCCTGACAGGCGGCTAGGGCCACCACCAGGACCGGAAGGAGAAGGCGTAATAGTACTTTCACTGGAACCCCCTTATCGGTGTTCTTGCTTCTAGGAGGATAACTTTGGCGTCTAACGGCATTGTTACGGAGCCAACGGGGTGTTGATCAGTGTGCCGTCCGTGGCCCAAAAAAGTAGCCGAGTCGTCAAGCACCTTGCCTACCTGGCAACTGACTACAGTGCAGATTTACCGGGTAGAAGGCTCTGTTTGGCCGGTTCTCCAGCCTTCACAATGCGAGCACCTATTTGCGTTTAGCGGAGGGGGGCGTTGCGAGCGCCAATTGAAATCCCTAGCAACAAGGTTGGTTTACCAGGCATGAGTGACCGGAACGGCTGTGCGATGGTGAAACTACCATATTATCAACGGAATGATTCGTGCCCCCAAACCAGTTATCTGGATGGGATCTTCTCTAAAGGACACTCGGGAAATGTTCGAAGATGCTAGAGACGTCGTGAGGCGTGCCCTCCACGTTGGGTGGCAGAGAAAGTTCCACGCACGGGAGAAGCCCTTGCGAGGATTGCCCGGCGTATACGAGATCGTCGCCGACATCGCCACAGATACGTATCGACTCGTTTACTCAGTCGGCCTACCGGACACCATGTATGTCTTACATGCATTCAAGAAGAAGTCGAATATCGGCATCGCAACCCCGGGGAGGGACCTGGACCTCAACCGCGCGCGGCTGAGGCAGGCACAGGAAGGTTCTAATGAACGATAACGTTGACGACACGATCACGCGAGGTAGCGGCAATGTTTTCGAAGACCTGGGTCTGCCAGACCCCAAAGAACGTCTGCTGAAATCGCGTCTGGCGGGCAAGATATTCGATGAGATAGAAAGCCGCGGATGGACTCAGGCGCATGCGGCGGACGCCCTCGGGCTCAGTCAACCCGACGTATCACGACTCACGAGGGGAGTCCTGAAGGGGTTCTCGGTAGAGCGCCTCATGACGCTGCTGGTGGCGCTCGATTACAACGTCAGTGTACGTATCGAAGGCAACGGCAGGGCGACCGAAGAGATTGACTTAGCTGGCAGCGCCTAAGCGCAGCCCTCCAAAATGTTTGAACCCCGCGTGGGAGGCGCGGGGTTCCATTCGGAAGAGGATGGGGGGAGGTAATGGGAGAGTTACCTCGTATCCACGACCTAAGAATACGCAGAGCTTCTTACGGGATTCTTACAGGTCAATCTCTCCCACGGCGTGACGACTGCACCAGGCAACGATAGGCCCGGCGGCAGCGTGCCGAACCGTTACGAACCGGCGCTGAACAGCGAGCTAACAGAGGCGCTATCGTGCACGTTACGGACCGCCTTAGCCAGCAGCGGCGCCACGCTCAGCACCTCGATCTTGCCGTTGTTCTCCTTCAGCGGAATAGTGTCGGTAACGAGGATAGAGCTGATGGCGTCGTGCGTGAGCCGCTCCAGTGCAGGCGGCGTGAACACGGCGTGCGTAGCGCCCACGCGGATGTCGGGCACCGCGCCCAGCTTGATCAGGGCGTCGATGCCGCGCCGCATGGTTCCGGCGGTGCTGATCATGTCGTCCAGCATTATCGGGCGCTTGCCGTCCACCTCACCGATCACGTGAGTGACCTCCGTGTCGGTGGGGCTGGTGCGGCGCTTGTACAGCATGACCAGCGGCAAGTTCAGGTAGTTAGCCAGGCGGCGCGCCTCGATAGCGCGGCCCACGTCAGGCGACACCACCACAGAGTCCGTGAGGTCGGTAGTCTTCAGGTAATCGCCCAGGATATCGAGCGCGGTGAGGTGATCCACGGGCACGTCGAAGAAGCCCTGGATCTGGCCCGCGTGCAGGTCGATGGTTATCACGCGGTCCGCGCCGGCCGTTTCGAGCAGGTTGGCCACCAGCTTAGCGGTGATAGGCTCGCGCGCCTGCACCTTCTTGTCCTGCCGGGCGTAACCGAAGTACGGAACAACAGCATTGATGCGCCACGCCGAGGCGCGCCTGAGAGCGTCGATGAGCACCAGCAGCTCCATCAGCGTCTCGTTCACGGGCGCGCAGGTGCTCTGGATGATGAAGCAGTCCGCGCCGCGTACGCTCTCGTCGATACGAATGCGGGTCTCGCCGTCGGGGAACTTGGTAACTGAGCCGTTCGCTAGCTTCATGCCCAGCTGCTCGGCCACGTTCTGTGCCAGCTCCGGGTTGGCGCTGCCGCAGAAGATCTTGATCTTGTCGCCGATGTTCATGAGTGGCTCGGTCCGCCGAGTCTAGGTTCGTGGACCGCTATCGGCGGAGTAGCTTCGCTGGAGCTTGACATTCTGCTGCACCTCGCACGGCTGCGCTGTAGTTTTCGGCTGCGGCCGGGCCGCAGATGCGCCGCGGGGCTCGGCCGGTTCAGCCGTACCGGCGCGCCCCGCGTGAGTATACCGAAGGCGCCCCGAAACGAACGGCGCCGGGCGGGAGTCCGGTACAGCGGACACCGCCCGGCGCCGAGGCGCCCTGGCTGGAAGTTCGTGCTAGCGGGGGATCACCGCGCGTACTCCACAGCGCGCGACTCGCGCACCACAGTTACTTGCACCTGGCCCGGGTACTCCATGTCTTGCTCTATGCGGTTGGCGATGTCGCGCGCCAGCAGCACCGCTGAGGCGTCGTTGACCTTCTCAGGCTGAACGATGATGCGCACCTCGCGGCCCGCCTGGATGGCGAACGCGCTGTCGACGCCAGGGAAGCTGGTGGCTATGGTCTCGAGGCCCTCGAGGCGCTTGATGTAGCTCTCGAGCGTCTCGCGGCGCGCGCCCGGGCGGGCTGCACTGATGGCGTCCGCCGCGTTGACGATGATGGGGAAGAGCGTCTCGGAGAGGTCGAGGTCGTGGTGGTGCGCGATAGCGTCGATGACCTCCTTGGGCTCCCCGAAGCGGCGGCCCAGGTTGGCGCCGATTTCAGTGTGCGTGCCCTCGATCTCGCGGTCGATCGACTTGCCGATGTCGTGCAGCAGTCCGGCGCGGCGCGCCATGGCCTCGTCGAGCCCCAGCTCGGCGGCGATGATGCCGCTGAGGTGCGCCACCTGCACCGAGTGCTTCAGGATGTTCTGGCCGTAACTCGTGCGGAACTGCATGCGCCCCAGCAGCTGGATGAGGCCCGGCTTGAGCCCGACCACGTTGGCCTCCAGAGCCGCCTCGTCGCCGCGGTCACGGATGTAGTTCTGCATCTCCTGCTGCGCCTTATGCACCACTTCCTCGATGCGGGCGGGGTGGATGCGGCCGTCGGTCACCAGCTCGGTCAGCGCCAGCTGAGCCACCTCGCGGCGCATGGGGTTGAAGCTCGAGAGCAGCACCGCTTCGGGCGTGTCGTCGATGATGAGGTCCACGCCCGTCAGCGCTTCGAAAGCGCGGATGTTGCGGCCCTCGCGGCCGATGATGCGGCCCTTCATGGCGTCGTTCGGGATGGGCACCACCGAGACGCTGATGGCGGCACTCACTTCAGAAGCGCTGCGCTGGATGGCCTGAGCGATGATGTCCTGCGCTCGCTTGCGCGCCTCGTTGTCGGCGCGTTCCAGCGCCCCGCGTACCCGCACGGCCTTCTCGCGCTCTAGCTCCCGCTCCACGCGCGCCAGGATGAGCTCCTCGGCCTGCTCCCGGCTAAGTTGGGCCAGGTCGTGAAGCCGCTGGCCCAAGTCCGCCTCGCGCGCACCTAGCTCGTCATCGCGGGTGTTGAGCTCGGCAGCGCGCTGATTGAGGCGCTCCTCGGCCTCGTCGAGCCTAAGCGCACGCACGTCCTGCTGCTCGCTGCGGCGGTTGAGGCGCTCCTCCTGCTGGTCCAGCTTGTCGCGGTCGCGTTTGAGCTCCTCACGCCCCTCGCGGATGACCGCCGTCTCGCGCTGCGCTTCCTCACGCGCCCGCGCCAGCTCCTGCGAAGCGGTGCGCCTCTCGCGCTCAACGTCCTCCTGCAGGCGGGCGCGCTCGCGGCGCTCGTCCTCCTGCCACCGGGCCCGCGCCTGCGCTAGTTCAGCCTCAACAGACGAGGAGGCCTGGTCCGTTATGCGGCGCGCTTCGCGCTCCGCCTCCGCCAGGCGCTCCTGCGCGCGCTTCTCGGCCTCGGCTTGCGCCTCCGCGTCGCGGCTCCGTTTCAGGAAGAAGGTGACCGCCGCCCCGACCACCAGGCCGAGCAGCAGAACCAGTAAGAGAGTAAGCGTCCCGTTCACTCGGCACCGTCCTCGATATCGTCGTTATCAACAGGGTCCTCACCGGGCGCAGCCTTAGGGGTCGCAGCGGGCTTGCTGCCGGCGCCTAGTTGCTCCAGCACCAACCGCCGGATCTCATCCCGCAAACCCACATCAGCCCCCACAAACTCAGCCGCCCGCTCCTTACCCTGACCCAACCTCACATCACCAAACGAGAACCACGACCCCGACTTAGTAACCACCCCAAGATCCGAAGCCACCCCCACCAAATCACCCAACTTATCAATACCCCGACCAAAAACAATATCCACCTCCGCCTCCCTAAAAGGCGGCGCCACCTTATTCTTCGTCACCCGCACCCGCACCCGATTACCCACCCGCTCAGCCCCCACCTTCACATCACCCTTACGCCTAACCTCCACCCGCACCGACGCATAAAACTTCAAAGCCCTACCACCCGGCGTCGTCTCCGGATTCCCATACAACACCCCGATCTTCTCCCGAATCTGATTAATGAAGATCGCCGTCGTACGCGACTTACTAAGAGCCCCCGTCAACTTACGTAAAGCCTGACTCATAAGACGCGCCTGCAACCCCACATGCGCATCCCCCATCTCACCCTCAATCTCAGCCCTAGGCGTCAACGCCGCCACACTATCCACCACCACCACATCCACCGCCCCCGACCGCACCAACAACTCCACAATCTCCAACGCCTGCTCACCCGTATCCGGCTGCGACACCAACAACTCATCCACATCCACCCCCAACGCAGCCGCATACGACGGATCCAACGCATGCTCAGCATCCACAAACGCCGCCACCCCACCCGCCGCCTGCGCCTCAGCCACCACATGCAACGCCAAAGTCGTCTTACCCCCCGACTCCGGCCCATACACCTCAACCACCCGCCCCCGCGGAAAACCACCCACCCCCAAAGCCACATCCACCGACAACGAACCAGAACTAATAACCCCAGAACCCAACACACCCACAGGCTCCGACCCCAACCGCATAATCGAACCACGACCAAACTGCCGCTCAATCTGAGCCACAGCCGAATCCAACGCCCGCCGACGATCCTTATCGAGTTCCGGGCGCGCAGTCACGTTAGCGGCAACAGTCTTGTTATCCATGGCGGTAACTCCTTCGAACCCGGCGCGCTGATGGCTACCCGGACCGGCGCGCGGTGGCGCCTTAGAGATACCTTAAATACTAAGGGTAAGGGGTGCGCTTGCGCAAGGGCCTAAGGCGCAGGAGCGCTTGGCTCCTGCCTAGGGACGAAGGCATGCGCTCACGGCTCTGTATGCCCTCACGACTCGGTATGCCCTCACGACTCGGCAGGCGCCGAGTCGCCCTGCCAGCGCCCCTCGGTCCGCTGACCCTAAACGAGCACCTTGCGCACCGCCGCCAGGACCCTCTTGGCGTCCGGCCGGTAATGATGCTCCACCGAGGTGAAGGGCGGGTAGGGCGCGTCCCAACCAGTTACGCGCACGATGGGCGCCTCCAGGTGGTAGATGGCCTCCTCCGCAATGCGGGCAGCCACCTCCGCCCCGAAACCGCCGCTGCGCGGCGCCTCGTACACGATCACGGCGCGGCCCGTGCGCCTCACGGAGTCCAGGATGGTGGCCTCGTCGAGCGGCGCCAGAGTCTCGAGGTCCACGACCTCCAGCTCAACGCCCTCGCGCGCCGCGACCTCGGCTGCCTTCATGCACACCTCGACCATGCCGCCGTAACAGAAGAGGCTCACAGCGTTCCCGGGCCGCACGATGCGCGCCTTGCCCAGCTCGAACGTGTAATGCCCCGCCGGCACTGCCTGCCTTTCGGAGCGGTAGAGCTTGATGGCCTCGAGGAAGAAGACCGGGTCGGGGTCGTCGATGGCGGCCAGCAACAGCCCCTTGGCGCGTTCGGGTGACGAAGGGATCACGACCTTGAGGCCGGGCGCGTGCGCCAACACGGCCTCCGGCGAGTCGGCATGCTGCTCGGGCGTGTGCACCCCGCCGCCGTAAGGCGCCCGCACCACCATCGGCAGCGAGAAGCGCCCACGCGTGCGGTGGCGGTAACGCCCTAGGTGCGAGAGGATCTGGTCCAGCGCGGGGTAGAGGAACCCGGCGAACTGCACCTCAGCGATGGGCCGCATGCCACCTAGCGCCAGGCCGATGCCTAGCCCCACGATGCCTGCCTCAGCGAGCGGAGTGTCGAACACCCGCTCCTCACCGAAGCGCTGCTGCAGCGCGTCAGACGCCCGGAACACCCCGCCCATGACGCCCACGTCCTGACCGAAGAGCAGCACGCGCGGGTCGCGCTCCAGCGCCAGTGCCATGGCCTCGTTAATGGCCTGCACCATGGTTATGGGCGCCCGCGCCGTCTCGGCCGTGGATACCTTCACGTCAGCGGCCACCGAGGGCCTCCCACGCCATGCGCTGGTCCGGACCCATCTCGGCGTACACGTGCTCGACTATCTCGGCCGGGTCAATGTCCGGAGCAGCGTCCGCCACTTCCAAGGCCTCCTTCAGTTCCTGCTCGAGCTCGGCCTGAACCTGAGCCTCAACCTCATCCGTCAGCACCCCTAGCGATCTGAGCGCAGCGCGCAGCCGCACTAGCGGCTCCTCCGCTGCGCGTCGTTTGCTTTCCTCTTCGTCGCGGTACCTGCCGGGGTCGTCGCTGGTGGTGTGCGGGGCGATTCGGTAGGTCATCGCCTCCAGCAGGGTGGGGCCCTCCCCCGCCCGGGCGCGCGCCACCGCCTCCTTGGCAGCCACCCACGTGGCCACCAGGTCGTTGCCGTCGACCCTCACCCCGTGCACGCCGTAACCAGTTGCACGGTCCACGATGCGCACGTTGGCCATCTGGCGCTCCGTGGGCGTGCTGATAGCCCAACCGTTGTTCTGCACCACGAACACCACAGGCGCCTTGTAAACAGCCGCGAAGTTGAGGGCCTCGTGGAAGTCGCCCTCGCTAGTGCCGCCGTCACCTATGAAGGCGAGCACCACCCACGGCCGCTCCTGTTGGTGCCGGCCCGCCACGGCGAGCCCAACTGCGTGAGGCATCTGGGTGGCGATGGGGATGTAGAAGGGCAGCATGCGCACGTCATCCGGGAAGCGCCAGCCGGCCGGGTGTGAGCGCCAGTAGAGGATGGCCTGACTGAGCGGCAGGCCGTGGGTGATGGCGGCGGCTGTCTCGCGGTAGCTCGGCACCAGCCAGTCGCCGTCCTCCAAGGCGAGGGTGGTGCCCACCTGGGCGGCCTCCTGGCCGCGGTAAGGGGCGTAGACGCCAAGGCGGCCCTGGCGCTGGAGGGTCACGGCCCTCTCGTCGAAGAAGCGGGCGCGAGCGGTGGCACGGTAGCCGCGGAGGAGCTCCTCGGTTGTGAGGGGTAACTCCCCGAACTCCGCGCCACTGGGCGGGACGTACTGAAGGGTAGGCATGGGCATCTCCTGACTAGCGCCGCTGGAGCCGGAACGTGCCTGAAGGCATTACGGCCGCCAACGGGCGGATACCTCGTATATAGCAGCAACGTACCGCGCACCCGCGCCAGCATGCCACCGGGCTAGATGTGTACCCCGTGCGGCTCACGAGCGGCACTGGGCTGCAGGGGCATGTGCGCCGGCCCGTTGCCTAACGAACGGTCGTTAGTCTATCCTGAACGCCTAGGAACCGAAGGGTGATGGAGGTCAGATGGCTCCCACGAGCAGAGCAGCCGCGACGGGTCTCGTGACCGGCGCCCCGCCTAGCGGGCCTCAGGCAGGTGCGGGCCGGCGCGCAGAGATACTGCGGGCGGCCGGCACGCTGTTCCGGCGCAACGGCTACCACGCCACCAGCATGCGCGAGCTGGCGCGGCACCTGAACCTCCAGGGCGCCTCCCTCTACGCGCATATCGACTCCAAGGAGCAGCTGCTACGCGAGATCGTGGACCGCGCCGCCGACGCGTTCATCGCCTCGGCGGAGAGCGTGCCGCAGGACGCCACCCCGAGCCGGCGCCTGGCGGCGTTCGTGGCGGGACACCTGCACGTGATGGAGAACGAGATAGAAACAGCGGCCGTGTTCTTCCACGAATGGACCCACCTGTCTGACCCCTCGCGGCGCCACGTCATCGAGCGGCGCGACGCCTACCAGGCCCACCTCAAGCGCATCATCGCCGCCGGCGTGCAAGCGGGCGAGTTCCGCGTGAGCGACGTGGACGTAGCCACCCTCCTCACCCTCTCCACCCTCAACTGGAGCTACCAGTGGTTCAACCCGCAAGGTCGCATGCCGCTCGAGCAACTAACCAGGCAGTACGTGAGCTACGTGTTCGGCGCCTTGGGCGCCACGGAAGGAGCCCAGCATGGCTGAGCAGCACATGGCGGCCAACAGCGCGCCTACAGAGGCCAGCGCCGAAGAGGCGCGCCTAGCGGCGTTCCAGGCGCGCATCGACGCCGGCGAGAAGATCGAGCCCGGCGACTGGATGCCGAGCGAGTACCGGCGGCAGCTCATCCGCATGATCAGCCAGCACGCCCACAGCGAATGGGTGGGCATGCTGCCGGAGGGTGAGTGGATAGCCTCGGCGCCCAGCCTGCGCCGCAAGCTCATCCTCATAGCCAAGGTGCAGGACGAGGCCGGTCACGGGCAGTACCTCTACCACGCAGCCGAGACGCTCGGCGCCACGCGCGAGGAGATGGTCGACGCCCTGCTCGAGGGCCGCGCCAAGTACTCCAGCGTGTTCAACTACCCCACCCTCAACTGGGCCGACGTGGGCATGATCGGCTGGCTGGTCGACGGCGCCGCCATCAAGAACCAGGTCATGCTGGCGGGGGCGTCGTACGGGCCTTACTCGCGCGCCATGGTGCGTATCTGCGCCGAGGAGACGTTCCACCACAAGCAAGGCCAGGAGATGATCCGCCGCTACGCCCAGGGCACGCCTCAGCAGCGGCAGATGGCGCAGGACGCGCTAGACCGCTGGTGGTGGCCAGCCATGATGATGCTCGGCCCGCACGACTCCGACTCGCCCAACACGCCGCAGCTCAAGCGCTGGGGCGTAAAGATCAAGACCAACGACGAGGTGCGCCAGGAGTTCCTCGACGAGCACGCCCCGGAGCTCATCGAGGCGGGCCTCAAGATCCCCGATCCCGACCTGCGCTTCGATGAGGCCAGCGGCCACTGGGTGCACGGCCCCATCGACTGGGACGAGTTCTGGAACGTGGTCAAGGGCAACGGGCCCTGCAACGCCGAACGCCTGGCCGCCCGCCGCCAGGCGCATGACGACGGGCGCTGGGTGCGCGAGGCCATGGCCGCGCACGCCGCCCGGCAGGCGCCGCCGGCCAGTGCGCGCGCGCCGCGAACGGGAGCTTCAGCATGAGCGCCGCCGAAAAGCCGCTCACGGGTGCAGATACTCAGTGGCCGCGCTGGGAGGTCCTCAAGAAGGACAGCGAGCGTAAACCGCACCAGGCTGTGGGCTCGGTACACGCGGCCGACGCCGTGCACGCCCTGCTCATGGCGCGCACGGTGTTCGCGCGGCGCCCCGCTGCGGTCAGCATGTGGGTCGCGCCAGCCGCCAGCATTCACGCCTTCACGGCCGAGGAACTGACGCAAGTGCCGGCGCACAGTGAGGCGGAGGGCGGTGAACTCAGCCGCTACCTGGTGGTCGTCAAGTCCACCAACCGCCGCTCCATGACGTTCGGCGACCTGAAGGGCGAGGTCGAGGCCTCCAGCGTGAGGGCCGCGTTAGACCTGGCGCTCGAGCTGGCAGGAGAGGAGCCGGTGCTGGCGCTGTGGCTGGTGGAAGCAGGCAGCGTGGTCCGCTCCGAACCAGACGACGCCGACCCCTGGTTCGGCCCCGCGCAGGACAAGACCTACAAGCAGCAGTCCGTGTACTCGAGCCGCGCCACCGCCAGCAAGGACGCCGCGGAAGGGGTGCCGCGATGACCGCCGCCGACCTGAAGTCCGAGGTCAGCGCAGCCCTGGTGGAGCGCCTGACCGCCCTAGCCGACGACGAACTGGTGCTGGGCCACCGGAACGCGGAGTGGACGGGTCACGCACCCATCCTCGAAGAAGACATCGCCATCGCCAACGTGGCGCAGGACGAGATCGGTCACGCCGTGCTCTGGTACGGCCTCGTGCAGGAACTGACAGGCCAGGACCCGGACCGCCTGGCCTTCTTCAGAGGCGCGAACGAGTACCGCAGCTCCGCTCTCGTGGAACTGCCGCGGGGCGACTGGGCTTTCACCATGCTGCGCCAGTACCTCTTCGACACCTACGAGGCCGAGCTGCTGCCGCGACTCATGCGCTCGGCTTACACGCCCGTCAGCGAGGTGGCCGCCAAGGTCAACCGCGAGGAGCTCTTCCACCTGCGCCACAGCGCCCTGTGGGTGGAGCGGCTGGCGTTCGGCACGGAAGAGTCGAAGAGCCGCCTGCAGTCCGCACTGAACGAGCTGTGGCCACTGGTACCGCAGCTGTTGGCGCCGCTCGAGGGCGACGCCCTGTTGGCAGCAGACGGCATCTACCCTGACCCCGCCGAGCTGGCAGCGGCGGTGCTCGGACGGCTGAGAACAGAACTCAACCGGCTGGAGCTCACGCTGCCCGCCCTGCCCGCGCCGCCCGCCGCTGGCGCCCGCAGCGACCGGGGCGAGGGCCACCTGGCCGCGCTCCTGGCCGAGATGCAGTCGGTGGCGCGCGCCGACCCGGCCGCCGAGAGCTGGTGAGGGCGATGCTGAACCCCGTTACCAACGACCGACCTCGCCACGAGCCTCACGCCGCAACGACCACCGTGTGGCAAGCCCTCGCCACCGTCACCGACCCCGAGATCCCGGTCCTCAACATCGTGGAGATGGGCCTGGTGCGCGAGGTCAGCTTCGAAGGCGCCGGCGTCCACGTGGTCATCACCCCCACGTTCTCAGGCTGCCCCGCGCTGCGCGTTATCGAGGAGAACGTGGCCAGCGCCGTGAGAGCGGCGGGCTTCCCGCACGTGGAGGTGGCGTCGCGGCTCTCCCCTCCCTGGTCCACCGACGACATGACCGATGACGCCCGGAGCAAGCTCGAGGAGTTCGGCATAGCGCCGCCTCAGCCGCATGGCGGGCTCATTCAGATCGCGCTGGACGCACCGGTGAGGTGTCCGCGTTGCGGCCATCCAGACACCCGGCTACGTAACCCGTTCGGATCGGCCCTCTGCCGCGAGATCCGCACCTGCCAAGGCTGCCAGGAGACGTTCGAGCGCTTCAAACCCCTGTAACCGCAGCGTGCTGGGCAGCTCGCCCCGCACGGAGACAGAACGAGCCGGGCGCCCGCACGAGTGGCGGGCGCCCGGTGACGTTAAGCCCTGCGGCTGTCAGTTCAGCGGGTAGCCGTCGGCTTCGTAAACCAGGGCGGCGACCTGCCGCCGCAACTCGATCAGGTCCTGCCCGTGCTCTGCCAGGTAAGCCTGCAGCCGTGGCAGCGCCTCCTTGCCGCGCGGGATGCGACGCAGCGCCTCGGTGCCCAGCTCGCGCGCACGGTCCACGGCGCGGAAGGCGTACAGGCGCGCCAGCAGCGCGGCCGCGTCGGCCTTGCGGTCACCGGCCAGCCGCTCGGCGCGCAGCAGCGCGCTCTCAGCGAAGTACACGAGGCCCACCATGTCGGCCGCGCGCGCCATGAGCTCCTGCTCCTTCTCTAGACCCTGCATGTATGCCATGGCGCCCATGCCAGCCACCATGAGCGCGGCACGTTTCAGGTTCTCCACCGCCAGGTTGGCGGCCGCCAGCGCGTCGGGGCCCTCAGCCTGCGTGAGCGGCTGACCCATCATGGCTTCCTGCGCGGGACCGAGGAGGTCGAGCTGACCGCGCATGGCGCGCTTCAGCAGCTGATCGACCGTGAGCATGCGGTTGATCTCGTTGGTGCCCTCGAAGATGCGGTTGATGCGACTGTTGCGGTATGGCAGCTCGATCGGGTACTCGGCCGAGAAGCCGTAACCGCCGTAGATCTGCAGCGCTTCGTCGACCACGAAGTCGAGGATCTCGGAGCCGAACACCTTGATGAAGGAGAACTCCACGGCGTACTCGTTGAGCGCCTTCAGCTCGGCGGCGCTGTCGGCCGCGCCCTCAGCCGCGGCCTGCATGGTGCCGGCCAGTCGGTAAGAAGCGCTCTCCAGAGCGAACGCCTCCGCCGCCATGGCGCCGAGTTTCTCCTGGATCAGGCCGAAGTTCGCGATGGGCGACCCGAACTGCTGACGCTCCTTGGCGTAACCCTGCGACAGTTCGATCAGGTTCTTGACCCCGCCCGAACCGCCGATGGCGAGCTTGAAGCGGCCGATGTTGAGGATCCCGAAGGCGATGTGGTGACCCTTGCCGATCTCGCCCAGCAGGTTCTCCTTGGGCACGCGGGCGCCTTCGAGGATGACCTGCCGAGTGGACGAGCCTTTGATGCCCATCTTCTTCTCTTCGGCGCCGAGGCTGAGGCCGGGCGTGTCCTTCTCGACCAGGAAGGCCGAGAACTTGTCTCCGTCGACCTGAGCGAACACGGTGAACAGGTCGGCGAAGCCGGCGTTGCTGATCCACATCTTGGTGCCGTCGAGCACCCACTCGTCGCCGTCGAGCACGGCGCGCGTCTTAGCCGCCAGCGAGTCCGACCCGGACCCGGGTTCCGTGAGGCAGTACGCCGCGATCCACTCACCGGTGGCGAGCTTGGGCAGGTACTTCCGCTTCTGGTCCTCGGTGCCGAAGTACACGATAGGCAGCGTGCCGATGCCCGAGTGGGCGCTGAAGGTCACGTTGAAAGAGCCTGCGCCCGAGATGGCCTCCGTCACGACGGCCGCCGCGACCTTGCCGGCTCCGAGTCCGCCGTACTCCTCGGGGATCTCCACCCCCAGCAGGCCGAGCTCGCCGGCTTTGGCCATCTTCTGCCTCGAGAGCTCGTAGTCCAGCGCTTCGAGCTGCTCGAAGTCGGGCAGTATCTCGCGCTCCACGAAGGTGGCGGCCGTACTGGCGAACATGGTCAGCTCGTCGTCGAACGCCTCGGGGATCAGGATGCTGTCAGCGCTCTGACGCTCGACCAGGAACGCGCCGCCTGCGGGCGCTGTGGGTTTGGTCAGGTTCTCTCGTGTCGCCATGTTCTGCCTCCGGTGGCTGCGGCCCCGTGGCGGGCGCGCGCGGTTGTTCCTGCGAGTATAGGCAGATTATTGTACTGAGTACAAGAATCCAGGGGCTTCCAACTACCCGCGAGGTACACCGTATGCTTACACGGTGTCCGGTGAACATACCCGCCACGCGGCCCTGCCGGTACTCGCTACTCGCGCTGGCCGCGTTAGCGCCACGCTGAAGCTGATCGTGACGCTCGCCCTCACCACGGTGCTCGCCGCCTGCAACGTGACGCCGCGCCTGGAGACCAGCGCCGACGACCTGGCGGGCGCCGCCTTCACCGAGCGCAACCTCGTCCTGCGCAACGCCGGCGGCGGCACGCTCCGCTGGCAGTTCAGCAGCGACAACCCGCACGTTTCGTTACGCAACCAGTTCGCCGTCCCCACCACCGGCGGCGCCCTCGGGCCGGGGGCAGCGGCCACGCTGCACATCGTAGTCAACGGCCAGGTGGCGGACCCGCTCGTCGACCTCAACGCCAACCTCCACTTCGACTCCAACGGCGGCTCACGGACCGTGCCGTTCAGCACGAGTGCCGTGGGCGCCTGCCAGGCCAGCGGGCTGAGCAGCGCGCACGTGGGCCCAGGGCCGGTGCCCGTCGGGTCGCAGATACTGGTCAGCTACCACGCCGCGATCGGCCCCGCGCACATGGCAGCCCCTTATGCCACGCAGAGCGCCACACGCGCCGACCTCAGCCGGGTCCACGGTCTCACGACCCTGGAAGCGTCCACCGGACCGGGACCAGACGTGCTGGTGGCGCCGGAAGGCGCCGACGTAGACGCGCTGGTGGCGCGCCTGGCGGCCGACCCGCGTGTTGCGGCGGCGCAGCGCAACTACTACGTCGAGTTGCAGTGGAACGGCGGCACGCCCAGCGACCCGTACTTCCCAGCGCAGTGGGCGCTAACGGCCTTCGGGGTGCCAGCTGCGTGGGCGGCCCTGAGCGGAGAGCCGCAGCGTCAGGTGGTGGTGGCGGTCATCGATTCGGGTGTACAGAGCGCACATCCTGACCTCGCCAGCAAGATCCTGCCGGGCTTCGACTTCTTCCGCAACTCGCCCGTGACCGACCCCGCCTACGTTGCGCCCGGCACAGGGCCCTTCGGCAAGATCGCCCACGGCACGCACGTGGCGGGCATAGCCGCCGCAGCTGGCGACGCCACC
>Ga0265293_10004990_pt1 | contig 22723 bp, 25 predicted proteins | sample Munlanlewell138R_FD_192505 | JGI IMG/M metagenome (GOLD analysis project Ga0265293, IMG submission 192505) | Leachate microbial communities from a municipal landfill in Southern Ontario, Canada - Leachate well 138R | ecosystem: Engineered > Solid waste > Landfill > Unclassified | place: Canada... | reverse complement strand
TACAAAGGAAGTAGAGTTATCCGTTGCCGGATTTATACTTTGACCTTGAAATTATATCTGTACAGATGTATTTAATTTTTTTCATATCCGGACCCTTTCCCAAGGAGTATTGCCATGGCAACAGCAGCCAAAAAAGCAGTCAAAAAACCTGCAGCTAAAAAAGCTGCAACCAAAACAGTGGCTAAAAAAGCTACTGCCGTCAAAAAAACCGTTGCAGCTGAAACCCCTGCCGCAACAAAAACAGTTGTTAAGAAAGTAGCTGCTAAAAAAACCGTTGCAAAATCTGTTAGCAAAACAGCCGCTCCTGCAAAAAAAACAGTAGCCACTAAAGCGGCTCCCGCTACAAAAACAGTAGCCGCAAAAAAAACCACCACAACCAAAACCGCTGCAGTAAAGAAAACAGCCGTTGCTAAAAAAGCGGCACCAGCAACAAAAGCGCCTGCAGCAACAAAAGCAGCGCCAGCCAAAAAAGCAGTAGCCGCCACAAAAGCAGCACCTGCCAAAAAAACGGCTACAAAAGCAACCACAGCCACAAAAGCGGCCCCAGCTAAAAAAGCAGTGACGGCCAAAAAAGCAGCGCCTGCCAAAAAAGCGGTAGTAGCAAAAAAAGCGGCAACCGCTTCTAAAGCCGCCCCCGCCAAGAAAACAACAGCCGCCACTAAAGCAGCACCCGCCAAAAAAACTATTGCCGCTGAAGTTCCAACAACAGAAACCACGGTTGCTGCCAAAGCAAGCGCAAAAACAGCGACCAAAACAGGCACCAAAACAGCCGTAGCAAAAAAAGCGCCCGCAGCAAAAAAAGCCGCCGTGAAGAAAACGGCTGCCAGCAAGAAAACGGCCGACTCAGCCGCTAAAACAGGCAGCAACAGCAACTCATCCTGGCCATTCCCAACCGGGAATCGACCATAATCGGTTGAAGTAATTGCAAAAGCCGTCTAAATTAAACACTTAGACGGCTTTTTTTTCGGTTTTTATTTTTTATATGATCAATTCAATACTTAGTTTTTTACTTGGCACCTTTTTTTCCCTGTTTGTGTCTGCCCTACTCGTCAGAGCCTGGGTGTTCTGGACAAGGATCCATCCCTTCAATCCTTATGTCATGATTATTTATAAAGCGACTGACTGGCTGGTTCAGCCCGTTCGCAAAATAATCCCAACCAGCAACAAAATAGACTGGACCAGCCTGCTACTTGCATGGGTTTGTTCAATGTTGCACGTTTTTCTTGTTTTTTCGCTCACACCGGCCAATGTGTATATCCAGACATCGCTGGCCACCCTGCCTTTGGTGGGTCTTTTCATGACCATCAAATGGGCGCTTACACTGGTGTTATGGCTGTGTATTTTGCAGGCAATCTTATCGTGGGTCAGCCCTGCTTCGCCCATCATGCCAGTACTAAGGGCCTTGCTAGACCCAATGCTAAGCCCAATTCGCCGCTTTCTGCCCAGCACCGGCGCTTTTGATTTTTCTCCGCTGGTGCTGATCCTGATTACCCAGGTGCTGCAAATTGTTTTACAGCACCTGATGTTTGGGTAACATTACACTGCTGGCAATGCCGTGCCAAACGCACTCATGAAGCGGGAAGAAATTTCTTCCCGGCTTAAAAAGTGATTCTGGGGGCCCTGTGAAGCAATCTTGATGGCCCCCATCAAACTGCCCAAGCGGCAACAATCTTCCCAATCCCATCCCTGAGACAAACCATACAGCAGCCCTGCGCGATGCGAATCACCGCAACCGGTAGGATCTGTTACCGCCTCTGCTGTAACCGGCGGTATGGCAATCTGGCTGCCATCATGGTACAGGTCTGAGCCTTCCGCACCACGGGTGACCACTACGGCCTCAAGGTGTTCGGCAATTTGCGCCATGGTTTTTCCCATGCGTTGCTCAATCACCGATGCTTCATAATCATTAACGGTAAGCACATGGGCAAGGCCCAGCATACGCTCAAGATCTGCCTTGTCGAATAGCGGCATGGCCTGTCCCAGATCAAAAATGAAGGGAATACCAGCCTTGTTCAGGTTTTCGGCATGGGCAAACATGCCATCTTTTGAATCGGGAGCCACAATACCCCACACCGCCTTTTCCTGGCTTATGTCGTTGTCTGCCGACTGCATCATGGCACCGGGGTGAAACGCGGCAATCTGGTTGCCGTCCAGGTCGGTCGTGATGTGACATTGGGGCGTGAAGGCATCAGGCAGAACCTTGATGGCGTGGGTATCAATACCCATGTCACGCATGCGCTGCAAATACTCTTGGGCATCTTTGCCAACGGTTGCCACCGGCACCGGATTGCCGCCCAGCATGCGCAGGTTGTAAGCGATATTTCCTGCGCATCCCCCATACTCTTTGCGCATGGTAGGCACAAAAAAAGAAACGCTTAATGACTTTATATGTTCGGCAAGAATATGATCCTTGAAATGCCCTTCAAACAGGGTAATGGTATCAAACGCAACGGAACCGCATACCAGTACTGCATTACTCATGACAATTAAACCTTATGGATAAACTAAACTAAGTTCGAAACCGGACACAGCCACATTGAAGACGGCAAGCGGTACATTGATGAAAACCTCGGTTCCTGGCTGAAACTTCTGTTCCAGCAAGTTGGGTTGCACGTATTCCCGTGGCTCAAGAATTTTGGTAATTTCAATGAGACCTTGCGGGTTTTTTAAATTGATGACCAGCAAAGGCCATACCTGGGCCCGGGCATCATTATTGCGCAGGGTAAATTGAAGCCGCAAGGCCGTTACACCCTCCTGGGGCTTGGCCGCCAGATCAGGCTTGAGCACCCAGTTTTTAAGCTGCAGGCTGGCCAGGTTTTTATCGGAACCCAACTCACACCCGGCAACCTGGCAAATTTGCTGCAGGGTAGGACGCAAGGAAGGCGCAACATTGGCCAGCTGGTTACGATACACCACCAGACTCTGCCCAATCAATACCAGCAACCCCAGGAAGATACCCAGAATCCAGAACAGACTGTTATTACGCCGCTCATAACTGGAGACCGGATAGTCGTCAGTATCATCGGCAGCCATCCGCAAGGGTTCGTCATCATAAGTCACAGACGGTTCATGATGAACAATAACGGGCTCGGCGTCGTGTTGCCAGGACTGCCGGCCTAAAACGGGTTCTTTTGACTGATCGTCATAAATGCCGGCATCATGCCCCATGTGAAAATCGGGTTCATCGGGCCTTTCAGCCAGCTCCGCCTTGTTAACGTCATGATTATCGTCGGGATAAATATTGCTGACTTCATGTCCCGCAATGACAGGCTCTTCAGGCCAGACCGCCTGCTCTTGATCCAGTACCGGAAAGTCATCGGCCTCTTCAGGCAACAGGGCTTCCCGGCCATTGAAAACATTCTTGCAAATACCGCAACGAACCAGACCATCCCGCAAGGCGAGCTGGTCTTCAGTAATATTGAAAATGGTTTCACATTTCGTGCAACGGGTTCTCATCGGAATGATTCCTTGTTTTCATGCCCGCTGGCCATGCAGGCAAACCCAACCTTCATGGCTGCGCCAAACGCTCATTTTAATCCAGGGAGCATAGGCCATGGCCACTTCTTCAGCCTGCCTTTCCAGCACGCCAGACAGCACCAGATGACCACCTGGCGCAACCCGGCCGGCCAGCATGGGTGCCAGCACCTTGAGCGGGTTTGACAGGATATTGGCCACAACTACATCAAATGTACCTGCTGCCAGGCCATCGGGCAGGCAAACGTTTATATCCACCTCATTGGCCTGCGCATTATAGCGGGCTGACTGAACAGCCTGCTCGTCGATATCAACACCCACTACCCGTGCCGCACCCAGTTTTTTCGCCACAATCGCCAAAATCCCCGAACCGCAGCCGTAATCAAGCACCTGCGTATTGGCTGGCAGGCAGGCTTCAAGCCACTCGGTACACAGGCGAGTGGTTGGATGACTGCCAGTTCCAAATGCCAGCCCGGGATCCAGTTCTATCAGAATGTTTTTCTGACCGTTTTCGGGTGCTTCTGGTGGCACGATGGGATTATCTTTGTGCCAGCTGGGAACAATCCAGATGCGACCGGCAATCTGGATCGGCTCAAACTGTGATTGCGTCAGCCTTACCCAGTCTTCATCGGCCACCTCACGCAACTGGCTCTGGCCGGCATAATCAACTCCGGTTTGCGCCTGCAATTGCGCCAGAAGGGCTTCGGGCTCAATCTCATCGGGTAACAGTGCCACAACCCGGTTATGCTTCCAGGCCTGCACGTCGGGCTCGGTACCCGGTTCACCAAACAAGGGTTGTTCTACATCGGTGTCGCGATCGGCATCTTCAACCGACACTGACAAAACACCTTCTTCAAGCAACAGATCCGACAGCTGCTCAGCGTCGTTTTCAGCACACATCAGCACCAGCTCACGCATCATTTTTCCTTATTATGAATTAAGCCGAGAATAATCTCGGCCTATTTTTTCGAATCATCGTAGACTTATGCTTTAACACGTTCGCTTAACTTGTGTTCCAGATAGTGAATACTGGTTCCACCGTCGGCAAAATTGGTATCGTTCATGAGATCACGATGCAATGGGATATTGGTTTGAATACCTTCCACCGCCATTTCCGACAACGCAATTTTCATGCGGGCAATTGCCTGATCCCGTGTATCGCCAAAAGTGATTAACTTGGCAATCATGGAGTCGTAGTTTGGCGGCACTTTATAGCCGGTAAATACGTGGGAGTCGAGCCTTACGCCAGGACCACCCGGTGTATGCCAACTGGTGATCAGGCCAGGGCTTGGCATGAACGAGTAAGGATCTTCGGCGTTAATACGGCATTCAAGCGCATGGCCCCTGAACTGGATATCCTTTTGTTTCAGCTTGAACGGTTCGCCGGCAGCAATGAAAATTTGCTGCTGAACCAGATCAATACCGGTAATGCACTCGGTAACGGTATGCTCAACCTGAATACGGGTATTCATTTCAATGAAATAAAACTCACCATTTTCATACAGGAATTCGAACGTACCTGCACCACGGTATGAAATACGGCGGCAGGCATCGGCACAGCGCTCACCGATTTTTTCAATCAGCTTGCGTGGAATGCCCGGTGCCGGTGCTTCTTCAATGACTTTCTGGTGACGGCGCTGCATGGAGCAATCACGCTCTCCCAGCCAGATCGCTTCCTTGCCGCCATCTGCCAATACCTGGATCTCGATATGTCTTGGGTTCTCGAGGAACTTTTCCATATAGACTTCAGGGTTATTGAAAGCTGCCTGGGCCTCGGCCTTGGTCATTTGCACGGCCGTCAATAGCGCGGCTTCGGTATGGACAACCCGCATGCCACGACCACCACCACCACCGGCAGCCTTGATGATAACCGGGTAGCCAATTTCACGGGCCGTTTTCAGCACGTATTCGTTGTCGTCTGGCAAAGCGCCTTCAGAACCGGGAACCACAGGTACGCCGGCTTCAATCATGGCTTTTTTGGCACTGACTTTATCACCCATCATGCGAATGGTTTCAGGACGGGGGCCAATGAAAACAAAACCGCTGCGCTCAACACGCTGGGCAAAATCGGCGTTTTCCGCCAGAAAACCGTAACCGGGGTGGATAGCCTCGGCATCGGTCACTTCGGCGGCCGAAATAATAGCAGGCATGTGCAAATAACTTTGCTGGGGCGATGCAGGACCAATGCAGACAGACTCATCGGCCAGTCGAACATATTTCGCATCACGATCAGCTTCAGAGTGCACGACAACGGTTTTAATTCCCAGTTCCCGACATGCCCGCTGGATTCGCAGTGCAATTTCACCACGATTCGCAATAAGAATTTTTTCAAACATATCAGGCAATCACGAATAGAGGTTGACCAAATTCAACAGGTTCGCCGTTTTCAACCAGGATTTCCTTGATAACCCCGGTTTTGTCCGCTTCAATTTCATTCAGCAGTTTCATTGCTTCGATAATGCACAATGAGTCACCCTCTTTCACGCTGGCGCCCACTTCAACGAAAGCAGGTGCGTTAGGGTTGGGGGCACGATAGAAAGTGCCCACCATGGGTGCCTTGACGATGTGGCCGGTTACAACAGGTTCCGCACTGGCAGCCGGAGCAGCTGCAGGGGCGGCCTGGGCAGGAGCAACAGCAACGGTTGCTTCTGGAACAGCCACAGGCGCAACGGGCTGCACTTGTGAGAATTTGACAATGCGAACTTTACCTTCGCCTTCTGTAATTTCCAATTCAGCGATTCCTGACTCGGCAACAAGGTCGATAAGGGTTTTTAGTTTTCTAAGATCCATAACAATTTCCGGTTGGAGGTGTTTAGTTAACTCAGTTTGCATGGTAGATGCAAACGTCATTTAAAATAATGTTTTGCCGCATAATACATGGCAGCCGTGTACCCGTAAGCCCCCAGGCCACAAATGACTGCGACAGCCTTGTCGGACAGGTAAGAGTGGTGACGGAATGCTTCGCGCTGGTGCACATTTGAAATATGCACTTCGATGAACGGAATATTGACTCCGGCCAAAGCATCGCGAATGGCTACACTGGTATGGGTATAGGCACCGGCATTGATAATAATGAAATCGATATTGCCCATGGCCTGCTGAATGCGATCAACAAGATCGCCTTCATGGTTGCTTTGGTAAAATTCACAGCAGACATCCAGGCCTGCAGCTGTTTCTGCAAGTTCACGGTTGATGTCACCCAGGGTGTGACTGCCATAAATTTCAGGCTCGCGTGTGCCTAGCAAATTAAGGTTTGGCCCGTTAATGATGAGCAAATTTCGAGTCATTTAGCATATTATACAAACAGATAAACTCGTATTTAACGTCAAATTCACGCTTTTGTCTATTAAATTATCATATTCTTGCATATTCAAAATCAGCTTGAGAGTGTTTTAAGTATTTGTTCAAGCTCATCTTTTTCAACCTGGCCAAGGATTTTATGGCTAAGTTTACCACCCGTTTCAAATATCAGGGTAAACGGTAAACCCCCTGTTTTGTTACCCAGTTTTTTCATTAAACTGATGCTGCCCATACCCGCTACCAGCAAAGGATATGAAACGGTGACCTTTTCTTCGAATTTACGCATATTGCGTTCCGTGTCTGCGGCAAACCCTACAAAATTAACCTGGGGATAAGCCTGGTGCAAGGCTTCAAGGTCGGGCATTTCCTTGACACAGGGCGGACACCAGGTAGCCCAGAAATTAAGCACCAGCGGCTTATTGGTATATTCCCGCACGGTATGTGCCTGCCCCGACATGTCGGGCACGGAAAGGTCAAACAGGTTAGCCAGGGCTTCTTCGGATACATCAGCAATTTCAGAAGAAGTTCCCGCCTTCAGTGCCAAGGCCTGGGCGCCCGGTAACAGCAGCAGGAATCCGCCTGCCATTTTGAGCATGTTTCTACGTTTCATTAAAATTCCGCTTTTAAAACAATGACTGTTTTTAACACAAATCGCCACTTGTCTCCATGAGCCAAATCACCTTTTAATCTTTTCAGCGTTTTTTCAACAGGATTAACAGCAGAAAACACTTAAAATACCGGCAGGAGATTTTTATGCATATTCATATTCTAGGTATTTGCGGGACCTTCATGGGCGGTCTTGCCCTGATTGCCCGCTCGGCCGGACACAAGGTAACCGGCTGTGACGCGGGCGTTTACCCCCCCATGAGCACCCAGTTACAGGAACAGGGTATTGAACTGATCGAAGGATTCGATGCCAGTCAAACCGGACTGAATCCCGACCTGTTTATTATCGGGAACGTGATTACCCGTGGCAACCCGTTGATGGAAGCCATTTTAGACCAGGGCAAGCCGTATATATCGGGCCCCCAGTGGCTGGGCGACCATGTCCTTCAGTCACAACATGTTCTTTCTGTGGCCGGTACGCATGGCAAAACCACCACCAGCTCCATGCTGGCCTGGATTCTTGAACACGCGGGCCTGAAACCCAATTTCCTGATTGGCGGCATTGCCCACGACTTGCAGGTATCCGCACGGTTCAACCCTGAAAACAGGTATTTTGTGATTGAAGCCGATGAATACGACACCGCGTTCTTCGACAAACGCTCAAAATTCGTGCATTATCACTCTCGCACCGCGGTCCTGAACAATCTGGAATTCGATCACGCCGATATTTTCCCCGACCTGGCCGCCATTGAAACCCAATTCCATCACCTGGTACGCACGGTGCCGGGTTCAGGCTGCATTATTTATCCTGCCCAAGATGACGCCCTGCAACGCGTACTGGCACGTGGATGCTGGTCGGGCACCGATACCTTTGGCCCAGATGCCCAATGGCAATATGCCAATCATGATGCCGCCGGCACCCGTTTTGACATTCTTTATCAAAACCAACCGGTCGCCCACATCAACTGGCAGCACAATGGCATTCATAATATGAACAATGCCCTGGCAGCAATTGCCGCTGCCCATCATATTGGCATTAGTGCAGAACAGTCTGCCCAGGCCTTGAACTGTTTTCAGGGTATCCGACGGCGCATGGAGTTGCGGGCAAGTGTCAATGATATTCACGTTTACGATGATTTTGCCCACCATCCCACCGCCATCGCAACCACCCTGGCGGGCCTGCGTAACCAGGTTGGCCAGCAACGCATCCTGGCCGTGCTTGAGCCCCGTTCCAACACCATGAAACTGGGCACCATGGCAGCACGCCTGCCGCAGGCACTGGAACAGGCCGACCTGGTATTCTGTTTTGGCACCCGGGAAGGCAAGCATGCCCTGGGCTGGGATCCAAAAACCGTTTTTGCCAATATGCAAGAACGGGCCAGCGCCCATGACGATCTTGACTGCCTGACCACAGCCGTCCTGCAACAGGCACAAGAAGGCGATCATATTCTTATCATGAGCAATGGCGGATTTGGCGGGTTTCACGATAAACTGATTGCCGCCCTGAAGCAAAAATTCACTTGATTATTAAGCGGCCTTTATTATTTTTCATATGATTCTGTATTTACATGGTTTTCGGTCTTCGTCTTTATCGGCCAAGTCACAGTTAATGCAACAGGCCATGGCCAGCCGGGGGTTAAGCCATGCTTTCGCTGGCCCAAACCTGCCCGTTTCGCCCAAACAGGCCATAGAGCTGGCCCTTTCCACAGCTCACCAGCTATGCCAGGGCCGGGACATTCACCAGCTTACCGTGATTGGTTCGTCACTGGGCGGATACTATGCAACCTGGCTGGCCAATGAACTGGATTGCAAGGCGGTTCTTGTCAACCCGTGTATTTATGCTGCGCGTGACCTGTCCACCCAACTCGGCCCCATGACCTGCTTTCACAGCGATGAGCCGTTCGAACTGAAAGCGGAACACATCAAGGAACTGGCGGAACTGTTCGTACCCGACATCAGGCATCCGGAAAAACTGTTCCTGCTGGCCCGCATGGCTGACGAAGTGCTGGACTGGCGGGAAATGCAACATCGCTATTCTGGCGCAAAACAATTAATTATTCCCGGTGGGGACCACGGTTTTTCAGATTTTGAAGAATATATTCCCCAAGTCCTGGACTTTGCCTTAAACAATTAGGAAAAAACTCAATGTACGTAGTTTTTGAAGACAACGGTCAATTTAAAGCCGAAAAAATCCTGTCTGAAGCCGACACCTCCCTGCAGGTGGAATCGGCGTCCGGGAAAAGAAGCAAAATAAAACGCAATAACACGATTTTCTTTTTCGACAATCATAATCCGGTCACCCTGATGGAAGAGGCCGGAAAACTGGCCGAGGACATTGATCTGGAATTTCTTTGGGAATGCGCGCCTCAACAGGAATTCCAGGTGGAAGAACTGGCACGGGACTACTTCGGCCATGAACCCGGCATTCTGGAAAAAACCGCACTGCTGCTACGCCTTCATGGCGCCCCAGTGTATTTTCACCGCAAAGGCAAGGGCCAATACCGACCTGCGCCACCCGACATCCTGAAAGCCGCGCTGGCTGCCCTTGAGAAAAAACAGAAACAGGCCGAACAACAGGCCGTCTGGATTGAGCAAATCAAGCAGGGTCTTGTGCCGGAAGCCTTCAAGCCTGTCATTCATACCTTCCTGGCCAAACCCGACAAAAACACCTTTGAATGGAAAGCCTTCAGCCAAGCCCTGGCCGAAACAGGGGAAACCATCGAGCAGCTTTTACTAAGACTCAAGGTTTACCCACATCCGCTGGCCATCCATCGCGAGAAATTTCTGGGCCTGAATTTCCCCAAAGGCACCCAGTTCAAGGATATCACGCTGCCCGCCATCCCCGATCTGCCACTGGCCGATGTTGAGCCCTATTCCGTCGACGATATGTTCACCACCGAGATTGATGATGCATTCTCGGTACACCAGGAAAGTGGCAGCGTGTATCGCATTGGCATTCATATCGCTGCCCCCGCCCTGATGGTTGAACGCGACTCGGAACTGGACAAGCTGGCCCGTGACCGGATGTCCACTGTTTACATGCCCGGAGACAAGATCCCGATGCAGCCGGAATCTGTCATCAACACATTCTCACTCATCGCAGGCAAACCCACGCCTGCCGTGTCCCTGTATATCAGGGCCAATATAGATACCGGAGAAATACTGTCATCGGAAACCCGGCTTGAACAGGTTTGCGTACAGGAAAACCTGCGTACCAACCTGATCGACCACCTTATTACCATCGAGTCCCTGGAAGATGAAAGCCGCCCCATGCCTTACCCATTCCTGTTCAGGCCTCTCTGGAAATTTGGGCAGCACCTGAAATCGGCACGCGAAGTGATTCGTGGCAAACCCGAAAACAACTCACGGGTTGAATATACCTTTGTGCTGGATGGTCCGGCTGACGACCCCAATTCAATCATCAACCTGGCGCCCCGCCGCCGTGATGCCCCGCTGGACCTGATTGTTGCCGAATTCATGCTACTGGCCAATACCCAATGGGCCGGTTTCCTGAACGAGAATGGCCTGCCCGGCATTTTCAGGTCACAGCAGGCCGGTCGCACACGCATGTCCACCCACCCGCTTCCCCATGAAACCATTGGTGTCCCTCATTATGCGTGGTGCACATCACCCTTAAGGCGTTATGTTGACCTGATCAATCAAAGCCAGATTATTGCCACCGCTCAACATGGCATCTCGGCCCGTCTGGTGGCTCCTTTCAAACCCAAAGACGCCGATCTGTTCGCCATTATCGGCGCTTTTGAATCGCAATATACCTTGTGGGGAGAATTCCAAAGCCGTCTTGAACGTTTCTGGTGCCTGCGCTGGTTTGAACAACAACAGCTTACCCGTGTTGAAGCCACGGTATTGCGCGACAACCTGGTTCGCTTCAACAATGCCCCCTTTGTGACTGAAATCAATGGCATGCCCGAACTGGAACGTGGCAGCATTGTGGAAATCGACTTAATGGGCAACAACCTGCTTGAACTGACCCTGGATTGCCAGTACGTCAAACAGGTTGAACCAGAAGAACCCGCCATCCCTGCGACAGAGGCCAGCCAGTCATGAACACTCCCTTGCATTTTGCCGTCATGGGCAATCCCATCCAGCACAGTTACTCACCCATGTTGCATTCGCTGTTTGCCAAGCAAGCGGGCCTGGACATCAACTATGAAAAAGTACTGGTTCCGCTTGAGGACTTTGAATCTGCGGTAAAAACCTTCTTTGCACAAGGCGGCAAAGGCCTGAACATTACCATTCCCTTCAAGCTCAGGGCCTATGAACTGGCCAAGGGCAACCTATCCCGACGCGCCCAATCAGCCGGTTCGGTCAATACACTCTGGATGGAAGATGGCCAGCTGCACGGTTGCAATACCGATGGCATTGGCATGGTCAATGATATCCGGCGCCAGGGCATTGCACTTGAGGATAAAAAAATCCTGCTGCTGGGTGCCGGTGGCGCAGCCCGGGGTGTTATTTTGCCGCTGCTTGAAACCGGCTGCCGCCAATTGCAGGTGATTAACCGTACCGCCACCAAAGCCACGGAACTGGTTGAGCAATGCCTGGCCAGCCTGCCTCAATACGCAAATGAATTGTCGGCAGGTGGTTTTGAGCACATCCAGGGCCAGTGGGATATTGTCATCAACGCCACGTCCAGCAGCTTGCAACACAATGCGTTGCCGCTGCCGGTTGGCCTGTTTACCCATAACAGTCTGGCCTACGACATGGTTTATACGCCTGAAAACGACACCCCCTTCCTGCAACAGGCCCGCAAGGATGGCGCCACGCTTGCTTCGGATGGTCTGGGCATGCTGGTTTACCAGGGTGCGGAAAGTTTTTTTATCTGGAACCAGATTCGTGTCAATCCCATTCCTGTTCTGGCAACCCTGCGTCAACAACTGATTGCCGACTAATGGCTGCGCCGTTCCTGCTACAATCCCTGCTGGCCAATTTGCGTCAGTATCCGCAAAAAATCCGGCAACAATCCATTGCCAGAACCCTGTGGCAATTGGCCGGCACTCTTGCAAGTCTGGTTCTGCTTTATCAGGCCTGGCTGTTCCTGTGGGTATGCTGGTATAGCCTGTTCAATCCATCAAGCAGTGCCATGATGAACCAGCAAAAGGCAATCCTTGCCAAAAAAAATCCGCCCGTCGCCATTCGTTATGAATGGGTCAATTACGACCAGATTAGCAACAACCTGAAAAAAGCAGTGATTGCCTCTGAAGATGCCAACTTCGTGTCACATGGCGGAATTGAATGGGATGCCATTGAGCAGGCCTGGCGCTACAATACGGCGCAAAGCGAAAAAGGCAGGACTAAAATACGGGGCGGATCCACCATTTCCCAGCAACTGGCCAAAAACCTGTTCCTGTCCAATGACCGCAGCTATATCAGAAAAGGCCAGGAACTGATTATTACCTTTATGCTTGAAACGGTCATGTCCAAAGAGCGTATTCTGGAACTGTATTTAAACCTGGCAGAATGGGGCACCGGTATTTTTGGCGCGCAGGCGGCCAGCCAGCACTATTACAAAGCCAATGCCGGCAAGCTCAGCCAAAAACAGGCGGCCCAGCTGGCCGTGTTATTACCCAACCCCAGGGTTTACGGTGCCAACATTGGCAGCCGCTATGTACAATCACGCACGCGGACCATCCAGGCAAGAATGAAATCCGCACAAATCCCCGAAACGCCATAAACCGCCGATTGTCAGAAATTAACGTTTTTACATATTCAGGATGGGTTTGCCACCCATTTAAAAGTTACAATTCAAGGCAGTTGCTTACGATACGAACCTTCTGAATCACAGCAAAGTCTTTATAATTTGTAAATAATTTTATTTTTGCCGCTTACATGCAAACTGCCCGTCGTTATCTTGCCAGTGAAATATACCGAGCCACTACCGCTGTTCTGCTGGTGCTGCTGGGCTTGTTTACTTTTTTTTCCCTCATCGACGAGCTGGATAAGGTTAACGACAATTTTTCCCTCTTGTCCCTTTTATACCTGGAAGCCCTGCAAATACCAACCCGGCTTTATGACTTGCTGCCTATCGGGCTGCTGATTGGAGCCACCATGGCCCTGGCCAGCCTGGCGCAACGCAATGAACTGGTTATTTTGCGTGTATCCGGTGTCAGCAGCGCAAAGCTGTTGTTCATGCTTTGGATTATTTGCATCCCCATCATGGGTGGCGCCCTGGTGTTATCCGAGTTTTTTGCGCCTGCGGCCGAAGTCAAGACCAGCGAACTCAGCCTGAAATTCCTGGGCAAGGCCAATGGTGGCCGCATGAGCAGCGGCTATTGGTTTCGAGAACCCGACCCGCAAGGCAACGCCAGGGTCATCAATATTGGCGCCATGTCGGACAACGGCAACGTCCAGGACATCCGCATTATTACCTATGACAAAACCAACGGGCAATTCATGCATTTTTCCCACGCCCAAAACGGTTTTTTCCAGGATAATATCCTAACCCTGAACGATGTGGCGCAAACCCAAAGCACCGTCAACATTGAAGAGGCTCTGGCCAACCCCAACGACCCGGTCAATGCGGTCGCAAAAATTGTGTCGATCCCCTCTTTAACCCTGGAAACCACCCTGACGCCCGACCGTCTTCTGGCGGGTGAATTACAGCCGGAAAAAATGTCCGTGGTTTCCCTGCTTGATTACATCACCTACCTGGATGAAAACAATCTGCAAACCAACCGGCAATTCGTGGCCTTATGGCGTAAAGGAAGCTATCCCTTTACCTTACTGGTCATGATGACCATTGCCGCCCCCATCAGCTTTATTCAAACCCGTAGCGGTGGGGTTGGCGCAAAAGTGTTTATGGGCATTTTGCTGGGCGTTGGTTTTTTCATGTTCAACCAGCTATCCCTTAACCTGGGCATGTTAAACAACCTGCCCGCCTGGCTCACCGCTTTGGCACCCAATATCCTTGGCCTGGCCGTTGCCTTGATGGCGTTATACTTTATGGAAGCCAAGCGAACCACAAAAAACCATACAACAAAGACTGAAAAGAAAAAATCAAAATAACAAGGTTACTTTATGAATAAAAACATTTGGGCTGTCGGCGACTTGCAAGGCTGCTGCAAAGCCCTTGATGCGCTGCTGGAACAACCTGAAATAAAAGACGATCCCGACTGTGAGTTATGGTTTGCCGGAGACCTGACCAACCGTGGCCCTGAATCCTTGCGCACGCTAAGACGGCTGATTGAACTGGGTGACAGGGCTGTTTGCATCCTGGGTAACCATGACCTGCATTTGCTGGCTGTTTATGCCGGCATCCGGCGGCAAAACAAATCAGATACCATTGATGACATCCTGAATGCCAAGGATGCCAGGGACCTGATCAACTGGCTCAGGCACCGTCCGCTGGCCCATTACGACCACGAGCACCTGATGGTGCATGCGGGCGTTATGGCAAAATGGGATCTGGCCACCACCTTGCGTCTGGCCAATGAGGCGGCAGAGTCCCTGCGTTCCCGAGATTGGAAAAAAAACCTGCAAAACATGTACGGCAATGAACCCTCTCAATGGAAAGAATCCCTTGAGGGCCCAAAACGCCTGCGGGTGATTATCAACGCCCTTACCCGCATCCGTTTATGCACCGGCAAAGGCCATATGGATTTCGCTTCCAAGGAAGCGCCTGGCAGTGACAAGGGACTCATCCCCTGGTTTGAGGTGCCTGGTCGTAAAACCATCGATGACACCATTATTTTTGGCCATTGGTCCACGCTGGGATTACTGCTGCGCGAACACCTGATTGCGCTTGATACCGGCTACGTCTGGGGAGGCAAGTTATCAGCCATCCGTCTTAACGACAGAAAGCTGATACAGATTGCCGCGGCTTGATCAGGCCAGTTCTTTTTTCAGTTCGTGAATAATAGCCGTACGAATTTCACCGGCAATTTCAGTCCGGGTAGCCTCTACCGGTTCGCCAGGCTGGTTAAGCGGCTCAAGAAAACGAACATAAACCAGAATGCCCCGTGAGCTCAGCAAGTGCCAGATATTGTTCACCAGGGTCTGCTCGCCCACAAAAGCCATCGCACCACTTCGCCTGCCATGCTGCGTGAAGACAAGCGCCACCGGCTGAATGGGCACCATCGCCCTGAGCGGCGGTTCAAACAGGCTGGTATGCAAAGAACGCATATCCATGCCATCGGTGGTTGTCCCTTCGGGAAACAGGCCAACACAGGAGCCATGCCTGAAAAGCTCAAGGATTGACTTGCTGACCCGGGAAATGGCATGACGCTGGCCCCGTTCAATAAAAATCGTACCCACCGAGGCAACCAGCCACCCAATCACCGGCCATTTCCTGATTTCACTTTTCGCAATAAAAGAAGTCGTGCGACAACTGTTCAGGATAAAAATATCAATCCAGGACACATGATTGGCCACCCACATCACCGCGCCTTTCAGGATCGGCTGTCCTTCAACAACAATTCGCACGCCACAGACTTTCATCAAATGGCGTGACCAGCAGCGGGTGATCGTGTCACGCGTAGGCTCTTTAAGCAATGGATACAGCAGGAAGGTCGTTACCAGGCCAAACGCCAGCATAAGAATCATGACAAAGACCCTTATGCTGAAAAGCATTATTCGCAGAATCAAGCCGACTCCCACACAACCCGTCCACCCACCAGTGTCATTTTGACCTTGGCGGGCAGTTCATAACCAAAAAATGGAGTATGGCAGCTTTGACTGTAAATGGATTCACGATTAACAACCCATGCTGCATCAAGGTCCACCAGCGCCAGATCGGCAGGCACACCAATATCCAGATGACCGCAGGGTGGCAGGGCGGGCGCACCGGACAACAGTATAGAAGCCGGTTGCGTAGTGATTTTGGCTAATGCGTCCAGCACTGGGATTTTGGTTTCCAGGGCCCATTTATAAACCAGCGAGAACAACAGTTCCACACCGGTCGCCCCCTGCTCCGCCTCGGAAAATGGCAGCAGCTTGCCATCATCATCAACAGGCGTGTGATCGGAGCAGATGGCGTCAATCGTGCCGTCTGCCAGACCCTGACGGATCGCATCACGGTCACGCTGTGAGCGCAAGGGCGGATCCAGACGATAATTGCTGTCAAAGAAACCAATATCCTGGTCGATAAGATGAATCTGGTTGATGGAAACATCACAGCTGACCGGCAAGCCTTCTGCCTTGGCCTTGCGCACCAGGTCCAGCCCGGCTGCACTTGAAACCCGGCACAGATGCAAACGCACGCCCGTGCTTTTTTGCAACTCAAACAGGACATGCAAGGCAATGGTTTCAGCCTGGACGGGAACTCCCGCCAGGCCCGTGCGGGAGGCAAACGCCCCACTGGCCGCCACGCCCCCTTTGGACAAGGCCGCATCAAAGGGATGTAACCACAAGGTATAGTCGAAGGTTTTGGCATACAGCATGGTGCGGTACAACACGCCATAATCTATTAACGGACGCACCGCCTGGGAAAAAGCCACACAGCCGGCCTCGGTCAGCTCGGCCATTTCAGTGATGATTTCACCCTTCAGGCCCAGCGTCATGGCACCCAATGGATACAGATTGGCCTGATTTAGCTGTTTGGCGCGGTGTTTCAACATTTCCACCAGACCGGGCTCATCAAGCACCGGATCGGTATCAGGAGGAATGACCAGGCTGGTCACCCCACCGGCCAGCGAAGCATGCATCTCGGACTCAAGGGTTGCGCGGTGCTCGAAACCGGGCTCACGCAACCGGACAGACAAATCGATAAGGCCGGGCACTACCGCCAGTCCTTGCGCATCAATAACGCGTTTGGCCTCGAAAGAAGGATCTACCTTGCCAATTCCCACCACGCGTCCGGAGGCAATTGAAATATCACATATCTGGTCAATGCCGTTTTTGGGATCAAGCAAACGACCGTTTTTAATCAAGATTTTCACTGACTAGCTCCTGCCACAATACTCATAACAGCCATCCGGACTGCAATACCAAAATTCACCTGGTTCAGAATGACCGCCTGATCGCCATCGGCAACAGCGGAATCAATTTCAACCCCCCTGTTCATGGGACCCGGGTGCATGACGATGGCATCTGGTTTGGCATAGGCCAGCTTTTCCCGTGTTAAGCCATAATGCTTGAAATACTCTTGCGAAGAAGGCAATAACGCCCCTTTCATGCGTTCGTTTTGCAGGCGCAACATGATGATGACATCCACGTCTTTCAGGCCCTGTTCCATATTCGTAAAGACACGAACGCCCATTTGCTCAAGCCCACCCGGCAACAGGGTAAGCGGGGCAATCGCACGGATTTCTGCCGCACCCAGTGTGGTAAGCGCATGAATGTCAGAACGGGCCACGCGCGAATGCAGAATGTCGCCTACAATTGCAACCGTCAAGTTGGAGAAGTCTTTCTTGAAATGACGGATCGTGTACATATCAAGCAGACCCTGGGTTGGGTGTGCATGGCGTCCATCGCCAGCGTTAACCACATGAATATGCGGCTCGACATGTTGGGCAATAAGATAAGGCGCACCGCTGGCTTCGTGCCTGACCACAAAAATATCGGCCTGCATGGCCGTTAAATTACTGATGGTATCTAGCAGGGACTCGCCTTTGGATGTTGAGGAAGCATTGATATTCAGGTTGAATACATCTGCCGACAAACGCTTTGCCGCAATCTCAAACGTGGTTCTGGTACGTGTAGAGTTTTCAAAGAAAAGATTGAAAACGCTTTTGCCACGCAGCAGCGGCACTTTCTTGACTTCCCGCTCCGCCAGGGGAACAAAGGTTTGTGCAGTATCCAGGATGTGAGTAAGGATATCTTTGGGCAATCCTTCCGTACTCAGTAAATGCGTTAACTCTCCGTGTCGATTAAGCTGGGGATTATGCACCGACGTTTTCCTTTTTTAAATCAATATCAAATAATCTTTGTTCATTTTGTGAAAGTACAAAACTGGTTCCTTTCTCAAGGGGAATCACCCCTCCGCATACATTGGGTGAAACCGGCAATTCACGGCCACCACGGTCAATTAGCACGGCCAGGGAAATGGAAGCGGGACGCCCGTAATCAAAAAGCTCGTTGATGGCAGCCCTTGTGGTGCGACCGGTATACAAAATATCGTCCACCATGATGATATGCTTGCCATTGACCTCGAAGGGAATGGAGCTGGGCAGGACCTGCGAATGCAAGCCGATTTTATGAAAATCGTCCCGATACAGGCTGGTGTTGATCACGCCAGAAGGGTTTTGCAGCTTGAGGTCTTTTTGCAACCTTTCCACCAACCAGGCACCCCCCGAGTAAATGCCAACCAGGTGCACTGAATCAGGATCAAGTTTCCCGAGAAGCTCTTCAATGCCCGCTTTCATGTGCGCATACAAGTCTTCCGCTCTAGGTAGGGTTAACTCCATTGTTTTTTCCTGTAATTGTCAAAATCATGTTTTGTCATTTTACGCCAGCTTATCCAGATAACGTTGCAAAATGATGGATGCGGCCACCGCATCGTCATCATTATTGTTGCCCAGGTACGACTGGGCCTCCAGGCTGGAACCCCGCTCATCCACCAGTTCAACCCTGACGGCGAAACGCCCGTTAAGCTGGTTGGCAAAACGCCTGCTTTGCAATGAGGCGGGTTGTTCCTGGCCCTCGAGCGTAAGGGGCAGGCCGACTATGACACAATCGGGTTGCCACTCGCCCAGTAGTTGAGCGATTTGTTCGAAACGGGCCTGTTTGGTGGCCGGCTTCAGGATACACAGCGGACGGGCACTTTTGGTCAGGCTGTTGCCAATGGCAACGCCAATTTTTTTCAGGCCGAAATCAAAGGCCAGAAAAGTCTGTTCAGGCATGCCCGGATTCACCTGACAGGGCAGAAGGCTCGATGCCCAGCAACGCCAGGGCGGCCACATAACGTTCGGCAGGTGCCTTGTCAAAAATCACCGACATCTCGGCATCAACATTCAGCCAGGCATTATCGGCAATTTCCTGTTCCAGTTGCCCGGCATTCCAACCCGAATAACCCAGCGATATAAACACTTTTTCAGGGCCGGTACCCTTGGCAACATCCTCAAGGACATCACGAGACGTGGTCAGGGCCATGTCGCCCAAAACAACGCTTGAGCGATAATTGCGCACCGGACTGTGCAACACGAACCCCCGGTCGGTCTGGAGCGGACCGCCATAAAAAACAATCCCTTTGGGTTGCTCTTCCGGAATCTCAAGCTCCAGCCTTTCGAGCAGGGTTTTCACGGACAAATCAGTGGGCCGGTTTAACAGCAGGCCCAATGCGCCCTGCTCTGAATGCTCGCAAACATAAATAACCCCCCCTTCAAAAAGGTCTGAGTTATGCGAGGGCATGGCCATCAGGAACTGGTTGGCCATACTCATGAAACCGGGCTCTGTGGGCGCTGACTGTTCTTCCATGATTGACTCCCTGGATTATTCTGTTATTACTGTTGATCAGATTTCCATCATCTCGAAATCTTCCTTGCGGGCACCGCATTCGGGACAGACCCAATTTGGCGGCACATCTTCCCATTTGGTCCCCGGTGCAATACCCTCTTCGGGCAAGCCGGCTTCTTCGTCATAAACCCAACCACAAATCAAACACATCCAAGTGCGCATAGAAATACTTTCCAACAATAAATATAAATGAAACCTTAATTTTAGTTTGAAATCATTCCCGATATTTGATTTATCGAAAATGGCTACAATCCAATAATCCCAATAGTACAGAAACAAAGCCAGATTGTGTCCAATTCCTTACCCGCAACCGTATTATTTTTCAATGTTTTCGACCCTAGCGGACGGTCCGGCCTGCCTGCCGGAGCGATTACTGCAAACCGTCTTGAATGCCACCCGCTTGCCACAATAACAGCACTGGCCGTACAAGATACCGTCGCCATCGAATCGATCCATCCGGTTGACCCGGAGGTATTAAACAACCAGGCGCGATGCCTGCTGGAAGACTGTTCCGTCCAGGCCATCAATGCCAATGGCTTTTGCTCAACGGAAACGGTCAGCATCATTGCCCAAATCGCAGCCGATTACGATACGGCACCTTTGGTGGTTTATCTTGGCAAAACTTTTTTCAACGCGCTTAACGACCCTGACCCCGAAGACATAGAAGACATCATCAATGCCGTCAAGGACTTGTTGCTACCCCAGGCTCACACGGTGGTCCTTGATCACACCTATATAAATCAATGGGCGGGTGATGACCACAGCAACACACAAGATTTTATCCAAGACATGCTTGGGCAAGGGACCAGGCATTGCCTGTTACTGGGACAAACCGCCAATGAGCGGCAAACCACCAATACCCTGTATAGCCAAGACAGCTCCCAATTAGTGGCCGCCTCCTACCCGAACCGTCACCCCGAAGCCGGGGACATTGTCAGCACGGCCCTTTGCTGTTACCTGGCCAAAAGCATGCCCGTTTTGCAAGCCTCTGAAAAAGCAATACAATACACCCAATCAATACTTGAACACTGCTACCCATTAGGCATGGGAAAATCCATGCCCAACCAATTTGACCATGACTGAAAAACTGCGTTTCCCCCGAGGGTTGTATGGCATTACCCCCGCCTGGGACGACATTGAAAAACTCTACAAAGCCATTGAACAAGCCTGTGAAGGTGGCATGAATGTACTGCAATGGCGCCGCAAAAACACGCCGTTTGAAACGGCCCTTGAACAAGCTTCCAAGGTTGCCGAGATCTGCAAACAGCACAGTACGCTGTTTTTCATTAATGACGACTGGGAATTGGCCCTGGCCATTGGCGCAGATGGCGTTCACCTTGGCCGTGAAGACGCAGATCCCGTGTTTGTCCGGCAACAGGCGGCCAGCCACAACCGGCAGGCACCGCTGCTGATTGGCGTGTCCTGCTACAATGAACTGGACAAAGCCCAACAGGCCATTACAAAAGACCTGGACTACATTGCCTTTGGCGCGCTGTTTGCCTCACAGGTCAAACCCGATGCCGAAAAAGCATCCCTTGATCTTTTTCCCGCAGCCAGACTGCTGGTGCAAAACCGTTCACCACGCCCCGCCCTGGTGGGTATTGGCGGCATAGACATCCATAATGCCCAAAGCGTCATACAGGCCGGTGCAGACAGTATTTCTGTCATTTCCGGACTGTTTGAACAAGCCGATATCCGCAGTACGGCCCAGGCCCTTTCCAACCTTTTTGAAAACTGAATCTCATGTCACGTAACGAAGAACTCTTTGCCCGCGCCGCACAATCCATTCCTGGCGGCGTCAACTCTCCCGTCCGCGCATTCCGCTCGGTAGGCGGCACACCCCGCTTTATCAGCAAGGCACGCGATGCCCATATCTGGGATGCCGACGGCAAACAATACATTGATTACCTGGGCTCATGGGGCCCTGCCATTGTGGGCCATGCCCACCCTGAAGTGGTCAAGGCCGTGCAAGACGCAGCGGTTAACGGTCTTTCGTTTGGCGCGCCCACCGAAGGTGAAACCCTGTTGGCCGAAGCCATCATCAAACGCCTGCCATCTATTGAACAGGTCCGCCTGGTGAGCTCGGGCACCGAAGCCACCATGAGCGCCATTCGTCTGGCACGTGGCGCCACCGGTCGCGCCAAAATCATCAAATTTGAAGGCTGCTACCATGGGCATGCCGACAGCCTGCTGGTCAAGGCCGGCTCGGGCCTGCTCACCTTTGGCAACCCCACTTCGGCCGGCGTGCCGCCCGAGTTCGTGAAGCACACCATCGTGCTTGACTACAACGACCTTGACGCCGTGAGTGAAGCCTTCAAACAGCATGGCGATGACATTGCCTGCATTATCGTTGAGCCCATTGCCGGCAACATGAACCTGATCAAGCCGGCACCCGGCTTCCTGGAAGGCCTGCGTGAATTGTGCACGCAATACGGTGCCCTGCTGATTTTTGATGAAGTGATGACCGGTTTTCGTGCCGGCCCGCAAGGCGTGCAAGGCTTAAGCGGCGTCACCCCCGACCTGACCACCCTGGCCAAAGTCATTGGCGGTGGCATGCCGGTAGGCGCCTTTGGTGGCCGTGCCGATGTCATGAAACACATTGCCCCATTGGGCGCGGTGTACCAGGCAGGCACGCTTTCCGGCAACCCGGTCTCGGTTGCCGCCGGCCTGGCGACTCTGGACATCCTGGGCCGCCCCGGCTTTTATGAAAACCTGGCGGCGCAAACCCAGAAACTGGTCAATGGCCTAAGCGAGCGCGCCAAGGCCGCCGGTGTCACATTCTGCGCCGATTCGGTAGGCGGCATGTTCGGCCTGTATTTCCGCGAAAGCATTCCCACCAGCTTTGCTGAAGTGTCCGATGCCAATATAGAAGCCTTCAAAGTGTTTTTCCATGCCATGCTGGACCAGGGCGTTCATCTGGCACCGTCCGCGT
>Ga0265293_10004988_pt1 | contig 22731 bp, 18 predicted proteins | sample Munlanlewell138R_FD_192505 | JGI IMG/M metagenome (GOLD analysis project Ga0265293, IMG submission 192505) | Leachate microbial communities from a municipal landfill in Southern Ontario, Canada - Leachate well 138R | ecosystem: Engineered > Solid waste > Landfill > Unclassified | place: Canada... | reverse complement strand
TTCTCCTAAGTATGCTGCTCTACCTGCCCTTCTTGCTCCTTTAGCCCCTGCTAATGCTTTGTCTACAGTTCCCTGCGGATCTTTAAGAAAACTAATTAAGTTATTACTTTTAATTTTTAGCTTACCCGGTTCCCCATCTCCAAACTGTATTACTCCTAATTGGTAATCTAACGATCTATTAAACTCTGTAACAATGTTATCAGACATAAAGGCACCAGGCTTCTCTAATGCAGCGAATGCTGCTGCTGTTAATGCATCATTTGCCGATACTCCAGTAGGTTTAATCGGTTTTCTTTTATCAGGTGGTTTTTTAGCCTCAGTAAAAAGGAAGTCAAAAACACTACCTAAAGCATCAAAATTGTCTGATTTAGGTTTCTTAGCCATATATAAATATTTAATCTATTACTTAAAAAATCCTCCAACTAAAGGAATCTTAGACAGACTTGCCTGTGCTGATGCAAGACCCTCTCCAACAGCCTTTGGTGAGTTTGGTGGGAACCAAGCTTCAAGGAACTTAGGTGCTTGAGCTGCAAAGTACAGTACAAAGATTTTAAGAATGAAAATGAAAAGTCCCCCTGCTACGTTTAATCCTCCTGCATCATATGTATTTGGATCTTCATATACTAATTTCCCTGGGAACTTTAGTAATACTTCACTACCTGAATTCATCAATGCATTTGGAATATTAACAATGAAAAGTACAACAGGAAATACCATTACATTTCTAAATATGCCTAGAAACCAATTCTTAATCATATGGCTATTTCCAGGCATAGCTCCAAGAGTGATTTGTATAGGGCCTAAGATTACTCCTAATAGTAAGCTAAAGTATGCTTTAAAGAGCGCTATTATAACCTTAACAGCACCAACAAAAATTACCCCAACAATAATGATTGCAAATATAATACCTATTGCCCCAAGGGACCCTAATACTAATGGAAGACCAAAAGGAGCAGTAGCAATTGCTGCGAGACCACCTGCACCTGCGACACCAATACCGCCAATGAACAATCCACCCACACCACTCATTAGAGCCTTCATTCCAAGGCCTCCACTCAATACTGCAGACATAAGGCCACCTATGTTCGAGATAGTTTTTATTTCAGCACCCTCTCCAAGTATGAAGGCAACAAGGCCTGTTAATACTCCACCTAAATCTATTATTAATCCTGCTATAGCGAAACTGAATGTAGCTAGTATAAGGGCTGTAATAACTCCCGGTAATACATTCCCTATGGTTACCATAGTCTGACCACCAAGCTTATGTCTAAACATAATCATAAAGCCTGCAGCTATCATTACTACTACAAATGCTACATATGCAAGATTTAATGTCCTGTTCCAAAGCTTTACTATCCCACTACCCATTAATTCAGAGTATCCTGACTCATGTCCAGCAGAGGAGTTCTGTGCATACAAACTTGTAACACTCTCCTGATACCCAGGTACCCACTGTTGAGCTAAATGTTCTGGGATGTTAATAGTAGGGTATGATGCATATACTAGATCTCCTGCATCCTCTACCATTCCTAATACACCTCTTCGTAAGTCATATGGAATATTTGGATTATTCATAACCTCTGGACCATTCTCGGTGACTTCTGGAGCTATTAAAGATAGTGCAGTCCAAGCACTATTTAAAACTTCTAATCCTTCCCTACTATTCATATTATCCTCTTCTGGATCAACACCACTCATTTCATTATGAAAGGTTTTAGTACCAGTATAATCAGGAGATATTTTATCTTCTTGTGCATATACATTAAATACTCCAAAAAACAGTATTACTGTTAAGGCTATTACCAAAGAATTTTTAAAAGATTTCCTCCTTACTATTTCTTTTATAGATAAAAAATAGCCATATACTTTAAGAGATATACTCATTGTTGTTTGTTAATAAATTAATCTAATATATTTTTACTACTGGCTCATACTGTCTCTTAGTAGCTTCATTGGTTAAAAAATCTTTATAAACCTCTTTGGGAGGAGTCTTCTCTATCTCGGGTAAATCATCATATTCTGAAAACTTTCTTTCTTTAAATAGATGAGACATATCCCATGCACACTTTACAGTATATCTCTTACCTTCGATAATTACCTTACAATCTGTAGTGTAATATACCTTATCTGAATACTTCTCTGACTCTGAAGGCATCAATGCCACTTTATTCCTTGTATTCATATATGCATTCGTACACACACCATCAAGACACTCTCTGTCCGAACCGAAAGCCGATGTCATCTTTATTACAATATCTTCCGGACGAATACAATTATCACTAGGAGGGATAGGGTTACCATTTTCATCATATCTTAAAACTCCCTTACATTCACTCCATATTGCTTCTGTGAATGTCTCTACAAGCTTTACTGCAACAGCAAGAGGAGAAACTGCACATGCTTTTCTATCAGATGCTGGAGATGGCCAATCTACAAATTGATCATCCTCAGTACAAGACTCAATAGCTTTAGATGTGTTAGCGGTAGCTTTTTCTCCGGGTACTTTATACAGAGATTCATATACAAATTCAGAGCTTTTATTTGAGTTATCTGGATTCACATTAGAAGGGTTATTACACTCTTCACAGTTATTTATTATCTTTTTATCAACAATCACCTCACCATCTTCTGATACCTGCTCTGCCATCGATGTAGTGTAAGGTGTGGAGAAAGGTCTATCTTTAACTGGATTTTTATATTCAATTATATTAGTACCAGGAGGTAGTTTTACATTTGCAACTTTAGGATCTATCTGCTCTCCTGCAGGTTTATATATTGGAGTTTTTGTTGTAATTTTCCTATTCGAATCTTTTACACCAGAGCCTGAGAATAGCTCTAAAGGGATATTAACTTCTACTAATTCAACAGTCGAGTTCTTACTTACAGAGGTACCCGATCTGTACCCATCTTTATAGTCAATCTCTGCACTTCCACCTCTAGTACAAACAGAGTATGAATCTATCTTGATAACGGATGCAGAGCATTGACTAGAAGCTATCGTGCTTAATACTATTGGATTGTTATCTTCCTGTACTTTCTCAGGTACTGTACTATCACTTTCATTTAAAACAGGAGATACTATTTCTACAGAATTTAATTCCTTAGTGCTCTCTTTAGTAGATACAAACTCAGAGCTATTTTTAAACTGATTAACTGTCCATACAAGAGTAAAGGTCACAAAAGACATTAGTAGTAAAAAGAATATGGGTTTAAATTTTAAGAGTGTCCCTTTTATATCCATTAAGCAAATGATTCTAATGTATTTATAAACAATTAACAAACCTCATTTTATATTAACTATTCCATAATCAGAAAGCAATTTAACACTATTTTCTACTACAGTACTATCTACAGCAGAGGTATCTAAGTTAATCTCAGAGAGAGACATAGGGAATTCAAATAGCTTCTCCTTTGCTCCTAAGAAATATATATTAAGGATATCCGCATTAGAGAATGAGAAATATGTACTACCATCCTCACTTCTAGTATCTCCTACTGTTAATATCCAATACCCATTATCATCTGGAATTGTAGACATTAATTTAGAGCTACCTAAGGTACCTGCCTCATCATCATCTACAATTTGAGCAATTACTATCCAATCACCAGGAGTAGATATTTTCTCAAGAGAACCAGATCTAGTTTCAAAGGGAGGAGGAGAACTTAAAGTAGGAAGAGTTGTAACAGAGTACATACTTCCCGAGTTGTTATAGATATCTTCTCCAGAGTATATTGTAAAGTAGTATGTAGTATCAGGATCTATTCTTTTACTTTCTACAGAGTGAGCATAGTATGTACCTCTATTGGACAAACCATCTCTAACATCCCAAACCTCTTCTGTAAGAGATGTCTTACTTGTTCCATACTTTATATATCCATCTACCTTCTGAGGAGATCTCCATACTACAGTAAAGCCTACGTCTGTTAAGTTTGTAATCAGTACTGTACTCTCTCCACTCTGTAAATTACTTGTTGCTTGTCCAGTAACCATATCTACCCATCTTAAATCATGCACTATTTGATAATCTCTATCTATAACTGTATCTTCTCTATCAGTATCTTGAGTAGGAGTTGTAGGAGGTTTTATTACAACAGGTGGTTTAGGCTCTGGCTTATCTATTACCTTTGCTCCTAATCTAGATTCATCAGGGAAATATGAAATTAGATCACCAAGATCTCCTACTGCTAAAGAGAGAGTCCTATTTAATTTCCCATTACTATCAAAAAGAGATGAGTATGACCCCTCTAAAACAGCACCTTTTCCTGTACTATTTTTAGCCATTAACAGTAACTCTGTATCATCAGTAATCTTTACTATACTCTTGTCAGAAATCTTTCTAAGAGATGAAAGATCCACTATCCAGTTACCTCCGCTTGGAGTTGTAGTAGATACTGGATATGTACTTTTGTTTTTAGAAAATACATATACAACAACATCATCATTAGAGATCCCTGTTACAGTACCGTGTATAGGGTTTGGAATGGGTGTCTCAGTACCAACAGGTGCAGTTGTAAACTCATAGTTTATACCACTACTATTCGTATACTTACTACCACCTGACACTATCGTAAAGCTATACTTACTACTTGGTTCTAGAGCTCTTAATTCAACATAGTGGGATGTTCTTCTTCCACTCCCTCTTTTATCCCTAACAGGACTTTGCTCTACACCATTTAATAGTGGGATAACGTATCCATCTGTAGCACTCTGCGTAAACCATGTTACAGTAAGTGAGTTAGTAGTAAGGTTGGTAATTACAACATCTTGAGGAGTTACATCAGCACTTGCTTTTGAGAGATACTGAATACCCTGATATACGGCAAAAATAGTTAATGGTATACCTATAACTAAAGCAACAACAATCTTCAGTTGTCTTTTTTGGTAAGGTGTTAAATGCATCTATTCATCATACAAAGAGAGGAATACAATAGCAACGATTTTACTTCCTTCTAGAGGTTAAACCCTCGGTAAATGCAGATGCTACAGAAACCAATGATGAAATCTTTCTCACTGGCCTTATTATCGCACTATTTACTTCATACACTGTACCTTTCACAGTAGTCACTATCTCTGTTGCTTCTGTCATTATTGTATTAGCCATATCTACTGTTTTCTCTGCTTCTTGAATAATCTTCCTTGAGTCAGCTACAGCATTCTTAGATTCTTTAATTAGCATTGCAAATTCATATAGGACGAAGCAGATAAAGCCTACTCCAATTGCAATAATTATCATCCAATATAAGGGGGGTATTGTTTCCATATTTTCAAATATTTAAACTTTAGATATTGTTATATCTAATTATTTTTCGTCTAACATGTCAAGTTTTATACTAAAAAACAACGTTTTAACCCTCTAGGTGGTATAATAGGCACGTATGGAAAGATTCTTTATTAGACATAAATTACAAGAGGGAGATATTACTCACCTATCAGATAAGGATAGTAGCTTTGCTATTAATACTCTAAAACTTAATATTGAAGATGTAGTTGAGATAGAGAACTACCAATATATCTTCCTAGCGATAGTAACCCATATTCAGAAGAACTCTGTTGAGGTAGAGATAAGGGAAATGATTGAAGAGAAGGATGTTTTAGATGGAATAGATACTACAATTATTCAATCATTAAGTAATGATAGTAAGTTTAACTTCTTTATAGAGAAATCTGTAGAGATCGGTATAGATAGAATTGTTCCAATAGAGTCTAAATATTCTCTTAGGAGTAAAAATAAGGCTATTAAAGATTACGGACTTTGGAGAAAGATTATTAAAGATGCAGTAGAACAATCTAGAACCTTAAAGAGTACGATAATAGAGAAACCTATTAAAATTACAGAGCTCTCTGTCGATGAGGGTAGTAACAAGATATGTCTAGCTACAGAGAATGTACAAACATCTTCACTTAGTCAATATGTGAAGGCTGTTAATATAAAGAAGCCATTTGTAATAGCAATAGGTCCTGAAAAGGGATGGAGTGAGAGTGATATAGAAATATTCAAAGATTTAGGATTTAGCTTTATTAAACTAGAGGGTAATATGCTAAGAACAGAAACAGCAGGGTTAGTAATTGGTAGTATATTAAAATATCTAAAGGGAGATATATAATGAAAGATAGGAAGAAAGGAAGAGAATTTAAGAGGAAGCTAAGAACAAATTTTAAGAGGAAAAGAGCAGTTCCTTTCTATGATAGCTCTAAAGAGGAAAGATATTACACGAAAGAGGATATCTTTATCTCAAGAATGGCAAGTATATTAAGAGTATCTAAGGCTCAGATAGTACCAATATTTAGCCAAAGAGCAAGAACTACTATTAGATTAAACTCTCTTAAAGCAAGACCACAAGATACTTTTAAAAGTTTAAAGCTTAGAGGATATGTATTAGAGGAGATACCGTGGGCACCTAATACCTACTTTGTTAATAACAGGGATAAGGATGAAGTATCCCAAACAGAGGAGTATAGGAATGGACAGTTCTACATACAGAATCTCTCTAGTATATTAGATACATTAGTACTGGATCCTAAACCAAAGGAAACAATAGTTGATCTATGCTCTGCACCTGGTAGTAAGAGTACTCATATTGCACAGTTAACGAATAATAAGGCAACCATTCTTGCAAATGAGATAGAGGTTAGCCGTACAAATTCGCTTAGAAATGTTGTAGAGCAGTTTGGTGCTACAAGTGTAAAGATTACTCTTAGTGATGCAAGAGAGTTTGGAAGAAAATACCCTGACTATTTTGATAAAGTTCTTCTAGATGCTCCATGTAGTGGAGAGGGAATGATATATCTAAAGGGTCCTAAACCTTTAAGATTTTGGAGTATTAAGAAAGTAAAAGGTTCTTCTACTCTACAGAAGGAGTTAATAGAGTCTGCGTTTAGAACATTAAAAAGTGGTGGCACTCTTGTTTACTCTACATGTACCTTAGAACCAGAGGAGAATGAGGCTGTTGTTACACATCTATTAGATAAGCATAAGAATGCAAAGGTAGTAGATATTGATTTAGTAAATTCTGATAAGTTTAAAGCTTTTAAACAGTTTACATCTCCTGGTATAACTCATTGGAGTGGTAATACATATGATCCCTCAGTTAAAAAGAGTATTAGAATTTTACCATCTCCAGAAATGATGGGTTTCTATATTGCTAAAATAGTTAAAGCATAGGGTATTAGAAAGAGAAAGGGGAAGCTAAGCCTCCCCCTCTTGCAATACCAATTTAAGAGATTACTCTTGTGCGGTCTCCTTTTTACTTCCCTCTGTTGCCTGTTTGATACTGAATTTTAATCTCCCAAGCTTATCTTTCTCCAATATCTTTACTTTCACTGTATCTCCCTCATTAAGGAATTTATGTACATCTTTTACAAATTCATCTGTAATCTCAGATACATGTACTAAGCCAGATACTCCTGGAGCAATATCTACAAAGGCTCCATACTCCATAATAGAGGCTACCTTACCATCATATATTTCACCTACTACTGGTACAAAGCTAAGACCTTTAACATATTTTAGTGCCATATCTATAGATTCTTGACTTGAAGAGTAGATATTTACAGTCCCATCTTCCTCTACAGCTATCTCTGCTCCTGTTTGTTCAGTCAATTCTCTAATATTCTTACCACCAGGACCAATTAACTCTCCAATTTTATCTACAGGTATCTTCTCTCTAGCAACCTTTGGTGCAAACTTAGAGATTTCTCCTCTAGACTCAGGAAGAGCTCCTTCAATTACTTCAATTACTTTTACTCTTGCCTCTTTAGATACTTCTAATGTTGCTTTAACAACCTCCATACTCAATCCTGCCATCTTAGTGTCCATCTGTACTGCAGTTATTCCATCCTTTGTACCTGTTACTTTGAAATCCATGTCTCCATAGAAATCTTCTACACCTTGCATATCAGTTAAGATATGGAACTCTCCATTATCATCTGTAACAAGACCACAAGCTATACCACCCACTATTTTTCTAATAGGGACACCTGCTGCCATTAATGCTAAAGATGATCCACATGCTGAAGCCATTGAGCTAGATCCATTCTCTCCCTGTATCTCAGACATAACTAAGATTGTATATGGAAAATCTGACTCTGATGGTATTACAGGAATAAGGGCTTTCTCTGCTAACATTCCATGACCTACAGCTCTCCTACTTGGATTTAACCTAACTCTATCTGCATCACCGTATGCGAATGGTAAGTCATTGTAGAAGTGCATATATCTTTTCTCTTTCTCACCTAACATATCATCTATCATCTTTGCATCCTTAAGACTACCTAATGTAGCGATAGAGAGAACCTGAGTTACTCCTCTTGTAAAGAGTGCAGAGCCGTGAACTCTAGGTAGTAAATCTACCTCTGCTGCCATTTCCCTAATCTCATTTAACTCTCTTCCATCAACTCTCTTTTTGGTTTCTTTTACATACTTCCTTAATGCTTTCTTCTGAAGCTTATCATATGCCTCTGTCATATTTGATTTTGTATATTTGCCTTCAAACTGCTTAAACATCTCCTCTTTGGTTTCCTCATGCTTCTGCCTATCTGCTGCTAAGAGATTCTCTAATACCTTATCTCCTAGAAACTCTGAAATTGCGGTTACCATGTCCTCCTCTATAACAAATGGTACATATGCTTTATCTTTCTTCTCTAACATATCTACAAATTTGTTCTGTGCTTCAATCCATACCTTCATTTCAACAAGACTCATCTCCATAGCCTCAACTGCTTGATCCTCAGGTATTTCATAACAGCCTGCATCAATCATTGAGAAGAGCTTTCCATCACCACCTACTACATAGTTCATCTGCTTCTTCTCATCTACATCCTCCATACTTTCATATATTGGCTTTATATTTCCATCTACAATTCCCATTCTTACACCTGAAACTGGACCATTAAAAGGTGCTTTAGAATTGAGTAAAGCAACTGAAGCTGCATTAATAGCTAATATTACAGGATCATTTTCTTCATCATATGACATTACAGTTACAATTAGACTTACTTCATTTCTGTAATCTTCAGGAAATCTAGGACGTAGTGCCCTATCTATCATCCTTGCTTTAAGGACAGCATCATCACTAGGATATCTCTCTATCTTTACAAACTTAGACCCATTTATCTTTCCAGATGCATAGAATCTTTCTATGTACTCTACAGAGAGAGGAAAGTAGTCTAGATCTCCTTTTGCAGGAGCAGTATTAACATTAACTTCTACAACAGTGTCCCCCATTCTGGCAATAATTGCAGATTCAGATCGTAGTGCAAGCTTTCCTGTTTCAAAGGAACACTTCCTACCATCTATTTCAAATTCGTATATTTTATGATTAAAAAGCATAAATAAATGTATAAATATTAAATTATCAAAAGTATAGTCTTTAACTTAGAAGTTATATCAAGAGAGAGGAGAAAAAGAAAGGCTTTTATTAAAAGTCCTTAGGTTATATCTTTATTTTCTTTGCAAGTGTTTCGTATCTTTCAGGTTCGTTAAGTTGAAGATATTGAATAAGTCTTCGTCTCTTACCAACCTTTTGTAGTAAACCTCTCCTAGAGTGATTATCCTTCTTATGTTCTTTCAAGTGTTCAGTTAATCTTGTTATCTCTTCTGTAAGGATAGCTATTTGAACTTCTGGAGAGCCAGTATCACCCTCATGTAGGGCAAATTCCTTTATTATATTCTGCTTTTCTTCTTTGATTAGTGACATATATTCTAGATTAACACCATATTATTAATTTTACAATACTAGACGAAAGACAACACAAAGCCTATTTTATATCCTTATAGGGTTTGTGTCAACTTTTAACTAACGAATAACCTTATAACAGTAAAGCTCGTCTCCCTCTTGGGCTTCAACATTGCTATTCAATATAACTCCACACTCTTCACCCTGCTTTACTTGAGTAACTGTATCTTTGCTCTTTCTTAAAGATTTAATCTTACTTTCTCCAAGAATCTCATCATTTCTAACCAAGTAACATTTACAATCTCTCTTTAATATACCATCTTTAACTCTTGTTCCCAATACCTTAGATCCATCTGTAAGAGTAATAATCATCTTTATAACTCCACTACCTATCTCTTCCTCTTCATGTGTAGGAGCAGAGAGCATATCTAGTGCTCCCTCTACCTCTTCTACTAGTTTATAGATAACGGAATAGGTACGATATAAAACTCCACTCTTTTTAGCAATATCTTGTACACCCCTCTCACTACCAACTGCAAAACCTAAGAGAATAGCTTTAGAAAGCTTAGCCATCTCTACATCTCGCAAGCTTATATCACCAACTCCCTCAGATATAATGTTTACAGTAAAACCATCTTTCTCAATCTTATCCAATGTTTTTTTAATAGCTTCAAGAGAGCCCTCCGAAGAGCTTTTAAGAATAATGTTTAGGTAACTCTCACCATCTTCTTTCTCTTCATTTAGTAAATCACCAAAGATATCATCCTCAGTAATAGCTTCATCCTCTACTACCTCTTTCTCCTCAACCTTGTATAAAGAGGAGAGAAGCTTCTCACTATTCTTCTTTAATATATATACCTCTGAACCAACAGGTATTAATTCTGAGAGTCCAATTATATTACCACCATATCCACAAAAAAGATCACAAATATTTTCTCCCTCTTCGGAGATAATACCTTTAACCTTCTCTATCTTTAACCTCTCTCCAATCTTATACCCTATCCAAGAGCCTTTACATAGATCTCCTGATGTTAAAACTAAGGTAGATACATTACCTCTAGATTGTTCTTTTACAGACTCCAGCACAAATGCCTTAGCTACAACACCCTCTGGAAGCACCTCTCTCTCTTGCAAGCCTTCTACATCTACAACAAGATTTATTAAGTCCAATAGCTCTGGTATTCCTTTACCTGTTTTACCTGATACTTCAACAATTGGAATAGTACCACCCATTCCCTCTACAGAGAGATTATGTTTAACTAAATCCCTTTTTATTTTTGCAACATCTATATCTGGTAAATCACTCTTGTTAATAACTACGATTGCTCTAGCAGTAGAGTTATTAATAATATCAATAGATTCGATAGTTTGAGGCTTTACACCATCATTACCAGCAACAACAAGTATTACAATATCAGCAACAGTACCACCTCTTGATCTCATTAAATCAAAAGCTTCATGCCCTGGTGTATCAATAAAGGTAATCTTTTTAGATTTCTCACTATTTGGAGAAACAGTAAAAACAGAAATTCTCTGAGTAATACCACCAGCTTCACAGCTTTGTACATTACTCTTACGTATCTGATCCAATATTGTAGTTTTTCCATGATCAACATGACCCAAGATAGCTACTATTGGAACTCTACTACTCTCTGTATTGTTTACTGATCCTTTTTTAGTCATTATTTATAAACTATAATTATTCTTTACTAACTACATCCTCTCCACTCTCTTTTGCATACTCTTCAACAGCATCTTTCTCTTCTACAATTTCTTTCTCTTCCTTACTCTCTTTCTTAGCTTCTGCTTTTTTCTTCGTCTTTACCTCTTTCTCATCCTTACTAACTTCTTTCTCATCTTCAGCTACCTCTTCCTCACTCTCTATCTCTTCTCCCTCTGCACCAACAATATCTATCTTTGTACCTGTTAACTTCCATGCTAATCTAACATTCTGTCCATCTCTACCTATTGCTAAAGAAAGCTGATCAGAAGGACATGTAACTGTTGCGGTTTCATCAGAGATTATTACTGAGTCTACTTTTGCAGGACTCAATGCATTAGCAACAAACCTATCTAACTCTTCATCCCATTCAATTATATCAATCTTCTCCTCACCAAGCTCATTCATTACATTCGCAATACGAATACCTCTTTGACCTACACATGAACCAATTGGGTCAATACCATCCTGATGAGATACTACAGCAATTTTACTTCTAGAACCAGCCTCTCTTGCAACAGCCTTAATTTCAACAGCTCCAGATTCTATCTCTGGCACTTCCAATCTAAAAAGCTCTATGAGGAATTTAGGGTCTGCTCTTGATACTAAGATCTGTGAATCCTCTATACTCTTTAACAAAACTTTGTATCTTTCTCCAACTCTATAGAACTCGTTTGCAATTTGCTCTTCAGGAGGCATAAATGCTGTTGCTTTACCTATCTCCATAACTGCCATACCCTTTTGCATCCTTTGCATTAATGCAGTGTATACCTCTCCCACCTTATCACTAAACTCACTAATTAAGGCATCCTTCTCTGATTCTCTAATCTTTTGTAGTAATACCTGTTTTGCTGTTTGAGTTGCAATTCTACCTAAATCATCAGAAGGCATCTCTATCTGTACAGCATCTCCAATCTCTACACTTGGAGATATTAACTCAGCTTCACTTAGAGCAATCTCTGTTTCTTCATCTTTAACTTTTTTAACAACTACCTTTGAAGCAAAGAGTTTAAACTCTCCTGTCTCTCTGTCTACCTCTGCAAAAAGATTAGCACCCAAGTTCTCATCTATCTCTTCATCCTCTCTATCAACTCTTCCATATCTATCTTTTCTTACAGCACTCAGTATTGCAGACTCTAAAGCCTTAAATACTTCCTCTTTATCTATTCCTCTCTCTGCAGCGATCTGATTAATTGCAGCTACTAATTCTGATGTCATAGCCATTTTATATACTTAAAACAAATTAAAATATCTTTACTAAAAAAAAGGTGAGACCTTTGCCCCACCCTCCTGTATAACTGGTTAATAATAGCAGAAATCGACTAGTATGTAAACCTTACTGAGAACTTAGCTCCTCCCAAAGCTTCTTCTCTTGCCTACTTAATCTCTCTGGAATATTCACATCTATACGAACATATAGATCTCCCTTAGAGCCATCTTTACCAAGAATAGGGACACCTTGTCCTTTAACCCTAAAGACTGTACCTGATTGAGTACCCTTAGGAATCTTTAACTTAACAGTGCCTTCTACTGTGCCAACTTGTATGTTCCCTCCCAATACTGCTAAATGAACAGGAATCTCCTCTATTGAGTACAAATCATTACCTCTCCTATCAAACTTTACAGAGGGTTCTACTTCTACCTCAATATATAAATCTCCGAACTCTCCCCCCGCTATACCAGCATTACCACCCTCTCTAAAACGAAGGACCATTCCATCATATGCACCAGCAGGTATTCTTACCTTAACAGTCTCTTCCTTAGATTGGATACCTGTACCAGAGCATGCTGTACAAACCTTTTCAGGGATTGTACCCATACCTCTACATTTAGAACACTCTGCCATAACTGCAATCTGTCCTAAGAAGCTATTTTGTACTCTCCTCTCTTTACCTGTACCGTTACAAACATCACAGGTTTTTCTTTTACCTGTCTCACTACCTGTTCCATTACACACAGTACACCTTACATTTTTCTTAATCCCTATCTTGTACTCTCCACCCTTCATCGCCTCTGCAAAGCTCACCTTCACCCTATATCTTAAATCCTCCCCCAAGTTAGATTGTCTTCTAGATCCGCCCTGTCCAAAATCAAAACCAAAGTTACTTGCACCACCCCCAAAGAAAGTATTAAAGATATCCCCCATATCAAAAGGGGCATCCCCATACGTACTGTACCCATTAAAGCCTGCTCCAGGATTAAAACCTTCTGTTCCTGCATGTCCATACTGATCATATGCCTTTCTCTTAGATTCATCAGAGAGTACTTCATACGCCTCCTGAACCTCTTTAAATTTCTCATCTGTTCCAGATTCTTTATTTACATCTGGATGATACTTTTTAACAAGTTTCCTGTATGCTTTCTTTATCTCTTCTTTTTTAGCTTCTTTTGAAATCCCTAAGGTTTCGTAGTAATCTTTTTTGCTCATAGGTACAATTCTAGCAAACAATTAGCAAGAGTGCCAAGAAATGACATAGAAATATTTAATTGATAAGATATTAAGATGGAAGAAAATATAAAGATATCCTCTGTAGATGAGAAAAAAGTAAAGAGAATGAAAAAGAGTATAGCTTGGATTTTAGGAGTAATAGGTATAGTAGTAATTATAAGTCAGGTATTCCCTCTTACTAAATCATACGTACAGGGAGAGTTTCAAGAACTCAAACAGAGAATAATGAAGGATCCATTACCAGAGTCATACAGACAGTATATTGCAGATGAATTTGCCTACTATGATCCAGGTAAAAGCTATTTTGCAAATCTTTCAGATAGTGCAGAAGGTCTTCAGTATCAGGGTGTATTTACATATGACCCTAAGACAAAAACAAGTAAACCTATCGTAGTAAACAAAGAGTACTCCGAGAATATGTACATCACTATTGATAAGATAGATATAAAGGATATACGTATTACTCCTAATGTAGAAAGCTCTGATGAAAAGGTATATGACCAGTATCTTAAGTTTGGATTAGCTCACTTTAAGGGAACTCCTCTACCTGGAGATGGTGGTAACTCCTTTATCTATGGACACAGCGCTGTAGAGAAGTTCTTCAGTAGACACTCCAACTTACCAGAGACAATATTTACAAGATTAGAGGGAGTAGATATAGGGGATAGTGTGAGTATAAATAAGGGGGGAGAGGAATTAAAATATATTGTTAGGAATAAGAGAATAGTTTCTCCTGATGATTTTTCCATACTAAAGAGCCAGAGCGATAAGGAAACATTAACAATGATGACATGTTGGCCACTTGGAGTTGGAACAAAAAGATTAGTTGTAGTAGCAGAAAGGTTCTAATTTTTGTACAATGATACTCAATGGAAAAGAATCAAAAGAAATTAGTTATAATACTATCAGCAGTAACAGTTCTACTCTTAATATTAGTCATAGTAACTGCGATTATACTTTCTAAGAAGAAAGATGGTAGTACTGAACCTGATAAACCAGATACTTCACAACAGGTAGAGCTAATATATTGGGGGCTATGGGAACCTACTGATGTAATTCAACCCATTATAGATAAGTATGAATCAGATAACCCTGGAGTAAAGATACTTTACTCTCAACAAGCTTTTAAAAACTATGAGAGCCGTGTATATACAAGATTACAACAATCTACAAGCTCTACAGAGCCTGCACCAGATATAATTAGAATTAACAATACATGGTTACCTAAATATCAAACATTCTTAAGCCCTGTTCCAAGCAGTATAATGTCTGCACAGGAGTATGCAGAGGAGTTCTACTCTACCGCTATAGATGATTTTACAGGCTCAGATGGGCAGATATATGCAATTCCTTGGGAAATAGATGGACTTACAATCATTTACAACAAGCAGCTTCTTTTAGCAGCTGGATACAGTGAACCTCCTGCAGACTGGGATTCCTTTATGGAAGCAGCAGACAAGCTTACCAAAAGGGATAGCTCTGGAAGAATAACCCAATCAGGTTTAGCAATTGGAACTTCAAGAAATATTGTACACTCAGCAGACATACTAGGCTTTCTAATGCTTCAAAACAATGCAAGTATAATGAATAGCAGTAGGAATCAAGTAAACTTAACCTCAGAAAGAGCTATTACAGCACTAACTACATACACCAGCTTTGCTTTAGGAAATAATCCTACATGGGCATCATACTTAGCAAGTGATTTAACTACCTTCTTTAAAGGAGAGTTAGCTATGATGTTTGCTCCTAGCTGGAGAGCATTCGATATATTAGAAGCTGCTCCACACATAGAGTTTGGTCTTGCGAGCTTACCTCAGCTACCTAACAATGATCCTGTATATTACTCAATGTATTGGGGAGATAGTGTGAGTAAGAGTAGTACAAATAGTACAGAGGCTTGGAAATTTATTAAATATCTAAGTGAACCTGAACAACAGAAACTACTTTTTACAAACTCTTCTAAAATACGTGCCTTTGGAGAGCCTTACTCTAGAGTAAGTCTTAATTCAGATCTCTTAGCTAATCCGTACACGAAAGCTATTGGTGAAATGGCTCCATATATGAAATCATGGCAGATGGGAGATCAAGGTTTTGTAGAAGAGTTACTTAGAGAAGCGATAACGGAGGTTGCAGAGAATAAGAAGGAACCTAAGAGTGTTTTATCTAACCTAGAGAAGGATATAAATAATCAACTTGCAGTTAGCAATAAATAACCCTTATCATATACCTAATGAAGTCAAAATTTGCCCCAAGAAAAAGTAAGAAAGGAAAGAGCCTGTTTCTAACCTTTCTCTTGCTTCTCTCTATACCTGTCTTCGTTATCGGTCTTTTACAGGATGAGAGCTTTGATATTAGAGATAAGGCCTTTGATGATATAGAGGTAAGTGATGTAAACCCTTGTGTAATATCTTTCCCAAATGTTAATCCATACTCTCTAGAAGTAGATAGCACTTTTAGAGTACAGATAGATGCACTCTCTACATCTTTAGGTATAAAAGCTCTCTCCGTTATTGATGAAAACAATAACCCCCTACTAAGCAAAACATATGATGAAGCTATGCCTAAGAGGGTTTCAGAGTCCTTTACATTTACACCTACTACCGCAAAAGCATATGAGATTAAGGGCTTAATGCTTGATTTAAACAAAAAAACATATGAATGTGTAATCAGTAGTCCATACGATGTCTCTGGAGTAAGAGCTATAGCTGATAACTCTAAACCAATATTTGTGACTCTTCCTAAGAACTCTGTACCATCTCAAAGTATAAAGACAGGAGATACATATGAATACACATTAGTAGCAGAGGACATAGATGGAGATACAATAAACTACTCATACTCATTTACTCCCGGTACTGATTGGTTAAAAGCAACAGTAATAGAAGATGGAGGGAATGGAAAACTTACAATAAAGTTTAGAGGCTCTACAACTGATGCTGCTAGCTACCTAGCCAATATCTTTATCCATGATGGATACAGTAAGCATCTTGCTTCTCAATCATGGGTTGTAAGTGTAAGTCCTAAAGAGAATGATATACCTAAGGTAAAGATAATAGAGCCACTAACAAGAACCGTTATCTCTGACCAAAAAACTCTCAGAGTAGTATGGGATGCAGTAGATGATAATCATATTGTTAAGTTTGAAATGTACCTTTCCTCTAATCCTACAAATGAAAAGAGTTGGATAACAATAGATAAGGATATTGATTACAACAGTACTTCATACGATATTGATACTTCACAATTCAAAGATGGTACGTATAGGATAATAATTAGGGCTATAGATAATCAGAAACCTGAAGCCATTGGTATGGATGTATCAGAAGAGATTGTCATTGCTAAAGGACAAACAGAGGGTAAAGAGCCTGATGATTCTGTAATACTAGATATCCCACAGGTTATTAACTTCTCCCCTACAAGCACTGATACAGTAGAGAACAGTAAGCCCACTATAAAAGCATCATTAATAGCTTCCAGAGACTCTACTGTTAACCAAGAGAGTATAAAAGTATTACTTGATGGTAATGATATTACGTCTGATATAAAGATAAATAAAATATCTGAATATGAATATACCGTAATATACCTACCAGAGGATAACCTTGATAAAGGGATGCATAAAGTCCATATCTCTTTCTCTGATAGCTCAGAGAAGAGTGTAGAAAAGAGCTGGACTTTCTCAATTTCAGATGGTGAATATATAGATTCAGATAGTTTTAATATCTTTGGCTACTACATTAACAAAAGAGTTGCATTAATAATTGCAGGAGGTATTGCATTAGTAGTACTTGCAATCTTTACACCAATGATAATATTTGCAGTATGGAAAGATAATCCTCAAGAATCAAAAAATAGTAACCCTACTATTCCTCCTACTACACCAAGAGATAATAGTGTAGAGAATATACAACCATACAATGCCAGCACAGATGTAGAAGAGCTAGTAACAGAAACTTTCCAAGCTCCTAAACCAATAGAGAGTGTAACTCAAAATGAAAGTAACAGTATTCCTGAACCTGAGGCAGATCTTTCAATACTTTTAACAGAGATAGATGCTGCAAAGAAAGAGAATGAAGAAAATTCTTAATATTCTTCTCGAATACATACTTTTCATTTGGTATAATCATTCCTATGAACAATCTTACATATGAAAATATAAGGGCTAAATATTTAGATTTTTTTGTAAACAGAAATCATAAAGAGATCCCAAGTGCACCATTAGTTCCAGAGGATGATCCCTCTGTACTTTTTGTAAATGCAGGAATGTTTCCATTAGTACCATTTCTTAAAGGTCAAAAGCATCCTGAAGGAAAAAGATTAACCAATTCTCAAAGATGCGTTAGAACAGGAGATATAGATGAGGTTGGAGATGCTACTCACTGTACAACTTTTGAAATGTTAGGTAACTGGTCTTTAAACGACTACTTTAAAAAGGAAGCTATAGAGATGACAGTACAGTTTTTTGTAGAAGAATTAGGCCTAGATATTAACAGAATATACGCTTCAGTATTTGAAGGAGAGGGAGATATACCAAGAGATGAGGTTTCTATAGCTGTATGGAAAGATATATTCTCAAAATACAATATAGATGCGAAGGTTGGAAAAGAAGAAAGAATAATGCCCTTAGGAAGAGAAGATAACTGGTGGGGTCTACCCTCTGGTGGTCCATGTGGTCCAGATAGTGAGATATTTTACAAAACAGACAGTGGAGAATTAGTAGAGATTGGTAATAACGTATTCATGGAATATCTACTAGAAGATGGAGTATACAAACCGCTAGGTTTACACAATGTAGACTTTGGAGGTGGATTAGATAGATTGGCTACAGTATGCCAAAGAGTAGATTCTGTATATGAAGTAGATATATATCTTCCAATATTTAATAAAGTTAAAGAGCTTTCTAAAATAGAGAATATTAAATCTCAAAGAGTAATTACAGACCATATAAAAGCTGCTACTTGGATTGTAATGGATGGAGTAATCCCCTCTAATACACAACAGGGATATATACTTAGGAGGTTAATTAGAAGAGCTGTAAGACATGGTAGGAAGTTAGAAATAGAGGGAGAGTTTACAAGAAAGGTTGCGGATGTAGCAATTGAGCAATTTAAAAATATATGGCCTCAGTTAGTAGAGAAGAGAGAGTTAATACTCAAAACTATAGAAGATGAGGAGAGGAAATTTAATAAAACAGTAGAGCATGGTCTAAAGGAATTAGAGAAGACTCTCTCTACAGTAGGACACATTGATGGAGAGAAAGCATTCCAACTGTACGAAACATTCGGATTACCACTAGAAGTAATTGAAGAGATATTAAAGGAGAGAGGGTTAGAGATATCTAATAAAGAAGACTTTACTAAAGCACAGAGTAAGCATCAAGAGAGATCTAGAACCTCATCTGCAGGTATGTTTAAAGGAGGCTTAGCAGATACATCAGAAATGACTACAAAGTATCACACTGCTACACACCTACTCCTTGAGGCTTTAAGAAAAACTTTAGGTAATCATGTATATCAGAAAGGAAGTAATATTACATCTGAAAGACTTAGATTAGATTTCCCTAGTGATGAGAAATTAACTCAAGAGCAAATAGAGCAGGTGGAGGGATATGTAAATGACGCTATCAATAAATCTCTTGATGTTAATTACGAAGAAGTTTCTAAAGAAGAAGCCTTAGAGAGAGTTCCATTTGCTGCATTTGAGGAAAGATATGGAGACACTGTAAAACTCTACTATATAGGTAATAAGGATAATCCCTACTCCCTGGAGATATGTAACGGTCCTCATGTATCCAATACAAAGGAGTTAGGTAAATTTAAAATTGTAAAGCAAGAAAACGTTGGAGCTGGTATAAAGAGGATAAAAGCAATATTAGAATAAATATGCAAAGTCAAAAACCAATATTAGCCATAGACTATGGCAACAAAAGAATCGGATTAGCACTCTCTGACAGTAAGGGAGTTATAGCTTCTCCATTAGAGGTACTTGAAGTAACAAAAAGAAGGAATATAGATGTACTTCTTCAAGATATTCTGAAGATAATAGATGAATATAGAGTAAAAACGATACTCTTAGGTAACCCTCAGATATTTGATAGTAGGCATCTAAAAACTACAAAAGTAATAGAATCATTCAAAGAAAAGCTCTCTCAATTAACAGATCTCCCAATCATATATCAAGATGAAAGCTATTCTACAACTGAAGCTCAAAATATGTTACTATCCCTAGGACAGAATACGAAATCAACGAAACATAAGATAGATAAGATAGCTGCTACACTGTTTCTTCAAGAATTTTTAAACTCTGAATCTAATAAAAATGAAAACCGTAATTAAAATCTTCTTACTAGCACTACTCACTGTTGTAATAGGAGCCTTCTTTATCAAAAAGTCCTACTACTCTACCCTTGAGACTCCAAATAGTGATAGTAGTGAAAAGGTAGTATTAGAAATTGAAAAAGGTGAGCCTCTTGAATCAATAATCAATGACTTAATCAGTGCAGGAGTACTTAGAGAGAATTGGGCAACCTACTTTGAAATATATGTAAAACTTAATAAATTAGCACCTAAGATACAGGCAGGTGTATACGATATACCTAAGGATTTAAATATAAAAGAGATTGTAGATATGATTCAATCCTCCAAAGAGCAAGGAGTATGGATTACAATACCAGAGGGTTTAAGAAAGGATGAGATTGCAAATATAATTGCATCTGAATATGAGAAGATAGATGATACTAAATTCTCTAAAGATGAATTCCTAAGGCTAACAGAAGATCCTGTATATATAGAAAGCTTAGGCATACCATACCCACTTACAGACTTAGAGGGTTTTCTCTTCCCAGATAAATACTCTTTCTCTGTAAATACCGATACCAAGAGTATCTTAGGGATACTTCTTACTAACTTTAAAAACAGAGTTGGCTTTACAGATACATATGAAGATATAATTGTAGCAAGTATGGTTGAAAGAGAAGGATATACATCTGAAGATAGGCCAATGATTGCAGATATAATACAGAGAAGATTTAAAGAGGGATGGTTACTTCAAATAGATGCTACCCTACTGTATCCAAAAAAGGATTGGAAGTCACCAATTACTGTAGCAGATAAACAGGATGATAACCCTTACAACACTTACAAGAAACAGGGATATCCTCCTACACCAATATGTAATCCAGGATTAGCTGCAATAAATGCAGTAAGAAATCCAAAGCCTAATAAATATTACTACTACATACATGATGCAAGTGGAAACCCACACTACGCCGAGACTCTAGCAGAGCACAATCAGAATATTCAAAAATATCTTAGATAATTTACTCTGAACTGCCAATGGAAGTATCCATAAACATGAGTGACAGAGAGTTGGCAAAGACCAAGATTCCAAGATATAACGGAGGTAGTACAAAGAAGAAAGCCTCTTGGTTACGTGTTGTACTAGCAATTTTCCTCATCATTGGCATTACTTCAGGAATATATCTTCTGTATAAGGGGTATAAGGTGTCTTCTGATATAGGTTTCCAATTTACACCAACTAATATACTAAAACCAGAAGCAAAGCCAGAGCTTAAAAAAGATAGCACCGGTAAGTATACAAATGTAATGCTAATAGGGGTTGATACAAGAGAGAAAGGAGATTTAATGAATACAGACACTATAATAATTGCATCCTTTAATTACGATACAAAAGATATTGTAATGATTTCCATACCAAGAGATTTCCATGTACAGGTTAATCCAAATAAATATTGGTTTAATAAAATAAACTCTGCATATGCAGTAAATGAGAAAAGAAGTAAAGGCTCTGGATTACTTGCTTTACAATCTATCGTAGAAGAGATGACAGGTATGGAGATACAGTATCATGCAATGATTGATTTTAATGGCTTTGTACAACTAATAGATGCTGTAGGAGGTGTATATGTGAATGTAGATAACAGTTTTACTGATTACATGTACCCAAAAGGTTTAAAGTATGAAACGATAAGTTTTAAATCAGGTCCACAGTTAATGGATGGTACTACAGCATTAAAGTACTCAAGATCAAGACACTCTATGCATAACAGTGAGGGTACTGACTTTGCAAGAGCAAGAAGACAACAGAAAGTAATATACGCATTTAAAGATGTAGTTTTAAGTTCTGAAACATTACTCAATCCTAAAAAGATAATGGATCTCATGAGTGCTGTACAGAACAATCTAAAGATTTCTGAATTTACTGTAGAAGATATAGAAGCAGGAGTAAATTTACTTAAAGAGTTAGATAAAGGGAAAGGAAATACATACTCATTTGTACTAGATCCATCTGCAGGTAACTCATCTCTGATTACTAGTCAAAATGTAGTTAATACAGGAGCGTATGCAATAGGACCAATAGAAGGATTAGGGAAATATGACAATATAAAAGAGTTCGTAGGATTAATATTAAAAGATCCACAGCTATACTCCGAAGACTCATCGATATATGTTTACAACACTGGATTAGGATACCAAGCTACATATGATAAGACTCAATCATTAAGAAAAGATTTTAAATATCTCGATATAAAATTCTTAGGGAACCTTTACAGTGATAAGGAAGGAGTCTACATATTTAGTAATAAGGAGGACTCATTTGAATATTCTGTAAATCAACTCTCTAAATATATTAAACCTACATCTACTACTAAACCAGAATACATAACAACAAAACTAAGAGGTGAGGATATCTCAATTCTTTTTGGCAAAGAAGTTACAAATATAAATTCTGAGATTACTACTTCTCAATAAAATATGCATAAACTTTACATAGGTAACGAAACATATATATCACTCTTACAAGCAAAGAAATTTGTTACCGTTCTTCGAGAAAATAGTGACCTTGAATACATTACATTGGATGCAGA
>Ga0265293_10004987_pt1 | contig 22736 bp, 24 predicted proteins | sample Munlanlewell138R_FD_192505 | JGI IMG/M metagenome (GOLD analysis project Ga0265293, IMG submission 192505) | Leachate microbial communities from a municipal landfill in Southern Ontario, Canada - Leachate well 138R | ecosystem: Engineered > Solid waste > Landfill > Unclassified | place: Canada... | reverse complement strand
AAACGAGGCTTTGCTTTTTGTAGCTAAAAAGGCACTTACTGTAAGAGCTAATCAATTGCAAAAGATATATGGGCAAAGCGACCCTGTGCTTTCCTATACCATTGACGAAGGTACTTTTGCACTTTCAGGCACTCTTGCCCGAGAGTCGGGCAACGATGTGGGCGAATATAATATCAGCCCAAATACTTTAACCGATACTAACAATCCTAATTTTATCATTACCTTTTATCCTAATATCTTTACCATTACAAAAGCTGGCTTAACTATAAGACCTAACTCTACCCAAAAAGCTTATGGGGAACAAGACCCCTCAGTAACTTATCAAGTTGTTGGCCTTGTTTATACTGATACCATTCAGATAGAAATAGGCAGAGCAGAAGGCGAAAGCCCCGGATTTTATCTATACACACTTGCTGATATTACCGTAAGCGAGAATTATAGCATTACTTTTAATGACTTTGGGCGCGGCTTAACTATAAATAAAATACTCCCTGTAATTGATGTAAAGCCAGTAGCCGCCACCATTATTTACGGTACTGAGCTTACCGGCAGCACCTTTTCAGGCGGTACAGTTAAAGCTGTAACCAATGAAGGCGATATGACTGTTACGGGAGTATATTTGTGGGATTCACAAGAAAGCATATTCCCTAATATTTCAGATAGCAATGTTACTGAGTATTCTGTAAGATTTATTCCCAATGATGAAGTTAATTATAGCCAAGTAACTTTTGATATCAGCATTACAATCTTACCTTTAGAGTTTAGCGTAGAATATGAGGGCGAGTCAGAATTAATATACAGCGGCAAACCTCAAAAGCAAGTTTTGGCATCACCGATAGGCGTGCTGGCAGGCGATAATATTAACTTTAGCTTTTCTTATAGCGGAGATATGGTAAATGCAGGTATCTATCAAGTTATCCCCGCTTTTGACAATCCCAACTATAAGCTAGCGCAGGATAGCGAGTATGAAGTGCGCATTGTTAAGAAATCTTTAAATATTAAACTTGAAAATGCAGAGTATAATGATAACAAAGTGCCCGCGCCGATATTTAACTACCTTGGATTTGTAGAAGATGAAAGCGAAAGTGTGCTTAATGCGCTGCCTAAAGCCGATATGCCTAATACGGCAGGCACTTATCAAATTGCTCCATACGGAGCTGTTGCGGACAATTACCAAATTGTCTATAATAAAGGTACTGTTATAGTAAAGCAGTCCATACTATACACAAAAGAAGAAAGTATCACAGCAATAGGTTCCTACGATGCCGATATTTCACTTGAAGCAGATATTATCCCTAAGAGCGGGCAAGGCAAGTTTAACTCTTTCGAAGCAGATTTCAAGACATTTAAGCAAGGCAGATACAACCTTAACGGCCTATCTGTTAAAATAGGCTACAACTTTAGCTTTATGCGCAACGGTAACGAGGCACAGCCCGAACAGCCGGTTACTATTAGGATTCTTATTCCTGATAATATTGCGCACGCCAGAAGTTTTGAAGTACTTTACTACAATGAAGCTGGCGATATTGAAATAGTAGAAGGTGCTACTTTGGATGGCAATTATTTGGTGCTTGTCACCGACCAAATGGGTGATTATATGATTGTGACCAACAATGATTATACTATATTTGTTATTATCTTTGTTATAGTAGCTTTATTTGGTCTCTTTATGCTTTTAGATATTGGGGTAAAAGCCCGCCGTCGTAGAATCAAGGTCGGCTCTGAATATCAAAAACGCTATAATCATGCATACCGCCAAGCAAAAAGAGAAAAGAAAACAGCGCAAAAACTTGCAAAAGCCAAGACCAGAGAAGAACACGCCAGAGGAAAACAATTCAAATATGTCTCCAGGGATGATATTTATTAACCAAAAAAGAACTTAATTAAAAAACTGCCCGCTTGCAGGGCAGTTTTTTTATCTACAAATAATATTTAATTATGCGAATGCTCGGAGCAAATTGCGCCGGTGGTTTCTAGCTCTCCGGAGAGGTAGGATTGGGCGCAGTCTGCTATGTTGCCTTTTGCGCCTATTACTACTTCAATACCTTTTTCGTTAAAAATATCTACTGCGCCTCCGCCCATACCGCCTGAAATAATTACATTAACCCCTAAGTCATGCAAAAAGTTGGGCAAAAAGCCGGGCTTATGACCGGGATTGGGCACATCTTCGCTTTTTACAATCTTGCCATCCTCCGCATAAAAGATTGCAAAGCTCTCGCAATGTCCAAAGTGAGCGCAAACTTGTCCGCCCTCGCTTGCTATGGCAATCTTTAGTTGTTTGTCCTCTTTATACTCTTGCTCCTGCTTGCCTTGTTCAAGAGTGTCTGCAACGCTTTCAAGATGGTCGCCTGCAAATAGCTCTATTAGCCCTTCGTCGCTGGCGGAGGCAATTTTAGGCTGGATAGGCAGCTTAGCAAGTACTTTAAGGTTATGTCGGGCTGCTATTTGGTCTATATGGCTGTCGCCAAATATCTTATAGTCTTTGCCATTGTCAGGACAATGAAAGTAAGAAAAGTTCTCCACCAATCCAACAATGGGTACTTTCATCATTTCTGCCATTTTTACCGCTTTGGAAACTATCATACCCACCAATTCCTGAGGACTAGTCACCACAATAATACCGTCAACCGCAAGAGATTGAAATACGGTTAGCGCAACATCTCCGGTGCCCGGCGGCATATCTATAAACATATAATCTATATTGTCCCAAATTACATTGCTCCAAAACTGCTTAATAGTGCCTGAAATAATAGGTCCTCTCCATATAACGGGGTCGGTATCGTTCTCCAGCAGCAAATTAACGCTCATTATATCAATGCCCGTCTTGCTTTTAACAGGAAAAAGCCCAAACTCCGTACCTGTTGCCTTGCTCTTTAGCCCAAAAATCTTGGGGATAGACGGACCGGTAATATCCGCATCCAAAATAGCAGTCTTATATCCTCTGCGGTTCATAGTGACTGCCAGCATAGATGTAACAATGGACTTGCCAACGCCGCCTTTGCCGCTAATTACCGCTATAACCTTGCCTATTTTGCTCATTTCGTGTAACTTTTCTATAAAATCGGGCTTTTGCTCTTTTCTTTCTGCACAGTCTTGAGAACAACTGCTGCAGTCTTGGTCGCATTTTTCGCTCATTTTGCTAACTCCTTATTTTTAGATTATTATTTGGCTGCCGCTTGGCAGATACTCTATATTATCACCCATAATTTGTTTTAGATATGTAAATGCTTCCATACCCGTACAATGGCAAGTGTAATACTTTGCTTTAGTGCTTAAAAGATACTCGGCTATTTGGTCTAGCACCTTGTCCGCTAACTTGCTACCCAAACGAGAGGAAAGATGAAATCCCCCTATCACAATTTTAGGCAACTGCCCTTTAATTTGCTTGTAGTGCTCAAGAATATTAACAATTCCGTTATGAGCGCACCCTGTAATAAGCAAAGACAGCTCCCCTTCTTCTATAATTAAGTTTTGCTCATGCGCAAAGGTGTCTTGTACAGGTGTCCCTTCCTCCTCTTTAAGCAGTCCAAGATTGGACGCAGGCGGCACGGACAATTGCTTTATCCCCGAAAATACCTGCAGCCCCTTGCTTATAAAGAATCTGTCAGAGGTAGAGACAATCCGTTTATGCCCAATTAGCTGCTCTTGCAGACCGATATACTCCATTTTGCCATTAGGGCGCAATGCATAATGCTTTTCAAAGGCTTGCTCATGTAAAAAGATTTCCGCAGTATGGTTGACTTCCATAAATGCTTTTAGCCCACCGCCATGGTCATAATGCCCGTGCGAGATAACAAGATAGTCTATATCTGCAATATTTACCCCTAATTTTTTTGCATTTTCTAAAAAAAGGTTGCTTGCGCCTGTATCAAAAAGGATGCGTGCATTACTTGTTTCTATATATAAGCTAAGCCCGTGCTCGCTGCCAAACTCCTCGCATAAAGGCACATTTTCTGCTAAAGTCTTAATAATCATAATCTTTACCCTGCTAAAAGCAGCTCCATAACTCTATTATATACACGCTTAGCCGCTATGCCCGAAGCGCATACTATATCCACAATAGTTTTATTGTTATTGATGGCAAGCACCGCATTTTTATCAAACGGAATCCTGCCCGCATAAGATAAACCATTGTTTAGGCAATATCTTTCAATTCTTTTGGTATGCTCTAAGTTAGTATCGTATTTATTTACGCAAACTGCAATCTTTACCCCAAAGCCTTTTGCAGTTTTAATTATCCGCTCCATATCGCTAATACCCGATAATGTAGGTTCTGCCACAATCAACACCGTGTCCACACCGGAAAGCGAAGCAATTACCGGACAGCCAATGCCGGGGGAGCCGTCAATAATGGCAAAATCGGCGTTGGAATTGTCCCTTAGCTGCTTTTTTACCCTTGATACCAGCAGCCCCGAAGTGCCGCTGCCCATCTTTAGCTGTGCAGTAGAAAAGACCTGCTCGTTTTTATATAACATCAGCTCGCCTGCTATTGATGGTAAAAGCGTAATTGCTTCAACCGGACAAACCAATTTGCATACACCGCACCCTTCGCAAGCAAAGTAATCCACCTTATATATATCCTTATAGGCAATGGCATCAAATCTGCATTTCTGTCTACATTCATCGCATTCGATACATACTTGAGGGTCAATGCTTGCTTTAGGCAGTCCGTAATAGTCCGCTTTTGCAGGTACAGCGTCTTGGTGCGAAATCAAATGCAAGTTGGGCGCATCTACATCGCAATCCGCATATGCTTTAGCTTGCGACAACTTTATAAATGCGCTTGCAAGCGTAGTTTTGCCTGTGCCGCCTTTGCCGCTAAGAATTAGTAGTTGCTTGATAGCTTGCCTCCTCCAATATATTATATAATAGATTGGTAAAAATTCTATTATATTTAATATCTTTTTTTGCTGCAATTTCTGCATTAGAGTTTAACAAACCCAACTCTTTATCAAAGGGAATCTTAGTCAATATCTTTATGCCTTTTTCTGTGCAAAAGTCTTCCGAAGGATTGCCGCCCTCTATACATTTATTAAGAACTGCTCCAAAAGGCTTATTAAACAATTTTACAAGTTCGTAGACCATATTTAGGTTATGGGCTCCAAAAATCGAAGGTTCGGCAACCAAAACGCAGTAATCGGCATCTTTAATGCTTTCCATAACTATACATGCGCTGCCCGGAGGACAATCTATAAAGCTAAGGCTGTCTTGACCCGACAAGCTATCTTTAAGCAATCTGCTTATAATAGGTATGCCCGAAGCCTCGCCGATATTCAATATCCCCGTACTTACATCTATACTGCCGCTTTTGCCCTTTTCTATATGTCCTATTACCTTATCCTTTTCGCTAAGGGCAGCTTGCGGACAAAGCAAAGAGCAACCCCCGCAGGAATGGCAAATCTCCTCAAAAATAAGCAGTTTGCCATTGGTATAAGCAAGCGCAGAAAAAGCGCAAAACTCTACGCATTTTCTGCATCCGTTGCAAAGAGCGTTGTTGACTGTCGGTATCTTTACCGTAACTTGCTCCTCTTTTACCCCGGTAGGGCGCAAAAACAATCTACCGTTAGGCTCCTCTACATCGCAATCAATATATGCCGCTTTTTCTGCAACTGCCGCCAAATTGACTGCTATTAGAGTCTTACCCGTACCGCCCTTGCCGGAAAGTATTGCAATCTTTTTACCTGCCATGGTGCAAGCCCGCATGTATTTCCAACAGTTCCGGGAGTTTTTCTTTTACAAAACTATCAATGCTGCCTTCTATAGATACGCTGTCAGTTTTATATAACTTTATGCCTGCAGCTTGCAATACGCTTGCGGCATTTTCTCCGCAGCGGGGAGTAAGCACAGCTACTACATTTTTATCTACTAAAAATTGTGCCGCTCTGACTCCTGCACCGCCTGCGCTGGCAGCGGCGGTATTTTCCAAAAACTCGCTTGTTTTGCTTTCTACATCATAAATAAGAAAATACGGGGCTCGCCCAAAGGAAACACATACAGTAGAAGCCATGCTTTTGTCATCAACCGGAATAGCTATCTTCATTTCTTTACCTCCATTGCTTACAACCTTTTGCTCACGCTCTGCTTGCTTGACGCTGCTTTGTACCTGCCCTCGCCCCATTTGGCGGCGACAGCCTCTGCCGCAACCGGCAACTCCATCGCAAAGCCTATACTCTCCCCCTTCAATTACCAGCATCCTGCCATTAACTAATGAGCTTGCCAGCTTGCGCCTTGCTTCTATATATATACCTTGCACAGTAGTGCGTGCTACATTCATACGCTCTGCGCATTCCTCTTGAGTAAAGCCTTCCAAATCAATTAATCTTATTGCTTCATATTCGTCCACAGTCATTCTGACAGGGTTGCTTTTGGCTGCGTAATCCAACGGACCGAATATGCTGCTGTCAGGAAGACAACAAACTCTTCGCCATTTTCTTGGTCTTGCCATACTTACATTTCCTTTGTTTTTGAAGAATTTCTTTTAGCAGAGCATAGAGAGCGTCCTCTCTTTTGCTCCTGCATCTTTGCCCCAATAACATTAATTTATGCTATTTAACTATAGTATTAAGTCTTCTTGCTCTTCTGCGGCTCCACCATCTGCGTCCAAAACCTCGCCCTGCACCATAGCCTGCGCCATAGCCTGCACCGTAACCCGGCGCATTGCCTCTGCCGGCTACATTAGGATTGCAAGGACCTAGCCCTCTTCCTGTAAGCGGACCTTCGCCTCTGGGACCCGTTCCATCTCCTCTTGGCATAATTGCACCTCCAAAAATTAGTTATCGACATATGTCATTAATGCTATTGTACCACCGTTTATGACATATGTCAACAATTTTTTATATATTTATTTTTTTTGGGGCAGGGACTTTTACCACTATTAGCTCTAATGTGTCTTGCCCTGAATTGTTTACATTCATTTTAGTATTTTCAGGGATTTTCAGCAAGGTGCCTTTGCCATATTCTTTTATGTCTTGCTCATCCAGCCCAATCGAAAGCGTGCCTCTAAGGATTGTCATATACACATTAGAATTGGAGTAATGCAGCGGCAGCCCCTCATCCTTATTAAATACCATATGCAAATAATGTAAGTTCTCGTCAAAAATTACCCGCTCAATAGCTTTTTTATTGTCAGTAGAAAACTTAAAAACTTGTTCAATCATTTTGCAGCTCCTTTTGCTTTATATTAATATAATACCATAATTTTACTTTTTTATATGTAACCAGAATCACATTTGCTGATAAACTATTGACAAGAAAGCCAATTAGCATAATAATATTTTTATAAGAAAGGAGCAATAATGGCTATGATTAATAAAAAAATAACTGAATTAATAGGCAAAACGCCGCTTTTGGAGCTAGAAGCATTTGCAAAAGCGCATAAAGTTGGTGCAAGGATAGTAGCTAAGCTGGAATATTTTAATCCGGGCGGCAGCGTAAAAGATAGAATTGCAGCAGCTATGATAGAGGATGCAGAGCGGCAAGGATTGCTTAGTCCAAACTCTACAATTATTGAGCCTACAAGCGGCAATACGGGAGTGGGGCTGGCTATGGTAGCCGCCGCTAAAGGATATAAGGTTATCTTAACTATGCCTGACACTATGAGCTTGGAGCGGCGCAAATTGCTTGCCGCTTACGGGGCACAGCTTGAGCTTACCGAGGGCGGCAAAGGTATGCAAGGGGCAGTAGAGCGAGCGGCGCAGTTGGCAAATGAAATTAAGGATAGCTTTATTCCTGACCAATTTGCCAATCCTGCCAATCCCTATACACATATGCAAAATACAGGTGTAGAAATTTGGGAAGACACTTGTGGCAAAGTGGATATTTTTGTAGCGGGCATAGGCACGGGCGGCACGGTTACAGGGGTAGGGGAGTATCTAAAGCAAAAGAATAAGGAAATTAAAATAATAGGAATAGAGCCGCAAAGCTCTCCTTTGCTTACTAAAGGTGCGGCAGGCGCGCATAAAATACAAGGGATAGGAGCAAACTTTGTTCCAAAAGTGCTAAATATTGCTATTCTTGACGAAATAATATGCGTAAAAGATAAAGATGCTTTTGCTACTTGCAGAGACGTTGCGCACTTAGAAGGATTGCTGACAGGTGCGTCCTCAGGAGCGGCTATATGGACGGCAAAGGAGCTTGCAAAAAGAGCAGAAAATAAGGGCAAACTAATTGTTGCCCTATTGCCCGATACAGGCGAAAGGTATCTTTCTACACCGCTATTTGATAATTGATTACTTTTTTGGTGCTCTTAGCCCTGTAAACTTAGCCCCTAACTTATTAGCCCAACTTTCGGGATAAAAATCAAAATAGCTAATGTCTTTATTTTTTCTTAGCTCAATGTACTTTTTGCTATTGCACCAAATATAAGAAGGGATACCTATCACAAATAAATACAACGGTCCTAAAATTAGCGATTGAATAGCATGTCCGTATTCGTGCACAAGCGTTTCCTTCTTCCATTCTGCACTTTTTGTGCCATTGATTATTAAAAACATACCCAGGCTGATACCGCCCCAATTTTGGTCGTGCCAAGTCACCAGCGCACCTTTATACAGTTCCTTAGGCATCCTTTTTACCTTAAAAGTAAAAAATAAACCTAAAAGATTTTGAGGCAGTGCCCAAGTCCATTGCAGTATCCAAAATAAAATTAGCTTTAAGGTTTTCACTTTCTCTTGCTCCTTTTTTAACAATTCTACCCTAATAAAAATAAAAAAACAAGCCCATTTACCGTAAAATAAGCGTAACAAGATATATAGCAGCCGCTTGCTGCAAAGTTATTGAGCGCAATTACTATGCTATCCTCTTTTTTGCAGTTATGCCAGCAAAATTAAGCTAAGAGCCATAACTGCCATACCTGCCAGCAGTCCGTAAATAGCATAGTGGTGCTCCGCATATTCTTCAGCGGCAGGCAATAGCTCATCTAATGAAATAAATACCATAATCCCAGCTACGGACGCAAAAACTATGCCAAAGACTGCATTGGATAAAAAGGGCATAAGCAGCGCAAATCCAATCAAAGCCCCTACGGGCTCGGCAAGTCCTGACAAAAAGGAATACCAAAACGCCTTTTTCTTGCTGCCGGTAGCGTAAAAAACAGGCACGCTTACCGCTATCCCTTCGGGGATATTGTGTATAGCAATAGCTATGGCAATAGGCACACCCATTGCAGGGTCATGCAATGCGCTAATAAAGGTAGCAAGCCCTTCCGGAAAGTTGTGGATACCTACTGCAAGCGCAGTAAGCATGCCTGTGCGCATTAGCTTATTTTTATTAGCTATACCTTCCGCCGCTATTTCTTCAGTTTTAGTTACTTCATGGGGGTTTGCCTCTTTAGGTATTAACTTATCAATAATAGCAACCAGCAAAATGCCCCCGAAAAAAGCTGCCGCAGTGACCCAATAACCGTTTTTTGTCCCTAAATCAGCAACCAAAGCATCTTTTGCTTTTACAAATATTTCTATCATTGATACATAAATCATAACGCCTGCAGAAAACCCCAGGCTAACTGCCAAAAACTTTTTATTACTTTCTTTGCTTAGCACTGAAATTAAGCCGCCTATTGCGGTAGACAACCCGGCCAGCAATGTAAGCAAAAAAGCAAATAGTATATTTTCCATATCTTATCCTCTGAAAATTTATGCTTATAGTATATTATATTAAAGAGGTTGCCATTTTGCAAATAGCAATATAACAAAATTAATATTTTTTGCCTTACATACTAAAACTGCCTGTGATAGAATAGGCAATTAAAAAGCAAGCAAGCGATGCCAATATCTGCGAGGCAAAGTATACGGTAAGCGAGTATTTGCCGAAAAACGATATTGGAGTATGCCATTTACCGTCCAACTTAGGCAGCAAAGATTGCCTGTTTGGGTATGCAAACACGCTAGTTGCGGCACCCAAAAAGAAGTATCCTATAAAAGGCAAAGTAGGGAAGTAATCTGCTGTCCACCAGCTTTCCACATAAATAAATAGCCCTAGCCATTGGTGCGGGGTATCTATGTAAGGCGGCGACGATAAAGTAATTTCGGTGACAGAAAGATTGTACAATTTATCCATAATTACAGCAACAACACCTAAGATAGAACAAACTGCGGCAAGGATATACTTATTATTCTTAGAAGCATACTTTACAATTGTGCTGACAATTGCGTATATTAAGATTATTGCTGTCATACAATGCAATATCCCAAACATTACAAAATAGCCGGACTCCTGCAAAATAAAGTTCTCTAAAATAAAAGTGCCTGCCGACACCGCTACAGCGGCAAGCCCAATCTTAAAGGCACGCTTGAAGTTGTTTCTGCTAAAAGCGGTGCATATCCCTGCTATAAAGAAAAACAAAAACAGAAAAAAAGGCCTCCAAAACAAGCGTATATCACTAGTCCAATACTTTAATCCCTTTAGAGATAAGTTGATAAGGCTTTCTCTGCCTGTTGCTTCAAAAGTATGAGCGAAGTTGCCGAAGGTAAGCATTATATGGTCATACACCACAAGCAAAATGGCTATGCCTCTCAAAAAATCTAACTCCCATATTCTGGATTTCTTAACTTTTTTTGTTTTCATTATTTGTATTCCACCTTTTCTAACTTTATCTTTCCGGCTTCCTCACGATATACTACAAATCTATCACTAAACTCATGAATTAGCAAGGAGGCATCTATTGCGGACTTATAAATTGCAGGCTGCTCATAGAATCTGCTGTCGGCTTCCATACCCTCAACCCTACGGTATTCAGCAGGATAATAAGGGCTGGCAGGCGTATTATAGGCAGGTGCGGTCTTGCTGTCCAAGTAACTGAAATCCACTTGCCCTTCTGTTTTTTTAGCAAGCCGCCTTGCATCCCGTGCCTTTTTGCCATATAGCTTTTTATGCATTAGTGCCACTTCTTTTTCTCTGCGGGCAAGCTCCTTTTCTTTTTCTGTTATTTCATGACGCCTTCTTAAATGGAACTCCCTTTCCTTTAGGTTTTCTTCACTAATTATTCTTCTAAAACGCTTATCATCCTGTTTTTTCTCAATCTTTTTGTGAAACGGCCATAAAACAATATTCTTAAATATGGAAACTAAAACATATATTATACTGACAAAAAACCCTATAATATATAAGATACTCCAAAAGTCTAAAGACAGCAAAGCGAATTTATATTTGATTGCCAAATAGATGCCTAATGCTATATATCCTAAAGGCATCCATAAGCCAGTAAATTTTAATATTTTTCCTATCCCTCTAATGGCAGAATTTAAGAATCCCGTATCCTCCTAGCAATATTACTTAATTATATTTGTACCCATATATTTTACTAACGCTTTTGGCACTGTTACACTACCGTCTTGATTTTGATAATTTTCCAGTATTGCCGCAACAGTTCTGCCAACTGCCAGCCCGCTGCCGTTAAGGGTATGCGCAAAGCGGTTTTTGCCTTGTGCCTCCTTAAATCTAATATTAGCTCTTCGGGCTTGAAAATCTTCAAAGTTAGAGCAACTGGAAATCTCCACATACCTACCGTAAGAGGGCAGGTACACCTCTATATCATAAGTTTTGGCACTAGCCGCCCCTACATCGCCAGAACAAAGAGCAACCACACGGTAAGGCAATTCTAACAGTTTTAATATTTGTTCAGCATCATTAGTCAGCCCTTCCAACTCCTGATAACTTGAGTCGGGGCAAGTAAACTTAACCAGCTCCACCTTATTAAATTGGTGATGCCTTATCAGCCCTCTGGTATCTCTGCCCGCCGCCCCTGCTTCTTGGCGAAAACAAGCAGAATATGCGCAATATTTTATAGGCAAGCTATCCAAAATTTCGTTACGGTGCAAGTTTGTCACCGGCACTTCCGCAGTAGGAATAAGGTAGTAACCTGTGCCCTCTACACCATACATAGTATCGGCAAACTTGGGCAATTGTCCTGTGCCAAATGCGCTATCTTTATTGACCATAAAAGGAGGGAAAATCTCTTTATATCCTTTTGCAGTATGGGTATCTAACATTAAGTTGACTATAGAGCGCTCCAGCCTTGCTCCCAATCCACGATATACCACAAAGCGCGCTCCTGTGATTTTGGCGGCTTGCTCAAAACTTAAAATATCCAACTTTTCGCCAAGCTCCCAATGGGGCAAAGGCGAAAAATCAAAACTCTTAACCTCCCCTACCCTTCTTACTTCCGCATTGTCCGCATCTGACTGCCCTTTAGGCACAGAACAATGCAACATATTGGGCAAGGCTTCGATTATTTGCGCAATTTGCTCTTGCACGCCGGCAAGCTCTGTTTCCTCACTTTTTATTTGTTCTCCCAGCAGCTTCATTTCGGCAATAAGCGCAGATGCATCCCTTTTTTCTCTTTTCAGCACTGCAATTTCTGCACTGGCGGCATTCCTTTGCGCTTTTTTTTCTTCAGAGGAGGCAATTAGCGCTCGGCGAGAGAGGGCAAGCTCTGCAAGTGAATCTAAATCAAATTCATTGCTTCTTAAAATAAGATTCTCTTTAACCTTGTCTAGGTTATCCACTACCCACCTTAGGTCTAACATACCTTTCTCCTTATAATAAATTATACTTATTTTATTATTCAATTATAGGGTAGATATACTAACTAGTCAAGTAACTGGCTAAAAATTACATTACCTTTACCCATATATAATTTTAGAGTTTTGGTCGGCTTGACACGCTGCCATCTTTTAGGATACAATATTGCCACATTGTTTTCTTAGGAGAAAGTGCTATGAGGATGCTACCTTTGGCAGATGTAGATTTTCTAAAGCTAAAGACGGGGCTTTATATTGCGCAAAAAGAGGTAATTGGCGGCGAAGCTATTACTATTTTTGACCTTAGGCTGAAAAAACCGTATGATGATGAAGTTATGGACAGCGCAGTGGTACAAACCATTCACCATATCTTGTATGATTTTCTGCAAAATGACCCGCTTTGGGGTGACAGAATAATATTTCTTGCGCCTTGTCCTTCTCGCACAGCTTTTTTCTTAATAGTTAAAGGCGACCTAATTAGCGAAGAAATTCAACCGCTTATAGAGCGTGCTTTTGATTATATCTCTGATTTTGAAGGTACAATCCCCAAAAGCAAACCTTCCGAAAGCGCATATTGCCTGGATTTAGATATGGAGCTGGAAGAAACCCGACAAGTGAGTACCGAATATTATAACTTGCTTATTTCCGCCAAAAAAGCCAATCTCAATTACCCCCTCAAAAAAGCTAAAAAGAAAAAGGATACCAGCATAAAAGAGGGCTTACGCTAGCAATTTTTAACTTTACTTGCAAGATAATACTTCAATATAATGTCGCCGTCAGGCGATACATAATGTCAATGCGCTAGCATTGATACATAATGCCACCGTTAGGTGGTACATAATGCATTGTGCAACAATGTACATCATGCCGCCGCTAGGCGGTACATAATGTCGCCGTCAGGCGATACTTTGCCCTTTAGGGCAACTCTGCGGGTCTGGGTTGCTTTGGCACTAGAGTGCCGCGCAATGACGGATTGCCGCACATCATATTGATTTTTGCTGCTTGTTATGATACCATTAAATAAATGAAAAAACTTTTTAAGACATCAATATATCTTGTGTTTATTTTGTTATTTGTCTTTACATTTACTGCTTGCAATCTTCAAAGTGTGCAAAACCCATTGCCAAGCCCCAACGACCAGCAAGTAATTGTACCAAAAGAAAACAATGGGTCAACTACTCAAGATATTCAAAAGTTTACTGCTTATCAACAAGGCTCTTTGCGTATAGATTTTATTGATATAGGGCAAGGGGATTGTATATTTATTATTTTTCCTGATAACAAAAGCATGCTTATCGATGGGGGCAGTACTCCATTTGCCAATAGCAGTGCCATTGTTGAATGCCTGAATTTTTACCAAATCAAGCAAATAGATTACCTTATGCTGACGCATCCGCATGCAGACCATTGCAACAGCCTTACTGCAATACTAAAAAAATATAGCGTTAAGGAGTTTTTTTTACCTTTGCTCTTGCCTTCATATTCAAAAGCTAATGCCCGCAAGCTAAAAGGACATTATGATAACAAGACTTACTACAAATTCTATCAAGAAGTGGAAAAGCAAGTGGAGAAAGGGGCTGTCTTGAATTACAATGTAGGCATTTTTTCAATTATAGGCGAGAATTATAGCTTTGATTTTTATTGCTATGAAGCAGAAGCTTATCAAGAAATTAGCGGTGCATCTTCCAATAATAAAGTAAATGCGCTATCGCCAATAGGCTTTTTATTTTACAACGAAATACGCTATTGTTTTACCGGTGATTCCAATGTGGAAAATGAAACTTACTTTTTATCCAATTATACACTAGCAGATATTGCAAGCGAAAGTTTTTTGTTAAAAGTTGCTCATCATGGAAGCAAAACCTCAAGCACAGCAGAATTTTTATCTGTTATCAACCCTAAAGTGGGCGTTATTTGTGTAGGAGCTAATATTTATGGACACCCTACTAATGAAGCGTTGGGCAGATTATATAATATTGGCGCTACGGTATACAATACCAGAGACAATGGCCTGATTACAGTCTCACAAATAGCCAATGAAGTAACAGTTGCACCTGTGATAGGCGAAAGTTACTACTTTTTTGTGGAGATATTCTCACAAAATATGCGTACCTTTTCTATGCTGTTGTATATAATCCCGCACTGCTCAAAAAAGGATTGCTCAATTGCAACAGATAAAGAGGCTTGAATATTGACAAGTTTACCATAATAATGATATACTATAAATAACTGGAGGAAGTAATATGAAATTATATTTAAAACAAAAAGTATTTGCTATAGGTGACAAATACAAGTTCACGGATAGTGCGGGCAATTTGGTTTTCAAAGGCAAGAAGCCTGCCTTATCTATTACTAAAATGTACCTATTCGATGCTAGCGGTAATGAGGTCTGCTTTATTAAAAAAAGGCTTATTTCGCTTATGCCTAAGTACAAGGTTTTCAAAGACAGCGAGCTGCATCTTTTTGTGCGCCGCAAGCTAAAGTTCGGCAGACCTAAGTATATAGTTGAAGACGGGCACAGCAATGAGTTCGAAATTAAAGGCTCTTGGCTGGCTTGGGACTTTACTATTTATTCTGCCGGTCAATATATAGGCTCTATTCATAAAAAGTTCTTCCATCTGGGGGACACTTATGAATTGGATATTGCTGACGACTATGATCCTGCGCTATTTTGCTCTTTAGCTTTAATTATAGATAACAGCTTGCATAACAATCAGCATAGAAAATTCGGGATAAACGATTAAAGCTACAGCTTTTTTTCAGCAAAAAGAAAAATTTAGGGCATTGCTAACTTTGCATTGCCCTTAATAGTATTTAAGGGAGAATTTATCTTATGCAAAAAAGTAAACAGACAGAAATAACCGCACCGCAAAACTTACTTACAAAAGAGGGACTGCTGGCAAATCCGGGCTACTGCAAAAGGAATCTTTTTATCTACAACCGAGAAGATATCACCGCTCCTGCTTGGCGTATAAAGGAGTGGGACTTTTACCAGTTTTCTAACTCAAAATATGCGGTGCAAATGAATTTTGCCAACATATCCATAGGCTCAGGCGCAACGATAGATATAGTAGATTTAGAAAGCGGCAAAAAGTGGAGTGCAAAGAAATTGTCTTTTCGCACCCATAAAGAAAAAATCAACCGCAATGGCGATGCTCCGCATAACTTTAGGCTAAAAACTGATAAATTTGAGTATTCCGTAGCAGTTACCGAGCTGGAGCGCGCTCTTTACTATAAGGGCAAAGGCACTCGCAATGCCGATATAGAAATAGATATAGTTGCATCAATGCAAAAAGGACAGGAAAGCATTACTATAGCCACCCCGTTTAAGGAAGCACCGGGACGCTTCTTCCTTACTCAAAAGATAAATTGCATGCCGGTGCAAGGCAAGGCAACAATTAATGACTGCACAATAGAGTTCAGCCCTAAAGATACATTTTTGGTTTTGGATTGGGGCAGGGGAGTATGGCCTTACTCTAATATGTGGTATTGGGGCAATGGCTCTGCTTGGCTGGGGGATAAACTCTTTGGTTTTGAAATAACTTGGGGCTTTGGTGATGATAGCGCTGCTACAGAAACTGCGCTGTTTTATGATGGCAAATGCCATAAAATCGGCAGGGTAACAGTAGACCCTGACCCTGAAGGCAATTGGATGGAGCCTTGGCATTTTAGCTCGGACGATAGCCGATTCCAACTTACAATGACACCGTATTTTAACAATGTTACCAACCTAAATGTCGGCTTGCTTAAAATGGTGACTCATCAAGTTTTCGGCAAATGGAACGGTAAGGTAATCCTTGACAACGGAGTAGAACTTACAATTAAAGATATGGATGCCTTTTGCGAAAAGGTGTATAACAAGTGGTAGGCTAAGCTGTACCAGGTTGATTTGCATATAAGGTGTCAATATCAAATCTATTGTTTTCCGGTTGCGCATAAAACTGCGAGCTAAACTGCATATCTCCATCTATATCTATAGATAGCAGAATTGTACCGTGCCTATTGGTGCGGTATGTTACTATTCCATAGTTGTAAAGTCTATTCATCAGCATTGCAGAAGGATGGTCGTAGCTGTTTTGCTCTCCGCAGCTGATTACAGCATATTCGGGAGTAAGGTAATCCAACAATTGAGTATCGGTGCTGCCTTTGCTGCCATGGTGACTAACTTTTAACACATCTATATCAAAACCGTCAGGATATTCATTAGCCAGCCAAGAAATAAATAGCTGCTCACTTTCGCTGATTGCATCGCCGCCAAAAATCAGTCGTCTGCCCCCATACTCCAAAATGCAAATTGGGCTATGGGCATTGGGGTCATTAGGTAGTGCGGGATTGTTGTAACCAGGTGCAAAAATGATTATTTTATACTGATGCTGTGCATCCTGTTCGCTTTCTATATAATAAATATCGCCATCCTCATCAAATAAAATATACTCTGCGCCTTGCTCCGCTATTGCGGCATTATAAAATGCCTTATAAGTTTGGCTGGCCACTTCAAAAGGATAATCATTATAATAAAAAGTCTCTATCACCAATGCTTCTATTACATTATCCAGCATATTGCAATGGTCGGCATGATTATGGGTAAGCATTAAATAATTAATAGTTGTAATGCTATGCTCTTCAAAAAACAACAAGTATTCGGCGGTGTTCTGCGAGCTTTCTATACTGCCGCTCCCTGCATCAATCAGCATATTTTTACCGTCAGGCAGCTCTATATAAATACTTTCGCCCTGTCCCACATCAATAAAATAAATATTTAGCGCATCCTCAAGGGCAACAAGCCCGTCACCTGTTTCGATAAGTGTATTGCGGTTGTCTTCAGGCGGCGGAACAATTAAACTATCAATAGGGCTGTTAAAGTAAAGTTCACTTGCTAACCCTACGCATACTGCCAGCAAGACAACTGTTGCAATGGCAAGCAGCTTTTCCCTTTTGCTCATATTTTTCAAAAAATCAGTTACTTTATTTGTCTTCTTTTTTGCCATAATCAACCCTTATTTTTTTATTTAATTGTACTACACAAGACCATATAAAAGAAGCCCCTTGCGGAAAATTATTTGAAAAAATCCAATTTTTGCTTATATTTTGCTATAAAAAGGTTATACTTAATGGGGATATTTTAATTAGGGCTTAAAAAATGAGAGTAATTCACCAAGATATAGAACAAACAAAAAGACAGGTTACCTTTCTTAAAGGGATGACTATTAGGCTAAGGGTCAACCGTGGGCGCAACCGAATCGAAACTATTCACGGTAGCGTGGAAAGCACCTATCCTTCTATTTTCACAGTCAGGCATATTGACGGCGACCTTTCCAGCTTTTCCTACAATGATATATTAGCAAAAAATATCCTATTTTATAGGACTAAATAATTCGAGCCTCTCCTAGGTCAATAATATTATCAGCTCTTTCTACAATTTCTGCATCATGAGTAACTATTACAAGGGTGCGCCCCTTTTCTTTTGCCAAAGCAAAAAGACTTTCTGTAATATCCAGCTTAGTTTTGCGGTCAAGTGCGGCAAATGGCTCATCTAAAAACATATAATCCGCTTGAAAAAGCAATGCTCTTGCAAGTGCCGCCCTTCGTTGCATACCGCCTGAAAGCTCGGACGGCATCTTAAACTTGTCGCCCTCCAGTCCCACCAGCCTAAGAGCGGCCAGTACTGCGGCAAGAGCGCCCTCTTTGCGGGGCAACACCAATGCAAGATTGTCATATAGGTTAAGCCAAGGCAGCAGCCTGTCCTCTTGAAAGACCCATGCCGCCTTTTCGGGAACATTTTCAATAGTGCCCTCAAACTCTTTATCCAGTCCTGCCAAAAGGCGAAGCAAAGTAGTTTTGCCTTTGCCGGAAATGCCCATAATTGCAGTAATGCTCCCTTTTGGGATAACAAAGTTAAGATTGGAGAAAAGCAGCTCCGCTCCAAAGGACTTTTTAAGATTGACTACTTTTATCATACCTTTTCGTCCCCCAGCCGCAGCATTGCCTTTATAGCCTTTTCTATTACCACACTTATAATAATGATACCTATTGTCCAAGCAAACAGCATTGGCGTATCTAAATAAGTCTTGCTAATATATAGGTTGTAGCCTATAGAGCTTGCCGGTATGGAAAGCACTTCGGCAGTTACAACTGTTTTCCATGCAAACCCTGTGCACACTACCACAGCAGAGTTAAAATAGGGCTTGATTTGAGGCGCAACTATCTTAAAAAAGATTTTTTGACGGGGCAGCCTAAATGCTTTGCCCATTTCTGTCAGCTTTTTATCCACATTTTCTAAGGCTTGATAGATATTGGAAAAAACTATAGGTAAACAAGCCATTGTACATACCGCAATCGGCACTACTCCCGACTTCATAAACACTAAAAACAATAAAATCAAACTCATTACCGGCACAGTCTTAACTGTACTCATTACAGGCTGTACAAGTCGATAAACCAGTCGGGAAGAATGACAAGAGATTGCAAGCGCTACTCCTGCCACAATAGAAATAACAAGCCCTAGCGCCACCCTTGACAAGGTGACTCCTATATCTTTCCAAAAAAATACTTGCGGCAACAACTTAATAAGCAGGGAGAAACTTTGTATAGGAGTGGGCAAGATAAGCTCTCTGTCTATTATCATAGCCACCACTTGCCAAACTGCTATCCAAAACAACAGCACTCCCGCACTTTTAAGTTTACGCATAAATATCCTCTCCGGGCAACGCTCCGCCTACAGCGGTTGCATTGGCCTCATGCAATACGCTAAAGTAATTTTGCAGCACGCTTTTTGCTTCCTCTCCATCAATATAACATATATTGCAGCGAGGTATAGCGTTTTGGGCTACAGCTTTTTGAGGAAAAATGCCATTGTCAACAATTAGCTGTGCCGCTGCAGCGGGGTCAGCATTAACTTTTGTTACGCTTTCTTGATATGCCTGCTTAAAAGAGGCTATTTTATCTGAGTTTTTAGCCAAATATTCTGTCCTTACAATTGTTGCGGTCATAGGCAAGGCTGAGTCTTGCCCATAAATATCCTTCCACTCCTCATTTAGGTCTATTTTAATCTCCAAATTGCTATTGCCTGCAAGAGTCATACTTACAAAAGGCTCAGGCAGCACTCCCAGCGTCTTTGTTCCTTCTATTAAGTCAGATGCCAACTGCGAATGCTCTGCAAGGTATTCCACTTCTATATCCACTCCCTTTCTTGCAATAATTTCCGCAAGGGCATATTCCGGGGTAGCGCCTTTGCCCGTAGCATATAGCGTGCGCCCTTCAAGGTCTGTTATACTGCTGATATTGTTACTTTTTTCGCCAACTACATAAAGCATTCCATAGGTGTTCATAGATAGTATCTTTACGCCTTTATTGGTCTTATTATATAGTACAGCCGCAAGATTGGCGGGCACACTGGCTATATCTATCTCACCGTTTATTATTTTAGCATTAATTTGGTCAGGTGCGGTAAAAACCTTTACATCCAAATCTTCATTGTCAAATAAATATGCCATCCCCATACCCGAAGGCCCGGAAAGGGTAGCCACCCTAATAGGCGCATTTTCATTATCCTGATTGCCGTTACAACCGACAAACACTACTGCTGTAAGCGCTATAACAATAGCTAGCACCAAAAACTTTTTCTTCATTGCTCAGTCTCCTTTATTTTAGTTATTTAACTCTATTTTAGTAAGGGCGGACTTAACCGACACATTTTTTATCCGTCCCAATTTACCGGTAAGCGCAGTAATTTGCTCATTATAGCCCTCAATAATAATGCTAATGATATGAATATTGTGCTCTTTATCAGGCAAACCCATTCTGCCTTTGATAAGCTCGCCAAACTCTGACAATATCGCCTGCACTTGAGGCACGCTATCCCTGCTGCCCTCTATTACTATCCCTATTACTCCCAGTCTTTTCATAAATACTCTCCTATATAACAAAAATGCCGCTTTGATAAGAAACGGCAACAATTACTAACTTATTTACATTCCGCTTTTTCTCTTTGCAGGAAAATGGGGAAATCTTTTAGTTAATCAATCTTTGTCTCCGAAAATCTCATCAAGTCAGATTATCTTAATTATAAGCAATTGCAAGCCTATTGTCAACAATTTGTCATAGCTTTTTTAATATAGCGTAAATCAATCCGCTCATCCCCCTATAATAAGCAATTCCGCCTTAGACTGCAGGTAATCAGTCTACATTTTTGTTGCTTTTTAGCATTCAAAGGGATATAATTAAAAAAAGCCCTTGGAGAAAACAATGGATTATCAATACGCAGACAGGCTAAAGAACTTAGAAGGCAATGCAATTAGGGATATTTTCAAACTGCTATCCCGCCCTAATATCATTTCCTTTGCAGGCGGAATGCCCGCTACTGCGCTTTTGCCTACCGACCAGTTTTTGCTTTTAGCCAAAGAAGTGCTGGAATCTAAGGAAGCATCCGCCCTATTGCAATATGGTGCAACGGAAGGCTATGCTCCCCTATTTGAAAGTGCCTTTGAATATGCAAAGCGTTTTGGCGTCACCGGATTGCAAAGAGAAAATGCGCTTGTTATCAGCGGCGGCCAACAAGGTATTGACCTTACAAGCAAGCTGTTTCTCAATAAAGGGGATACTGTTTTGGTAGAAAATCCTTCTTATCTTGCGGCATTGCAGATTTTTCAAACTTACGAAGCTAACATTATTGGCGTAAATAGTGAGGATGACGGGCTGGATATTCAAGATTTAACAGAAAAAATTGCCAAGTATAACCCAAAACTTTTATATATCGTTCCCACTTTTAGCAATCCAACGGGCAAGGAGCTGAGCTTAGCCAAAAGAAAAGCAATAGCGAGCTGTACTGCACAAGCAGGCGTTATGGTATTAGAGGACGAGCCCTATAGTGAGCTTAGATTTGAGGGAGAGCGGCTACCTGCTATTAAATCTTTTGATAAATGCGGAAATGTACTTTTTACTATGAGTTTTTCTAAAACTATTGCTCCGGGTATAAGAGTAGGCTTGATTATAGGCACTAAGGAAGTTGTCCGCAAACTCACCATAGCAAAACAAGGCACAGATGTGCATACCTCTACTTTATGTCAAGCAATAGTAGATAAATATTTGCGTTATGGCTATATAGATAAAGGGATACAGCAAGCCCAACCTGTCTATAAAGCTAAAAAGGACGCTATGATTGCCGCTATCAAAAAGCATTTTCCCAGCCAAGCAAAGTATACCAATCCCAAAGGCGGTATGTTTATTTGGGTAGAGTTGCCGCAATATGTTGACACCGTTGCAATGTTTAGCGAAGCGGTAGAGCAGGGTGTAGCTTATGTTATCGGCACACCCTTTTTTGCTGACGGAAGCGGACATAACACTTTAAGACTTAACTATTCCAACGCTCAAGAACAGCAAATTGAACAAGGGATTGGCATATTAGGCAAGCTGATAAGCAGCAAAATAAAGTAAGGAGGGGTTATGGCAGAGCATATATTAGACTTTCTAAAAAGCAGAGGATATATAAAACAAGCAGTATATGAAGAAGAGCTATATGCAGAACTTGACGGAAAAAGTATCCCCTTTTATGTGGGCTTTGACCCTACTGCGGACAGCTTGCATGTAGGTCACTTTTTAGCATTGATGGCTATGGGGCACTTGCAGCGGGCAGGGCATAAACCTATTGTGCTGGTGGGCGGAGGGACTGCTATGGTGGGCGACCCTTCGGGCAGACAAGATATGCGCGGCATGATGACAAAGAAAACTATTGAGCATAATTCTGCTTGTTTTCAAGAGCAAATGAGCAAATTCTTTTCCTTTGAAGGTGACAATGCCGCCATTATGGTCAACAATGCCGATTGGCTGCTTGGACTTAATTATGTCAACTTTATTAGGGACATAGGCATACATTTTTCGGTAAATCGTATGCTTACCGCCGAATGCTTTAAGGCAAGGATGGAAAAAGGGCTAAGTTTTTTAGAATTCAATTATATGCTTATGCAAGCGTACGATTACCTGCACCTTTACAAGACATATAACTGCTTGCTGCAATGCGGCGGCGATGACCAATGGAGCAATATTTTGGCAGGCGCAGACCTAATCAGGCGCAAAGAAGGTGTTACCGCATATGCTCTTACCTTTTCGCTGCTTACCACTTCCGAAGGCGCAAAAATGGGCAAAACAGCTAAAGGCGCGCTTTGGCTCAATAAGAAAAAGACCCCTGTTTATGATTTTTATCAATATTTCCGCAATGTTAAA
>Ga0265293_10004986_pt1 | contig 22740 bp, 23 predicted proteins | sample Munlanlewell138R_FD_192505 | JGI IMG/M metagenome (GOLD analysis project Ga0265293, IMG submission 192505) | Leachate microbial communities from a municipal landfill in Southern Ontario, Canada - Leachate well 138R | ecosystem: Engineered > Solid waste > Landfill > Unclassified | place: Canada... | reverse complement strand
AACTGGTTAAAATGATACTGGATAAAACACAAATTGAGCGGCTGCGGCTATCATCACTTCAGCCACGGCATTTAACAGAAGCAATGTTGGACTTATGGCGCGATAACCGGCTATGCCCCCATTTACATATTTCGCTACAAAGCGGCAGTGATGCAGTATTAAAAAGAATGAATCGTAAATATGACCGGGAAACATATATAAGTATCGTGGAACAAATACGAAGAAGGATTCCCGATGTTGCTATTACAACCGATGTAATTGTAGGGTTTCCTGGAGAGACTCCGGAAGAATTTGAAGAAACGGTTGATTTATGCAAAAAGATGGGCTTTGCCCGCATTCACGTTTTTCCCTATTCTCCACGGCCAAATACACTGGCTTTAGAGATGAAGCCTCTGGTAGACGAAAAGGAAAAAAAGAGAAGGGAAAGGGAAATGCTAAGCCTTGCAGAAGAATCCGGCAGGATTTTCAGGCAGAGGTTTTCAGGCAGGGTTATGCCGGTGTTATGGGAATCATGCTCAAATGGCTTATATTCTGGCTTAACTCCAAACTATATACGGGTTTACGCGTCTCTTAATAACCCCTCTATTAACACGATAAGTAGAGTAAAAATAGGCAGTATTTATCGTGATGGTGTAAAAGGCGAGCCGGTATAAATCTGTTGCATTAACAGGTTCTCACTAATATTAGGCTTTTCAGCCGGACAAGACTATTCAGTCCTGTTGCCACACCAAGCAGTCTATCTGCCTTTCCTTGCTTTTATCGATTATCATCCTTTGCACCCGATGATACTCGCACAATGCTTTTTTCTCACAGAGGCATGATGATGTAACATATGTATATGGACAACTTGAGAATACACGGTCAGGAACCATTCAATATAGCTGTTGTTCATGGCGGACCCGGAGCACAAGGAGAAATGTACCCAGTGGCACTAGAGCTCTCTTTGGAGACTGGTGTTCTTGAACCGCTGCAAACAGAGCGTTCTGTAGACGGACAGGTAGAAGAATTAAAAGATATACTGGAAAGCTCTGGCAATCTCCCGCTTGTTTTAATAGGCTTCTCATGGGGTGCATGGTTGAGTTATATCTTAACGGCTCGCTATCCTTTACTTGTGAAAAAACTTATTCTTGTTAGCAGTGGTCCCTTTGAAGAAAAATATGCTGCTAAAATTATGGAAACACGTCTTTGCCGCCTGAGCGAAGTAGAACAGAAGGAAGCCCTGTCTTTGATGTCCGTGCTTAATTCAAACAGTATCAATGAAAATAGTTTTGCCAGGTTTGGTGAACTTATGTTTAAAGCAGATTCCCTCGATGCATTGCCTTTGGAAAATTTTGCATCAGAAGATAGTCCTGATGCGCATATTTACCAGCAAGTGTGGAGAGAAGCGAGTAAACTAAGGAGTACTGGGGAATTGCTGAAACTCGGGATAAGTATTCAATGCCCTGTAGCCGCAATTCATGGCGACTATGACCCCCATCCAGCCGAAGGGATTAGGGAACCGCTTTTCAGAGTATTAAGATACTTCCGATTCATTCTTTTGGAACAGTGTGGGCATTATCCCTGGCTTGAGCGCAATGCGAGGGATAATTTCTATTTGACTCTCAGGAGCGAGATTGGACTGAGTACTAACAGCTAAGAAATAAAAGGCTTAAAAGCCATCTTATAATTTCTGTCTATTGATACCTCAGCCCTGCTGGTGAAAACCTAAAAGGGCAATCCTAAAAATGATTAGTGGAGATACAGAAGTTTACTATGAAAACTGGCGCGCCTGGGGGGATTCGAACCCACGACACCCGGTTCCGAAGACCGGTGCTCTATCCACTGAGCTACAGGCGCATGAAGCTTAAATAATTCCCAAGCCATTATACTTTGAAGCAAAAGCCGGGTCAAAACCAGCAGAAATACAATAATCTGTCAATTAGTTGTTAGATAAAAATCTTATCGGCTTTATAACTTTTTATGGTTTGCTAGCGTTAAATAATATACACAGATTACTTAGTTTAAACCGAACCATAATAAATGTTACAATGCAGGATAAATAAATTTTAAAGCCGGATTATATTTTAGCGAAAAAATTGTACAAGTTGATTATCCTGAATGGTATAAAGGTAGCAATAACTAATTTCGCTCAGATACGCAAGGAGGTATAGGGTGAAAGCAAAGTTTGTGTTTAGTGTAGCGCTCGTGGGTGTGCTAGTTTTTGGTGGACTTGCCTGTAAAAAAGATGAAACGGAAAAAGTAATATTTTTCCAAGACGGCAGTAAATACTCTGGCGAAGTACAGAATGGTGTTCCTTATGGTAATGGTACGTTTATATGGTGGGATGGTTCATGGTATGAGGGGCAATTTCAGAGCGGGCTTCGTCATGGCCAGGGTGTTCAGTTTGACCGCTTTGGCCACAAGTACTATGAAGGCGAACACTATCAGGATGAGATCCACGGTGAAGGAACCCTGTATTGGGATAATGGCCATGTCAATTACGAAGGACAGTGGGATCATGGTAAGAGGCATGGTTATGGAATTTTGTACGACAGTAACGGAGTAAAATCATACGAAGGTTATTGGCAAAATAATATGAAGCATGGCGTGGGAACGCTCTACAATACCTTAGGATTAAAGGCTTACCAAGGAGATTGGATAAACGATAAGCAGAGTGGGGTTGGAACTTCCTATTGGGGGGATGGGGTAACTTTAAGTTATCAAGGTGAATGGAAAGATGGACTCAAGTACGGTTACGGAAAGTCTTATTTTGAAACAGGCGAACTGGAATACGATGGTAATTGGCAAAACAGCGTACATCATGGGGAAGGGGTTCTGTACTGGAGTACCGGGCATATTGCATATGATGGGCAATGGGCTAATGGTGCGATAAATGGAGATGGGATTCTCTATGATGAAAACGGTGTTAAATCATATGAAGGCAATTGGCAAAACCATGTGAAGCATGGAGAAGGAATCCTTTACTGGGGGGACGGTATTACCAAAGCATATCAGGGAGGATGGAAGGACGGACAAAGAAGTGGTTACGGCAAGTCATATGATGACAAAGGCGAAATCATCTATGACGGCATGTCGGCATACGAGATTCCGGTGGGAGGGTAGCGCGGTTTACACGTAAACCGCGTCCCTGATCATGATATGCACCTCGCATTCTGATCCGGGCGGGAAATGCGTTGATCCCTTTAATTTGAATCCAAATTTTGAATACATATTAACGTTTGTCGTGTTTTGTGTTTCCAGGTAACAAGGTAAGTTCTTCTTATCGGCATACTGGATCATATACCGTATTAATCTACTGGCATAACCCATGCCCTGATACTGCGGAGCAACTCCGAGCAATGTCAGATATATACATTTGTGGGGCGCATATTTTGATTTTAAATCTGCAAAAAAGCGATCTTCCTGCTGCGAATAGCGCATGTAATGTAAACCGCCATAGAATGGCAACCTGAAGTATCCTGCCCTCAACTGATTAATCCATGATGACCTGGTTTCGGGAGGGTGCCAGCAAGCCACTCCTTCGCACTCAGGTGAAGTTGTGTAAACTTTACCTCCGTTCATAAGGTCAAGTTTCAGTTGATAGGCGATAATAAGAGGAAAATTAGCAAGCTTGGATGGATTCGGCAGTGCATACACAATGCCCGGATCTTCGGCAAAAGCATTGGCAATAGTGATTGCGGCTTTGTCGACCATGTGTTGGTCGACGGAGATAATACCATCAGGAGAATGATTTAACATAATTACTTGGTTTGGGTAAAAAACGAAGTCTGTATTAGTCGAAGTAAGAAGCTGGGGTGAGTGGAGGGATTTGAACCCTCGATCTCCAGGGCCACAACCTGGCGCCTTAGACCACTGGGCTACACTCACCGCGACCATGACATTATAGCCAAACAGGGTTGCATCTTTCAATTCAAACCATTTTGCTAGCTTTACACCTGTAAAACGATATGCTTTAATAAGGCGGTTGGTATATTAAAATCATCATAAATTCTCGGAGGTATCGATGAATAAGGGTGTTACCGTTATTCCTTTTTTTGATCTTCTTCACACAAAGGTTAAATTAACAGAAGATTCGCCAGAGCATGAAGAAGGCCAGGATCCCGTTGGGATAGCCCGGCAAGTAAGCCTTGGGGGTGCTGATGAAATTGCTTTTATTGATGTTGATGTGCCTCGCTTGGGTTTTAAAATTTGGGAGGATATCATTTGTCAATTACAAACGGCGGTAGATATCCCGATATTATTCGGCTATTCAATGAATACTTACGAAGATTTCGAAGTAATCCTCAATACAGGTGTCGACCGGGTTGTGATTGATGTAATAGCGGATACCGATCAGTCAATAATTGACCGGTTATCCAGAAATTATGGCAAAGAAAGAGTTGTGGTAGCTGTCAGGGGTAAGAAAAATCCGCCTGATAGCGGCAAGCCTGAATTTGAACTGGTTCATCATCTTGAAAGTGAACCTACCGGTATAAATCTGATTGACTGGTTGAAAATGGCTGAATTTCTTGGGGCAGGCATGGTATTACTCACAAGTTATGATACAGCAGGCACTGGGAAAGGTTATGATATTGCCATGACTCAAGCGATAACCTCAGCGATATCCATACCGGTTATAGCTGCAGGAGGAGCTGGAGAGCTTGAACATTTCTATAAAGTTGTCAGCGAGGCTGGTGCTAGTGGTGTAGCCGCCTCTTCAGTATTTCTTTCAGGCAAACTTCGTCCTTCGGAGATAAAAGAGTATCTGGAAGACAAGCATATCAAGGTATCTCAATAAGTACCGGGACTGTATTCGGAGAATCACTAGAAAAACAGATGAGAGTCATTAACCAGGATGGCTTTGAAGTTGAGCGACAGCGCATGGCAATTCTGCGCATTATCGCCCATTCACGGAAAGCTGTTGGAAGCAAAGTGATTGCTCGCCTTCTTGGAGAGCAATACGGTATTGAATTGTCAGAACGCGGGGTGCGTTATCATTTAAACCTTATGGATGAGAGAGGGCTGACTTGTAAGGTCAGCCGGAGGGATGGCCGTTTGATTACACCTAAAGGCCTGGAAGAGCTTGAAGATGCCATGGTAGCGGATAAAGTTGGTTTTGTTATCGACCGTATTGAATTGCTCTCGTATCAAGTTTCGTTTAATCCCTTTGATATGACAGGCAGAATTCCTGTAAACATTTCTATTGTGCCTCAAAAAGAACTTACCCGTGCCTTGGAAGCAATGGAACCTGTCATGCAATCTCGTCTATGCGCTGGAAGGTTAATAGCAATTGCTGAAGAGGGAAAGACGCTGGGCGAGACTATTATCCCACCGGGTTGTGCCGGTATCGCAACTATTTGTAGTATTATAATTAATGGTGCAATGCTAAAAGCCGGCATTCCTATCGACTCTCGTTTTGGTGGAATACTCCAGTTTCGGAATGGGTATCCATTTAGATTTACAGACCTTATTGAATACTCCGGTTCCTCACTTGACCCTTCTGAAATATTTATTTCCGGGCGAATGACAAGTGTTACAGAAACATCCGCCTCAGGGGAAGGCAAGATTCTTGCCAATTTCAGAGAAATACCATCGATTTGTATAGAACAAGCACAAGCGGTATTTAGCAGCCTTGAAAAAGCTGGAATTAATCCCCCTTTGATCATAGGCAGTCCTGGTAAACCCGTCTGTGGTGTACCGGTTGGGACCGGGAGAATTGGACTAGTGCTAATCGGAGGGCTTAATCCTATAGCAGCCGCAGTTGAAGCCGGCGTTGCAATCAATTCCAGGGCTATGAGTGGATCTGTAGACTTCGCCGATCTTGTCGTTTTCCAGCAAATAATCAGAAAGTAGTATCATTACTTTTTACAGAATGTACATAAGTTAACCAAAAGAGGTACAAATTATGAAAGGAACTGAAGCTGTTTTACATGGCCTGGAGTTGGCGTTGAAAATGGAAGCCGACGGTAAAAAATATTATCAACAAGCATCACTGAACAGCTCTAACGAAGCCGGTAGAAAACTTTTTGCTTCGCTTGCCTTGGAAGAAGATGAACATGCACGGCGATTTGTTGATATCTACAATCAGCTGAAAAAAAATAATCACTGGCCGGAAGTTGTTGTGAAAACCGCACCGAGCCAGAGATTCCATACTATATTTTCCGAGTCTTTGGATAAAATTAATATTGCGAACATTAAATATGATACGGAAATTAAAGCGGTTGAAGCTGCCAGGGAGATGGAAGACGAGTCTATTTCTTTATATACGCGCCTGAACAGCCAGGCGAAATCTGCCGTTGAAAATGACTTTTTTAAGGCTATTATTGCTGAAGAACGCGAACATTCGCTGGCTTTAAATGATTATGCCGAATATCTTCGTGATCCGGCAGGGTGGTTTACAGTTAAAGAACGCCATTCTCTGGACGGGGCATAGCAGAAGCGAAAAATAATAATTGGTGGGAGGGAGCTATGGAATACACTGCCAGGGATTACAAGCATCTTAAAGGAACGCCCGGTTTCAGCGATTCTCTGTTGGAAAATCACTTTACTCTTTACAAGGGTTACGTCGTAAACACCAATAAATTATCAGCGATATCATCCGACATGCTTCACACCAACAGGGAGAGCACCCCTGAGTTTGCCGAGCTGAAAAGAAGATTTGGATTTGAGTTTAACGGAATGAGGCTCCATGAATTGTATTTTGGCAATCTCGGTAGCCAGATAAAACTGTATAAAAACTCGGATTTTGCCAAGGCTATTGCGCAACAGTTCGGTTCTTGGGAAAATTGGGAAAAAGATTTTAAGGCTACTGGGAAAATGCGAGGAATTGGCTGGGTGGTATTGTATCAGGACACCGAAACCGGCCAGTTGTTTAACCAATGGATAAATGAGCATGAAACCGGTCATCTGGCAACCTGTGAACCATTGCTGGTGATGGATGTGTTCGAGCATGCTTATATAGGCGATTATGGACTCAAGCGCGCTGATTATATTGAAGCCTTCTTTTCTGCAATCGATTGGGAAGCAGTTAACAGACGATTAAAATAATCTACTTTAGCCTTAAAAACTATTGACACTGCCAGTCAATTGTTTTATGCTTGCTTACTAGCAACCGAACGGAGGTGAATAATGCAGGGTTACTGCGTCAAATGCCGCGCCAAAAGGGAAATGAAAGATGCTCGGAATATCGTTATGAAGAACGGGCGTCCGGCTACTCAGGGTGTATGCCCCGTTTGTGGCACCAAGATGTTCAAAATTGGTAAAGCCTGATTTCTAATTACGACCTCACTGGGTTTATGGCAGGCAGAGAAGGATCTGCCTGCCATAATATTTGGAAGGATTGAACAGTAAAGACTTTGAATCAGCAAATAGGCAAGATTACTTATATAATAAAACTTCTGGAAAACCAGTACCCGACTGCACGTATTGCCCTTACATTTTCAAATCCTCTGGAGCTTTTGGTGGCAACTATTCTTTCTGCACAGTGCACCGATGCTGTCGTCAACAAGGTTACTCCTGCTTTGTTTGACAAGTATAGGAGTCCAAAAGAATATTCTGAGGCAGATACGAGCGAACTTGAGAATATTATTCATTCTTGCGGATTCTATCGTAATAAAGCTAAAAGTATTCAAGGCGCGGCAAGAACATTGCTGGAAAAATACGATGGTAAAGTACCGGATACCATGGCTGAAATGCTTGCTTTGCCCGGTGTCGCACGCAAGACAGCAAATGTGGTGCTGCATAACGCCTTTGGTAAAGAGGAAGGCATAGCGGTAGATACTCACGTAAAACGCGTGAGTCGTCTTTTGAGTTTGACCACCCACAATAACCCAGATCTTATCGAAAAAGACTTGATGTCGATTGTTCCTAAAGGTTATTGGGGGCGTTTTACTTACTTGCTGATAGAGCATGGTCGTAATATTTGCATTGCTCGAAGGCCTAAGTGTCATGATTGCGTTCTTTCGGATTTGTGCCCATCGGCGGCAATTTAGATAATTGTAATTGATGGGTCCAGACCGAAAATGAGTCGTGCATTTTCTGTTGTATTGCGGGCAACATCTGAAATGGATTCTCCCCGGATTGAGGCGATTGTTTCTGCAATAAGAGGTATGTATGAAGAGTCGTTACGCTTTCCGCGCATTTTTTGTAGAGGCAGATAGGGAGAGTCGGTTTCCAGTAGGAAAGAGTCCGAGGGTAGTTCTTCAAGTACCGGGCATAGGTTTTTTGATGATGGATAACCGACATAAGCTCCGAAAGAAAGCATAAAGCCCATATCGACATAAAGTAAGGCGGTTTCCAGGTTTTCGCTAAAACAATGTCTTATACCACGCCACTTTCCGCGGACTGGGCGGGTCCGCCCTGACCATTTATTTAATACCTTCAGCGTATCTTCTTCAGCGGAGCGGCAGTGGATAACAACCGGGAGTTTTTTAACCGAAGCGATAGCAAGCATATCTTCAAAAACCTGTAGCTGAACATCTTTTGATTGAGTTTCCCGGTAGTAATCGAGTCCAATTTCACCAATCGCTACAACACTGGTATCTGCTGCCAGCATATCTATCTTTTCAATTGACTGGTAATTAGCAGAAGAGGTGGCCTGGGGATGAATTCCTGCAGTAGCTAGTAAACCGGGAAAAGCGCCAGCCAGTTTTATCGCCTCTTGCGAAGAATCAGGATCTATGCCGGCGTTTATGATTATTCCTACCCCAGCATTATGGGCATTTATTATCACCTGTTCCCGGTCGTAGTCAAACTCTTCAAGGTACAGGTGTGCGTGACTGTCTATAAACAAAATTGCTCCAAAAGAACTAATCAGGGGATAATAAGTATGTTTTCTGTGAGTTTTAGGAGTAAATAGGGGGCGATGCCCAGAAGCAGTAATCCCAACCCAGATAACGACGATACCATTACGGGGGCTTTTGGCAGATTGATAGAAGATTCGTCGGAAGGTTTGCCAAGCCACATTATTCGCACAACTTTAAGATAGTAATACGCAGAAATGACTGTATTAATCACTGCGATGATCACGAGCCAAAGTAAACCATTATTGATAGCCGAAGTAAAGATAAAGAGCTTTGCCATGAAACCCGCAGTTAGTGGTAATCCCATCAGGGAGAATAAACCTATACTCAGAGTGGCAAACATAACCGGGGAGCGACGTGCCAGCCCGGTAAAACTTTCAATATTATCGCTGCCAACTTGCCGTGTGATTACAATAACAGCGGAAAAAACGGCAATTTCTGCCAGAGCGAAAGCAACCAGATAGAAGAACAGTTTCTCATCTCCGGATATCTGACTGCCAAGGCCGATGGTTGCTATGCCGATCAACATATAACCCGTATGGACAATTCCTGAATAAGCCAGCAGGCGCTTAATATTATTTTGTTGCAGGGCAAGTATGTTACCGAGTGTCATAGTGATTGCGCTTATAACCGCGACGATTATGCCCCAATCTGCTCCAAGCTGTTGCGGGTGCGTAAAAGCCATGCTGAAGATCCGCGCTATTATTGCTATGCCGGCAACCTTGGAACCCGCGGATAAATACATGGTTACAGGAGTTGGTGCGCCCTCGTAAGTATCTGGAATCCACATATGAAAAGGCACCGCACCGGCTTCAAAGAATAGTCCGACCATGAGTAATAGTATTCCCAGTAACAAACCGCTGGAAAAATCCGGATTGGAATGCAGTGCAATATCAGAAAAACCAGTGCTTCCGGTGGATCCAAAAATAAAAGCCATGCCATAAAGCATAACTGCAGAAGCAATAGCGCCGGTAAGCATCATTTTGAGCGCAGCTTCACTGGAACTTGGATTTTTAAGCAGGCCAACCAAAATAAAAAACGATATGGTGGTAATCTCTATTGCAACAAAAGCCGAAATCAGATTGCTGGCCATTGCCATGATCATCATACCAAGCAGGGCGAATAATACAAGAGCGTGGTACTCTGCCCACAGGCTTTTTAGTTTGAGTTGATAATCAGTTGATGCGATTACCACGCCAGCGGCTACTATCAACAAGAGCACTCTGATCATTTTGCTCCATCCGTCTATAAAAAGCATGCCATCGAAAAGCGGTTGTAATTTAACAGTAGAAGTGCACGCAACAACCATCGATGCAGCTATACCAGATATAGCAAGCACGGTGGAGAGCATTGGTCTGCGGCTGATGAGGTCTACAATGATTATTATCGCAGCAGTAGCAGCTATTATAATTTCGGGTAGTATATCTAGCCAGTTCAAATTAAGTTAACCTCCCCACAGTACCGCCAAACCTTTTATGGCTGGCTTTAGAACAGTGGTTATCAACTGGGGATACAAGCCGACTGTAAAAATACCGGCAGCAAGTACCCCAAGATATAGCTTTTCGATTGTGTAGATATCCTTAATTCTGTTGAAACTTTCATTCACCGGTCCAAAGAAAACATTTTTCATCATGTTCAACATATAAGCAGCCGAAATTAGAATGCCGGTGAGGGAAATAATTGTAACAGTTTTCGCAATACTTGCGTTGGCAGAAAAGGCGCCCAGGTAAACCGAGATTTCTGCCACAAAACCGCTGCTTGTTGGTACTCCCATTGCGCCGATAGCAGCCACAAATACGAGTCCGCAAAGTACAGGCATCTGCCGGGCAAGACCGCCCATTTTATCGATACTGCTAGTGCCAGTGCGTTCTGTAAGAACTGCTGCGCCGGCAAATAACAAACCGATGATGAGACCGTGACTCACCATTTGAAGTGCTGCACCGGTGAAGCCGATTTCATTAAGAGAAAACAGGCCAAGCAGGACGAAACCCATATGGCTGAAACTGGAATAAGCAATCAGGCGCTTGATTTCTTTTTGCTTGAGGGCAATAGCTCCCCCGTATAAGATATTTACAACGGCAAGGCACATAAATATTGGGGCAAAGTTCGAGGCTACTTCTGGGAATAGACCCAGACAAATGCGTAATATGCCATATCCTCCCATTTTACTGAGGGCACCGGCAAGTAGAATACTAGCAGCTGTTGGCGCATTTGAATATGTATCAGGCAGCCAGCCATGGAGGGGAAAAATGGGGAGTTTCACTGCAAAACCGGCCAGCAGCAGGAAGAACATAGCCGCTAGAGGAATTCCGCTGGCTACCAAGGCAAAGTCGGTATTGTATAATTCGGTCAGGCTGAAAGTACCAGCGGTAAAATATAACGCAACAATTCCTGCCAGCATAAATGCACTGCCGAGAAGTGTAAAGAGAACATACTTGATAGCTGAATGTTCTTTGCGATTACTGCCCCAGGTGGAAATAAGGAAATAAAGAGGTACGACTTCAAGCTCCCAAAAAATGAAAAACAGTAGGAGATCAAGGGATGAGAAAACTCCCATAATGCAGCTTTGAAGAAGTAAAAGCCAGGCATAAAAAGCTTTGGGCTGGCTGGACACATGACGGGAAGCTAACACTGAAATAACCGCAAGCAGAGCGGTAAGCGTTACCAGGCTTAAGCTTAAACCGTCCAGCCCAACATGATAGCTGGAACTAATCGCTGGTATCCATGTAATTACGTCAACAAATTGAAATCCGCCCAGGGAACGGTCATAGGTTGCAAAAAGGACACAGCTCAGTATCAGTGTTGAACAGGTTATTGCAAGAGCAACAACACGTGGAACGCGCGAGTTTTTCTCAGGGAGAACAGAAAGAAGCAGAGCTCCCAGAACTGGTAAGAATATTGTTATTGAAAGAAATCCCAAGTTGCCTTCCTTCTATCTGATTATTATTACCAAGAATAATATTAACGCCAGGCCAGCCGTAAAAAAGAACAAGTATGTCTGGAGCTTACCGTTTTGCGCCTTGCGCAATAGGGCGCTGGTATTATGTATCAGGGTAGCAGTTCCATTTACTGCCCTGTCTACAATCAGATTATCTAACTTCTCGAAGGCGCCAAACAAACCTTTATTTAGTATTGTTCCGCCAATAATATCGTTATAAAATTCATCAAACCAATATTTATTGGCTAGCAAGGCATAAGCTGGGGCGAATCTGGTTGATATTCTATCAGCAGAAAACCATTTTTTAGAATAGATAGTCCACGCAAGGAATATGCCGCCTGCTACCAGCATCAGTGATACCCACGTTAGTAGATGGGAAAAGACGCCGAAAATCCCGGTAATCCAAGATTGTTCTATGCCATCTCCCAGTAATGAATCAATAGTGCCGGTTGCGTTTAGCCAACCTGAAGATATTGCTAGAATTGCCAGGGCAATCATAGGTAGCAGCATTACCATTGGAGACTCATGTGGTTTACCCTGGCCGTTATATCTGCCTCCAAAGGTTGTAAACACTACCCTGAACATATAAAAAGCTGTCAACAAGACTGTTAATAGTAGAATTGCGAAAAGTACTGGTTGGTTATTTGCTGCATTGGCGAGGATGGCTTCCTTGCTAAAAAAACCAGCTAGAGGCCAAATACCTGACAAGCTGAGGGCACCAATCACAAAGGTGACACATGTCCATGGCATATACCGGGAAAGACCACCCATTTTACGCATATCAAACGTACCGGTTGAATGGCTAACCGAGCCAGCCCCCATAAACAGGAGTGCTTTAAAAAACGCATGCGTGAAAAGATGGAAAATAGCTATTGCCGGTCCACCGAGGCCAATGCCTGCCATCATATAGCCGAGCTGGCTAATTGTCGAATAGGCAAGTACTCTTTTAATATCCCACATCACGAGCGCGATGGTTGCTGCCAGCAATGCCGTGATTCCCCCTACGATTGATACAACAGTCAACGCAGCTTCAGAGAGTTCAAAAAGAGGGTACATCCGCGCAACTAGAAAGACGCCTGCGGCTACCATGGTGGCAGCATGAATCAGCGCGCTGACCGGTGTTGGGCCTTCCATGGCATCGGGCAGCCAGGTATGAAGTGGGAACTGGGCAGACTTACCCATTGCGCCAAAAAATATACCGAGAGCTGCCCAAGTTATTGCTGACCCGGATATAATACCGGCAGCAGCGGCTTGATGGATACCTTGTATATCGAAAGTGCCGGCAGCATTGAATAAAACCAGAATAGCTGCCAGGAACCCGAAATCCCCAATACGTGTAATAAAGAAGGCTTTTTTAGCTGCGTTAGCCGCCTCTGGACGGTGGAACCAGAAACCTATCAGGAGATATGAGCAAAGACCAACCAGTTCCCAGGACATGAACATAACAAGCAAATTATCCGACATTACCAGCGATAGCATGGCAAAAGTGAATAGTGAGATGAAAGAGAAGTATCGGTTCAATCCACCATCTCCCCGCATGTAACCAATCGAGTATATCTGAACCAGCAGGCTGATTGTACTCACGACCACCAACATGATTGCAGTTAGCGGATTGATGAGAAAGCCGACATCGGCGGTAATGGTGTTGCCGGGAGAAAACCATGTAAAACCATCCAGTAAATGGATTTCCGGCTTGTAAAACATCTTGATACACGTCCAGAGAGAGAGCCCGAATGATGCAATCGTTGCGCCGATAGATACAAGTGCGCCAAAGCCGGCGCTCGCACGTAAAGTACGCAAGCCTATAAAGACAACTACGAAAGCCGCCAGTGGCAATCCGGGTATCAGCCAGAATACTAGTTCGGAAATATTATTCATAATTTACCATTTGAGTAAATCTATTTTTTCAGTATCAACCGTCTGGCGGTGGCGGTAAAGGGCAAGGATAATAGAAAGCCCTACTGCAACCTCAGCGGCAGCTACAATGATAATAAATATTGTGAAGAGCTGCCCAGTAAGCTGGACCGGAGTAATAAAACGCGAAAATGCCACCATGGCAATATTTACACCTGCCAGCATAATCTCTATGCACATCAGAACGGCAATGGCATTTCTCTTTATAATGGCCCCGGTAAGTCCAATGCCAAACAACAAAGCGGAAAGAACTAAATAGTGTTCAAGCCCTGGCATACGCTATTCCTCCCCCTTTAACAACACTATAGCGCCGATCACTGTAGTTAACACCAGGATTGCTGCCAGTTGTATCAGGAATACGAAGCCCTCACTATTAAACAGCAGATCAGCAAGGGTTGATGTAGTGGGTTCAATTGGTGATGAGGGGGAAATCAGCCAGTCAGTAGCAAAAGATGCAATAATGATGGCTGCTGCCAGGATGCCGGTAGCAGCCAAGGCAGGTAAACCAAGATTATTAGCCGGGCTGCCGTTGGTAATATTACGGGTAAGCATGATTGACATAATTAACAATATGGCGACGGCGCCTACATTAATGATCAGCTGAGTTACTGCTAGAAAATCGGCGCTTAAAGTTACGAATACCCCAGCTGCTGCTACGAAACAAAGGATGAGGCATAATGCGGCTCGAAAGAGGTTATTTTGCCAGATTACCCCAGTGGCTGCAACCACAACCAGAACAGACAATATCCAGAATGCAATTTGCATACCCATATATTAACCTTTACGCTCCCCATCGATCAGGAGAGTTTGTTTAGGCAGGCTTTCTTCCAACTCGGGGTGATTATATGCGCTGGGTGTAATGATATCATTTAAACGCATGTTGTTTTCGTTAAAAACAGTCTCTTCTAATTTGTAGCTTGAGTGTTCGTAGCCACAACCCATAAAAAGGGCATCAAAATGGCAGGACTCAACACACAAACCGCAATAGATGCATCGTCCTCCGTCCAAATGGTACGTAGCTACATTGTATTGCCCGCACTTCAGGCATCGGGATGCTTCAGTTTCGGCAGTTATTTTCTCCCATCCCAGTTCGGTGCCATCGAATGTAGTTTTCCTCTTTTCAAGTGCAATCATGGGGAATTCAGGGCGGGTTGTCCAAAGTATATTATCCTTGACCAGTTGTTGCCATTGAACAGGTGGCGCAAAGGTTTCTGAGATATCGCCGTCTCCACCCAGTGTGATATCTATAGCAGTTGCTGCTTTTCTGGCACCCGCTATTGCTTCGATTATGGTAGCTGGACCGGTTGCACAATCTCCAGCTGAGAATACCTGGTTAATGCTAGTCATCATATTTTGATTAACGGTTATATTGCCTTTACTGGTTTCAAGGCCAAAATTAACACCGATAATTGGTTTTTGTCCAATAGCAGCGATAATGTTGTCTGCCTGGATAATAAACTGGCTGCCTTCGATTGGTTCAGGCTTGCGGCGGCCACTGTCATCAGGCACTCCCAGTTGCATTTTTACACATTCGAGGTTAAGGCAATCTAAACCACGATCAATTTTAACCGGGGCTGCAAGTAATATCAGCTTTACTCCTTCGGTTTCAGCATCTTCTATTTCTTCCGTGGCGGCTGGCATTTCGTTGCGAGAACGGCGATAGACAATAGATACTTGTTCAGCACCGAGGCGAACAGCAGTACGAGCGGCATCCATGGCGGTATTACCGCCGCCAATTATGATTACTCTTTTTCCGAGCGGTACTTTTTTACCCATATTAACCGGTTTTAAAAATTCTACTCCGCCAAATACCCTTGGATCATCTTCGCCGGGTATATTCAAGCGAGCACTCTGGTGAGCGCCAATGCCAATAAATACAGCATCAAATCCTTGGCTTAAGAGCTGGCGGGGATTATCGATTGTTGTATTCATTTGAAATTCAACACCAGCATTTTTAATTTCACGGATATCCCGATCGAGCAGGTGCCGCGGGAGGCGATAGCTGGGTATACCTACACGTGTCATTCCGCCGGCTTCCGGTAAAGAGTCAAATACGGTAACCTGGTGGCCTTTTCTGGCCAGGTAATAGGCAGCGGTAAGTCCGGCAGGGCCAGATCCGATTACAGCGACACTCCGGCCACTTGGAGGGGATTGCTTAACGCCCTCTCTCCAGATGCCGGTGTCATTATCTACTGCGTAGCGTTTGAGCATGCGGATTGCAATCGGTTGATCGAGTTCCCCGCGAGTACACGCGCCTTCGCAAGGGTGTGCGCAAACATACGCACAAACCACCGGGAAAGGAATACGCTCTCTGACAACTGCTACTGCTTCTCCAGTTTTGCCTTCTGAAAGCAGGTGTACATAACGAGCTGCATCTACGTTAGATGGACAGGTGGAAGTGCAGGGAGCAACCAGTCGCTCATCCCGAGTACCGGATGTATTGATGGTAATGCAACCGTGCGGGCACGAATCCTGGCATAGCAGACACGCGCTGCATGCATCGGAAGCCCATCCCAGTTCGGTACCCCGAATACGACGAGAAACATTAAGTTTTTCTTCCGGGTATTGGGTTGTTACCGGCTTTTTGAACAGATGAGAGAAGGTAATCGCCATCCCTTTGGCGATACCGTTTCCAAAATTATGACGCGCCAACAGATGTACCTCCTGGTCTGAAAAATCTGGAGCGTATCAGCACATACATTACCAGGAGGAGCAGGTTAGCCGAGCCATTTATCCAGGCAGGAGCTTCCGGCCAGAGGGTTATAAACAGTCCGGTAATCAAAATATTCAGTACTGCTAATGGAAGTAAAAATTTCCACGCGAAGCCCATCACCTGATCGACACGCAATCTTGGCAACGTGGCTCTAATCCATACGATAACACTAAATACAAGGCCAATTTTTAATAATAACCAGATAATCGGTGGTAGCCACGGACCTTGCCATCCGCCTAGAAATACCGTAGCAGTAATAGCCGAAAGCACTATGGCTTCGCAGTATTCGGTTAAATAAAAAGTTGCGAATTTCATGCCAGAGTATTCTATATTGTATCCTGCTACAAGTTCTGAGTCCGCCTCAAGCAGGTCGAAGGGGCTGCGGCTGATTTCTGCCAGACTGGCAATAAAGAATATAAAAAAGCCAACTGGCTGCAATAATATGAATGGTATGGTTTGCGCATTTACCATATCATCCAGAGAGAGTGACCCTGTTAACATGACAACTCCAACCAGGGAAAGGATAAGCGGGATTTCGTAGCTAACAAGCTGCGCAACAACTCTCATACTGCTTAACAGGGAATATTTGTTATAAGACGCAAAGCCAGCCGTAAAAACACCGACAGATATAATGGAACTCATCGCCATTATAAACAAAATCCCGACGTTTAGGTCAGCTAGCAGTGCCCCTCCGGCCACCGGAACCACCGCAAGTGTTACAACCACAGGACTAAAAGAAATAATTGGGGCTAGCCAGAAAAGCAGTTTATCTGCCCGGGTGGGAATAATATCTTCCTTGGTGAGAATTTTAATAACATCGGCAACCGACTGAAATATACCAATAGGACCAGCTCGGTTTGGGCCCAGGCGAAGTTGAAACCTTCCAACCAAACGGCGTTCAAACCATATGAATATAATTACACTGGTAAGCAACAGGGCTATGATGCCAATGCTGAATACCAGAAGATGGAGCCAGAAACCGAAGGGTAAATCAGAGCGGATGCTTGCCGGGGATGATAAAAACTCCATCATTACCGATCAACCTCGCCAAGGCAAATGTCGATGCTGCCGAAGATAATTATGGCATCGGCAAGTTTCCAACCGATTAACATCTCCCGTAAAGCGGAAAGGTTTAATAGGGAGGGGGCTCTCACGTGCAATCGATAGGGTTTATCCGACCCGTCGGATATAACATGGAAGCCAAGTTCTCCCTTGTTGCTTTCTACGTGGCTGTAGGCTTCTCCAGCTGGTGGCCTGAACCGAAGTGGAACCGGGTTTAATACCCTGCCTGCCGGTAGTTTGGAAATAGCCTGTTCGAGTATTCTCAAGCTTTGGCGCAGCTCTTCGATGCGTACGCGATAGCGATCGTAACAATCACCTTTTGTACCGACTGGAACATCGAAATCAAAGAGGTCGTAATATGAATAGGGATCAACCTTCCGGATATCCCAGTTCACCCCGGTAGCTCTTAGAACCGGGCCGGAAACAGAAGAATTAATAGCCATTTCCCGGCTAATAACGCCAACATTTTTGCTCCGGGCGAGCACAATTTCATTTTCATTTAACAGGTGTTCATATTTATCGATTTCGGCGGGCATTTCACGTAAAAACCGGTTTAATGCAGGTAAAAAGGTATCCGGCAAATCGTGGCTTACGCCGCCGAAACGCATGTAGTTATAAAGCAACCTTTGTCCGCTAACCATTTCAAGCAGATCAGTTATTTTTTCTTTTTGTACGAACATGTAGAAAAATGGAGTAAAAAATGTTCCCATATCGTTAAAAAAGGAACCAATTCCCAGCAGGTGGCTAAGGATTCTCTGTAATTCGGACATGATAACCCGGATGTATACTGCTCTTTCGGGAACCTCTATTCCCGCAAGCTTTTCAACTGCCATACAATAAGCCAGATTGTTAGTCATGGAAGAGACGTAGTCTAAACGGTCGGTGAGTGGAATTATTTGACGGTAGCTTTTTCCCTCTGCCAATTTTTCAATACCACGGTGCAGGTATCCAAAAATCGGTTCAATTTCTGTGATGACTTCGCCGTCAACGTGCGCCCTCATTCGAAATACCCCGTGAGTGCTGGGGTGGACGGGGCCTAAATTGATGAAAACGGAGTCGGTGCTATGAGTCACTTTCATAGTCCTTTCTGAGAGGATGACCATGAAAGCCTTCCCAGAGAAAAATGCGGTTTAGTTTGGGGTGAGATGTAAAACTGATACCAAACAAATCGTATATTTCACGTTCCTGAAAGTTGGCACCGTTGTACAGAGAGGTTATCGATGGCAGGGAAGGATTTTTCTTATCCGGGCAGCGCACCTTCATAGTTAAGCAATGGTTGTGTACGATGGAATAAAAAAGGTAAACCAATTCAAAATAATCGAGGTAATCTACAGCAGTTATCGAGGAAAGGTAATCAAGTTCGATGCCTGGTGTCGTTTTTAAAACCTGGCAGATTGTTATCATTTGGCTGGGATCAACTACTACTGTGTTATTCTCAAAGTAATAATCTGACGACGAAATGTGTTTCTGGATAATCGTGGCAATATTCTCACTGTTTAGCTGAGTTGTCATAATGCTTGGTTAAGACTTTCTTGATATCGAGTTTTGCTCGATCTTTTTTCTGAGTTTTTCGATGCCTGCCAAGAGTGCTTCAGGGCGTGGAGGGCACCCGGGAATATATACATCAACCGGTAAAATTCGGTTATAACCGGGGACTACTGAATAGGAATCTGCAAAGATACCGCCACTGATGCCACAGGCGCCCATGGCAATAACCCATTTGGGTTCTGCCATTTGATCATAAACCCGTTTAATCTGGGGTGCCATTTTCCAGGTTAGGGTGCCGGCGGTGACCATGAGATCCGAATGACGCGGGGAAGAACGAAGTACTTCCATGCCGAAACGGGCAATATCGAAACGGGATGAGGAAGTGCTGATAAATTCGAATGTACAACAAGCTGTAAAAGAAGTTTCTGTCCAGAGCGAACTTTTGCGCCCCCAGTTTAAAAGCTTATCAACTGTAGTAACCAGAACATTGCGCTTGATTTCTTCGCTCAACCATTCAGAAGGTTCGGGTATTGGTTGGGCAGCCGAACATTTAAGCTCGTTGATAACGTGAGATTCATGATAGTCTATTTCCGGGTAACTTGGTTCAATTCTTATTTCCACTCAAGTGCCCCTTTTCGCCATGCATAGACGTAACCCAGGCCTGCGATTGCCAAAAAGGAAACAACCGGCCAAAAACCTTTGATACCCAGCTGTTTCAGTTCTACAGCCCAGGGGTATAAAAAGACGATGAAGATATCGAGGGTAATTAAAAGCAGTGCTAAGAAATAATAGCGTATTTTGAGCTGCACCCAAGTTGGACCCATTGTATCCATACCGCATTCGTATGGTTCGGATTTAATACTCGTGGGGTTATGAGGTACCACTCCGAATTTTCTCAGTGCAACAGGTATGAAAACCAGGCTGGTAGCAAAGCCGAGCACAATTAAAATAAATAAGGCTATTAAGCTGAACTCTGAAAGCATTTGCCCTCCGTTGCGGATACAACATGGGGATAATGAAAGGTTCGCTAGTATAACACTAAACCTAAAATTGTTTCAAATAGTTTGAAGGTAACAGCAAGGAATATTTTGGGTCTTGTAAGCGTAATAAATGGGTTGTTTTTGTGATTTTTGATATTGACAAAGAGGGGATTAGGTTTTAGACTTCAAAAAGAAAACCCCCAGGAGGTTGATTATGAAACTGGTAGTCGTTGGAATCGGCCAGTGTGGAGGGCGTATTGCTGATGAGTTTGCCCGTTTGCAGGCCAGGGCAATGGAATTCCGCCGTCTTGAAATAATTCTGGATACTTTTGCAGTGAATACAGACGCTGCAGATATGGCTTCGATAAGAAGCATACGTAATGACTATCAACATAAAATATTGGCTGGTGCCGGGAAAACCAGGGGGCATGGAGTTGCCAAAATCAGCGAGATGGGAGCTGAAATTATCCGCTCAGATTCCGATAAGATAATCGATGCAATGCGTTCAACTCCCCGTTTTTATGAGGCGGATGCGTTTCTGGTCATAGCAGGTACAGCTGGGGGAACTGGAGGGGGAGGAGCCCCGATACTGGTGCAGGAATTAAAAAACCGGTTTGATAAACCGGTGTACGGATTACTGGTGCTACCTTTTGAACATGAAGAAAAAACCGAAGAGAGAGCGATTTACAACTCTGCTTTATGCTTGAAAGCAACCAATTCGGTAGCGGATGCCATATTCCTGGTGGATAACCAGCGCTATGTGCGCAAAGACTATTCTCTAAAATCAAACATCGTAAGCATAAACCGAATGATTACCGAACCTTTCTTAAATCCGCTGTCAGCCGGCGAGGAAAAGAAAGGGGGCAACATAGGATCCCGGCTTCTTGATGCTGGGGATATTATCCAAACGCTGGAAGGCTGGTCGGCAATCAGTTATGGTGTTGTTAAAATACCCTTTATTCCGTTACCATGGGATTATAGCCCCAATTTCCGCAAAAGGGGATCATCAGTCCAGCGTGGTGTTCAGGCAATGGATCAGGCGCTTGCCGAAATGAGTATAGATTTCGATCCTGAGGAAGCTTATAATGGGCTTTATCTCATCTCTGCACCTCACCGTGAACTTAATATGAATCTCGTAAAAGAGCTTGGGGACCACCTGAGGAATTATGCTTCTCGGGCAGTAATCCGGAATGGTGACTATCCGCGAAATAAAGCGTCAATCGACGTTACGGTTATTCTTTCCCGGATAGCTTGTGTTCCCAGGGTTAGTCAAATCTATGCGCAGGCTACCTCGTTGCCAACAGTGCAGGAAAAAAGAGCTGAAGAGGCGCGAGTAAAAACAGACTTGACCGAGGAAGCCGGGAGAGACGTACCTTCGCTTTTATGATTGGTTGCCGGGTTAAGTTCACTTAATATACAATAAACACATAATGACTTATCTGATTGATAACTTCCGCAGGCGTATAAATTATATGCGCATATCAGTGACCGACCATTGTAATCTGCGCTGTATTTATTGTACTGCTCATCTTGTTTCTCGTTTGAAGCACGAAGATATATTGCGCTATGAAGAAATAGAAAGGATTACCCGCGTAGCAGTTTCGCTTGGGATAGACAGCCTGCGCTTGACTGGTGGTGAACCTCTGATGCGTCCATACCTGGAGAGACTGGTGAACATGTTAAGCAATATAGAAGGTATCAAGGATATTTCAATGACTACTAACGCAATAACCCTGGCAAAGCATGCTAAGGAGCTTGCAGATGCTGGGCTTAACCGGGTAAACATCAGTTTGGACAGCCTTAAGGAAGACAAATTCAAGTACATGACCGGATATGGCAACCTTTCCGATGTATATAAAGGAATAGAAGCAGCTGCCAAAGCTGGTTTGAGTCCTATTAAAATAAATACTGTAATGCTGGCTGGCGTTAACGACAATGAAATATTGGATTTTGCTGCTAAAACGCGTGATGAAGGCTGGCATGTGAGGTTTATCGAGTACATGCCCTTTGCCAGTGAAGGTTGCGGAACTGACAGATTCGCAGCTAACCAAACCGTATCTGGAGACTTTATTAAAGATACTATTATTAGTAACATGGGCGAACTGACTCCGGTAATGTCCTCAAAGGGCAATGGACCGGCGAAATATTACCACCTGGCACATGCCGAAGGAACGATTGGCTTTATTGGAGCCGTTACTGGTTGTTTTTGCGAAGCCTGTAACCGCATGAGGCTTACAGCCGATGGAAAGCTGCGTCCATGCCTTTTGGATGATGACGAAATTGACATCAAAACTCCATTGCGCCAGGGAATCACTGATGAAGGTATTAAAGAGCTAATGTCGCAGGCTGTGGCTATAAAGCATGAAAAACATCGTCTTGGCGAAGAAATATTACCTTCCAGCCGTCAAATGTGGCAGATAGGCGGATAGAAAAATGAATGAATTAACCCACCTCAATTCGAAAGGTGAAGCACACATGGTAGACGTTTCACCCAAAGCAGACACAGTCAGAGAAGCAATTGCTGCTGGCCGTGTAAATATGAAGCCGGAAACTCTGACGCTTATTAAGAACCAGGCGTTAAAGAAGGGCGACGTTCTGTCTGTCGCCCGCGTAGCCGGGATCATGGCAGCTAAAAGAACGCCAGAATTGATACCTCTTTGCCATGGGCTTATGCTTGATCAGGTGAGTGTGGATTTTGTATTTTCAGGGGATAGCACGATTGATATTGAAGCCACAGTGAAATGCACTGGTAAGACCGGGGTTGAAATGGAAGCTCTGGTTGCTGTTTCTACTGCTGCTCTTACCATTTATGATATGTGTAAAGCTGTTGACCGTGGCATGATGATTACTGGTATCTGCCGGAAA
>Ga0265293_10004983_pt1 | contig 22748 bp, 27 predicted proteins | sample Munlanlewell138R_FD_192505 | JGI IMG/M metagenome (GOLD analysis project Ga0265293, IMG submission 192505) | Leachate microbial communities from a municipal landfill in Southern Ontario, Canada - Leachate well 138R | ecosystem: Engineered > Solid waste > Landfill > Unclassified | place: Canada... | reverse complement strand
ATCATGATCCACGGCATGAAAGCGAAGATCTGCTGCTGCACCGGGTCCATCTGTGCGGGATTGAGCTTGAACTGGAAATACATCGTCACGCCCAGCAGCAGCGCCAGAATGCCGATGCCGAGGAAGCTGGGCGGCGTGAACGGCAGAAGTCCGAACAGGTTGAGGAAGTGCAGCGGATCGGGCGCGGACAGATCCTTGATCCACAGCGCGAACGGCTGGTGCCGCATCTCGATGGCGAGGATCAGCACCTTGTAGAGCGCGAAGAACACCGGGATCTGGAGGAAGATCGGCAGGCACCCCGCCAGCGGATTGACGCCTTCCTTCTTATAGAGCGCCATGACCTCCCGTTGCTGGGTTTCCCGGTCGTCCTTGTAGCGCTCCTGGATCGCCTTCATCTTGGGCTGGATCGCCTTCATCGCCGCCATGCTGGCGAATTGCCGCTGCGCGATGGGGAACATCACGCCGCGCACGATCACGGTGAGCAGGATGATGGCGACGCCGAAGTTGCCGACCGCGCGAAACAGCGCGAGCAGCAGCATGAAGATCGGCTTCTCGAACCAGCGGAACCAGCCCCAGTCTATCGCCAGGCCGAATTTCGCGATGCCGCCGTCCTCGTAACGGTCCAGAACGTCGCTTTCCTTGGCCCCCGCGAAGAGGCGCGTCGTCTGGGTGATCTGTTTGCCCGGCGCGATGATCGCCGGGGCATAGTGGAGATTGGCCAGATAGATGCCCTTGCCGAGCGTCATGAAATCGCTGGTTGCCGCCGCCTTGTCGGGGATCAGCGCGGACATCCAGTAGATGTCGGTAAAGCCCAGCCAGTCCGTCCTGCCGCCGTTGGCGACAGTGCCCGCCTCCTGCACATCGGAATAGTCGGTATCGAACTTCACCGCCGCATCGAACGCGCCGATCGGGCCGGAATGGACATTGAAGCTGTCCACGCTGGCGGTCTTGTCCGTGCGGTTGATCTGGGCCACGGCCTTGATCGAGACCGGCGCGGCGCCCCTGTTCGCCACGGTCTGCGTGGCGGTTATCATATAGTCGCCGTCGATCTCATAACGGATCGCAAACGTCTGCCCCGTGGCGTTCGCCCAGGTCAGCGTCACGGGTGTCCGCGGCGTCAGCCGCGCGTCCGCGGGAACCTGCCAGACAGTCGTCGCCGTGGGCAGGGCCACGCCTTCTCCCAGCCAGCCGAAACGGGCGAAGTGCTGCGCCGGCGTGCCCTGAGGCGAGAATACGCGCGCCGGGCCGCTGTCCTTGTCCATCGTGGCGGTGTGGCGCACGGTCGAAAGATCGTCGATCACCGCGCCCGTCGCGCTGATCGAACCGCGCAGGCCCGGTGCTTCCACGGGGATGCGGCCCGGCTGGGCCAGCACGCTTTTGAGGTCGCGGTTTTCGAGCGCGATGTCCACCGGATCGGTCAGTCCGCCTTCGCGCGTCGGCTTGCCGGTGTGCGCCGGATCAGGCGCGGCGGGGGATGCGACAGGCTTCGGCGCGGGCGGGTAGAAATACCGCATCCCCGCGTCCCAGCCGAACAGGATCAGGGCGGTCAGCAGCACCGCGATGATGATATTACGCTGATTGTCCACGAACGGCGTTTCCGGTCCTGTTGCTGATAATCGACGGAAGAAACCCGCGCCTAGGGCACGGGATCGTAGCCGTGGCCTCCCCACGGGTGGCAGCGCAATAACCGCTTGAGCGCGAGCCAGCCACCCTTAATCGCGCCGTGCCGCTCGATCGCCTCTATGGCGTATTGCGAACAGCTCGGCGCATAGCGGCAAGAGGGCGGCAGGACGCGCGAAGGCCCCAGTTGCCAGCCCCGCGCGATGAGGATGAGCAGGCGCTTCATCGCCGCTTCGTGCCTCCCCTGCGCGGTCCGCGCGGCGGATCGCCCTTGCCCTGCCGGGCGCGGTCCAGCGCGGCGGAAAGTTCCTGCCGCAGCTTCGCGAAATCGCGTTCGATCCCGCCTTCGCGCCCGATCAGCACGTGGTCGGTATCCGGCAGGCCGAGCACGGGGAGCATTTCGCGAAGCAAGGCACGAAAGCGCCGCTTCATCCGGTTGCGGACCACCGCGTTGCCGATTCGCTTGGTAACGGTAATGCCGAAACGCAGGCCCTGCCCCCGATTCGGGTTGGCGAGCAGCACAAAACCGGGACGCGCGATTCGCAGGCCCCGGTTGGCGGCAAGAAATTCGGAACGCCGGGTCAGGACACGCGGCGCGGTTCCGCCTGACAGGGTGGCGGACGGAAGCGAATCGCTCAGGCCGACAGCTTCTTGCGGCCCCGCGCGCGGCGGGCGCGCAGCACGTTGCGGCCGCCGACAGTGGCCTTGCGGGCGCGGAAGCCGTGGCGGCGCTTGCGGACAAGGCGGCTGGGCTGGAACGTGCGCTTCATGTCTTGAACCTCGAAAAATATGCTCAGGCGCCCCATCGCGGACGCCAAGGAAATCAGGCGTGCGCCGTTAGTGCAGCAGGGCGAGATAGTCAAGCGCGGACGGCGAAACCCTGGCGGAACCACCCGGCGCATCGAGCCTTACCCAACGCGCCATTTCCGCGCCGGTCAGCCAGCGCGCGTCGGAGAAAGGCACGGAATTGGTCATGGCATAGAAGGCTGCCGCCTCGCCCGCGCTCATGCCCATCTTGCGGTAATAAGCGATGTATTTGCGGTTTTCCCCCGCGTCCGGGCCGTAATCCGTGGCTTGCAATCCGGCATCGTCCATCCAGGCATGGACGGCGAACTCCGCCTGCGGATCGGCCGTGCGCCGCGCGCCCGCCACAAACAGCTCGACCGCGCCGGAGCGCACCGAGCCGCCTTTCGGCACATGCGTGGCAAGGCCGCGCGCACGGATCATCTCGCCCAGCCGCAGGTTCGCACGGTCGTCCTCCGTGCCGGGGCATTCGATCATCTCGATGGCGGCGATGCCGGGAAAGGCACGCAGCATCGCCGCGAACTGATCCGGCGAGCGGGCGTCTGTCACATCGACCAGCGCGGCGCGCGAATCGTCCAGCACGCGGAACGGGCCAAACGCGGCGATTCCCTTGGGCACCGGCGCGGGACTGGCATGGACGAAACGCTCGTTGCCGGTATCGACGACCTCGAACTCCTCGACGATCACTTCCTCATAGACGACGACTCGCGCCACGGCGGGCGCGGCGGCGAAGGCCAGCAGGCAAGCAAACGCGAAGGCAATGCGGCGGATCATGCCATGAAGATGCGCCGCGCACTCTTACCGGCCCGCTGACGCATGGGGTTACCCAATTGCTGGCGGAAAGAGTTAAGGGCGCATTTGCCATGTGGGCAGCACCCCCTCGACAGGCACGCCCGGCTTCGCCATCAGGAAGCGGATCAGGGGGGATTCGTTTGGTCGCGCTGGTTTCAACCGTCGCCTATCTGGGGCTGGAGGCGCGCGCCGTGGAAGTGCAGTGCCAGGTCGCGCCCGGCCTGCCGGGGTTCCACCTCGTCGGCCTGCCGGACAAGGCCGTGGGCGAAAGCCGCCAGCGGGTGCAGGCCGCGCTTGCCGCGATGGGCCTTGCCCTGCCGCCCAAGCGGATCACCATCAACCTGTCGCCCGCCGATCTGCCCAAGGAAGGATCGCACTACGACCTGCCGATCGCGCTGGCTCTGCTCTGCGCCATGGGCGTGGTGGACGCAGAGCAACTGGCCGATCATGTGGCGGTGGGCGAACTGGCGCTCGACGGACGGATCGTCGCCTCGCCCGGCGTGCTGCTGGCGGCGATCCATGCCAGCGGCGCGGACAAGGCCCTGATCTGCCCCGCCGCGCAAGGGCCGGAAGCACGCTGGGCCAGCGGCGCGGGAATCGTGGCGGCGCCCGATCTCGTCAGCCTGCTCAATCACCTGAAAGGCACGCAGGCCTTGCCCCTGCCGCCCCAGGGCACGGCCGAAGCGCCGCCGCCGGGGCCGGACCTGCGGCAAGTGAAGGGGCAGGAAACGGCCAGGCGCGCGCTGGAAATCGCGGCGGCCGGCGGGCACAACCTGCTGATGATCGGGCCGCCCGGCGCGGGCAAGTCGCTGCTGGCAAGCTGCCTGCCCGGCATCCTGCCCGAGCTGACGCCCGCCGAGGCGCTGGAAGTGTCCATGGTGGCCAGCGTCGCCGGGGCGCTGGAGGACGGGCGGATCAGCCGCGCCCGTCCGTTCCGCGCGCCGCACCATTCGGCCTCGATGGCGGCGCTGACCGGCGGCGGCCTGAAAGTGAGGCCCGGCGAAGTCAGCATGGCACATCTGGGCGTGCTGTTCCTGGATGAACTGCCGGAGTTCCAGCGCGCGGTGCTCGATTCGCTGCGCCAGCCGCTCGAAACCGGCGAAGTCTCGGTCGCGCGCGCCAACGCCCATGTCACGTTCCCCGCGCGAGTGCAGCTTGTCGCGGCGATGAACCCCTGCCGCTGCGGCCATCTGGGCGATCCCGCGCTGGGATGCAGCCGTGCGCCCAAATGCGCCGCCGATTACCAGTCCAAGGTGTCAGGTCCGCTGCTGGACCGCATAGACCTGCATGTCGAAGTCGACCCGGTGCGCGCGGCCGACCTTGCCCTGCCCCCGCCCACCGAAGGATCGGCCGAAGTGGCCGCGCGCGTCGCGGCGGTCCGTGCGATCCAGACCGAGCGGTTGCAAGGCACCGGCAGGCGCACCAACGCCGAACTGGACGGCGACCTGCTGGAAACATACGCGACGCCGGACGAAGCGGGCCGCACGCTGCTGATGCAGGCAGCCGAAGCCATGCGCCTTTCCGCGCGCGGCTATACGCGGATGCTGCGCGTGGCGCGCACGATCGCCGACATGGCGGGCGCGGAGACGATCGGCCGCATCCATGTGGCGGAGGCGCTGAGCTATCGCCGGGCGCCTCCGCGAGCCTGACCGATCAGGCCCGCCGTCAGTTCTTCTTTTCCGGCGCGGTGGCGGCGTGGATATCCGCCTTGGCCTTGTCTGCGGCGGCCTCGACCTTGTCGCCCAGCTTGTTCGCGGCGGCCTCGGCCTTGCTCGCCGCATTGTCGGCGGCAGCTTCGGCTTTCTTCGCTGCGTCGTCGGCGGCAGCCGATACCGCATCGGCCGCGTTGTCGAGAGCGCCGCTCGCAGTGGCAGCGGCGGCGTCCGCATCTTCCGCGGCCGACGAAGCCGTGGCTTCCGCGCTGTCCTGCGTTTCCTGCGAACAGGCGGCCAGCGCCAGACCGGCGGCGAGAGCGACGGCGAAAATACCGGTTTTGCGCATGGATAGTCCTCCTCCTTTGCGAAAATCAGGAGGCGATCCTGCCGCAACTTCCACAAAAATCAATCCAGCGCGTCGATCTGGTTCAGGATTTCGGCGAACACGCGCGGATCGGTGTTGAAGCCCAGGTGCGTGCAGCGCAGGGCCACGGCCCGGTCGCGCTCGTCGGCCCGCCCGCAGGCGGAGCGGGGATGGACCACGCCGTCGCGCGGGCTCCACAGGGCGACGGTCGGCACCGGCGGCTTGGCGGCGAACTCGCAAGGCACCGGCGGCTCGTCCACGGTGTGCCCGGTGATGAACTGATAGGCGCGCCAGGCGTTGTTCGCCCGCCGGTCCCCGGAAAAGGGCGTGCCCATGGTGATGACCAGGGCAACCGATCCGGGATCGCGGCGCGCGATCTCACGCGCGAAGATACCGCCGAGACTCCAGCCGACGAGCACCACGGGCTCGCCATGGCGCACCGCCAGTTCGCGGACCCGGCGCTGGAGAAACGCGAAGTTTTCCGGTGTCGGACCAAAGTTGAAGCCCAGCCCCCAGTGATGGACCGCATGGCCCGCCCCCGCCAGCGCCCGTTCCAGCTTGCGCATGCGCATTGGATGCGCGCCGAAGCCGGGCAGCAGCATGACGGGACGCGGGCGGTGCGCGGCATAGGCAGGCGACGGCACTTTCACCGGCCTTCCCAGCGCCAGAAGTTCGCCCACGAGCAACCGCCATTGCGGGCCGCGCACGCCATCGGGCTGCGGCTGACGGGCAAGCGCCGCGCGGCGGGCAAGCTCGCGCCGGGCGAGAACGCCCCGCCGCCGCGCTCCGCCGATGGCGCCCGCCCCTTTCGCCACTCTCATCCGCACGCCAGCCATGCTCCCTCTTCTAGCGCAAAGGGCTTGCGCGGTCATGAACATGCCTGATTTTGCATTTTGTTGTCCGGGAGACGGCAAGTGCCCTCCACTTTCAGGGGGGAGGGTTGGGTGGGGGGATTCTCGCGGTAGTGGGGCGTTGACGCGATTCCCCACCCCCCGACCCCTCCCCTGAAGGGGAGGGGAGAAAGCGCCTATTCTTCCCTGCCCGTGCAATCGCCGGTGCGGCGCGACGTTATCGTCATCGCCATCTTCATCGGCATGCCTTTCTGCATTTCGCCGGAGGACTGGATCGCCATCTGATAGCTGTCGGCGGCATAAGTTCCCTGCATGGTGGTCTTCATCGAACCGTTGCCTGACTTGCAGGTCATCGCCGCCTGGATCTTGCCACCGCCCATCGTGAAAGTGTCGTACGTGCAGCCCGCAGCGCCCTTCTGGAAGAATTCGGCGTCGGGCTTCTCGACGTCCTGCGGCGTCAGGCATGTGGAGAAGGTGTGGACGGAGTTGGCCTGCTGCTTCATCGCGGCGCGGGCTTCGGGCGGCACGCCGCCGATTTCCATGCTGTCCATCTTCATGGTCGATTCCCACCGGCCGGGCTGGAGCCGGATCTCCGCGTCCGCCACTTTTCGCGCGACGGATTCGGCGCTTTCATCGGTGGCCTCGATCGTCCTCTCGCCGCAGGCGGACAGTGCGAGCAGGCTCGCGGTGGAAAGGGCAATGGCGAACGAGCGGGAAACTGGCATCGGCAATCCTCCGGTTGAACCGGCACCCTAGCAACCGGGCTTGCGGGGCCAAGCCTTTATTGCGCCACCAGCCTGCCTTCCGCATCGAAGCGCAGAGTCACCGGCACGTCCACCTCCGGGCGCGGCGGAACCTCCCCGCGCTTCAGCGACAGCACGAAGGCCAGGATCGCGGCCACCGCGCCATACAATTCCTCGCGGATCGTCTGACGTTCGCGCGTAGTGTAATAGAGCGAGCGCGCCAGTTGCGGATATTCCAGCACCGGCAGCGCGTGCTCCGCCGCCAGTTCGCGCATGGCCAGCGCCTTTTCGCCCCGCCCCTTGGCCAGCACCACCGGCGCGGGTGCCAAAGCGGGGTCGTAGGCCAGCGCAATGGCGAAATGCGTGGGGTTGGTGACGACGAACTGCGCCTGCCGCATGGCGTGGGCCACGCCGCCCATGGCGATCTGACGCTGCCGCTGGCGCTGGGCGGCGCGCTGTTCGGGCGAGCCTTCGGCTTCCTTCTGCTCGTCGCGCACGTCCTGAAGCGTCATTTTCAGCCGCTTCATGCGGCATAGCCACTGGATCGGGAAGTCGATCATCGCGATCACGACAAGCCCGCCCGAAAGCGCGAAGAACAGCGAGATCAACGCCTGCCAGCCGAACGCCAGTTGCGGCAGAAGGCCGCCGCGCCCCAGGCCGCCGAACAGCGTCGGTTGCGACTTCGCCCAGACGAACGCGATCCCGCCCAGCAAGGCCAGCTTGAGCAGGCCCTTGCCCATCTCGATCCAGCCCTGCGGCCCGAACATGCGCTTCAGCCCGCTGCCGGGGTTGATCCGCGAACCCTTGGGCGCGAGGTTCCCGCCGATCCAGCGGCCTTCGCCGAACGCCATCTGCGAAGCCAGCGACGCCAGCATGACCGCGCCGCCCAGCACCAGCACGGGCAGGAGCGCGGCCAGCAAAAGCGTCTGCATCGCGCCGCCCGGATCGAAATGATCCATGGACGCCCGGTCCCACGTCAGCCCCATCCGCACCGCGCGGCGCAGCGTGTCCAGCATCCACGGCCCGGCAAAGTGCAGCCACGCCGCGCCCACCAGCATGGCGACAGCCGTCCCCAGTTCGCGGGAGCGCAGGACATCGCCCTTTTTCGCGGCGTCCTGCTTGCGCTTCGCGCTAGGCGCGAAACTCTTTTCTCCCGCGCTTTCGCTCATCGCGCGATCACCTGCGCCGCTTGCCCCAGGGCGATTTCAGAAAGGTCCGCCATCTGGTCCACCAGCAGAGGCACCGCCGCGATCAATGCCGCGATCCCCGCGAGAATGCCGGCGGGCAGGCCCAGCGCGAAAAGGTTGAGCGCGGGGGCGGAGCGACTGACCACACCCGTCACCAGTTGCACCAGCAGCAGGATCAGCGTGACGGGAAGCGCCATGGCGACGGCGGCAGTGAACATCTCTCCCGCGAAACCGGCCACGGTAGCGATGCGCTCCGCCCCCAGCCATGCCTCTCCGGGCGGGAAGGCGCGATAGCTTTCGATCACCAGCGCGATCCATTGCAGATGCGCGCCCAGCCCCAGGAACACCAGTACGAGGACAATCGTGAAATACTGGCCCAGCGCAGGCGACTGCGCACCGCTGGCCGGATCGACCGCGACCGCCATGCTCATGCCCATGCCGCCGCCGATCAGTTCCGCCGCCATGATCGGCGCGGCGAACGCGATCTGGAGCACGAAACCCAGCGCAAGGCCGATCAGGATTTCGCCCAGCACCGTGACCAGCCCGGCCAGCGAAAACAGCGGCGGCGGCGCCATGACCGGCAGCCACGCGCAGACCATCACCGCCAGAGCGCCCGTCACGATCACGCGCGCCTGCGGCGGCACGGCGACGTGGCCGAACAGGGGAGCGGCCAGCATCGCCGCGCCGATCCGCGTCATCGCGAACAGCAGTCGCCAGAACTCCGCCTCCAGCACGCCGAAGCCGAAGTCCGGCGCGATCACCGGGCGGCTTCCACGCCCAGCGCAGCAATCTGCGCGAAGATATCGCGCGCGAAATCGCCGACCAGCGCCATCATGGAACCGCCAAGCACGACCAGCACCAGCGCCGTCACCGCCAGCTTGGGCACGAACGTCAGCGTCTGCTCGTTGACGGACGTGGCGGCCTGTATCACCCCCACGGTGAGGCCGACGGCCAGCGCGGCCAGCAGCACGGGGGCGGCGACCAGCGCCGTCACCCACAGCATCCGGTCGGCCAGCGACAGGAGAGAGGAAAAGTCGTCCATCGCGCGGCTATCCGAAACTCGCGGCCAGACTGCCCATCAGCAGCGCCCAGCCATCGACCAGCACGAACAGCAACAGCTTGAAGGGCAGCGAGACGATCATTGGGCTCATCATCATCATGCCGAGGCTCATCAACACCGACGACACCACCAGATCTATGACAAGGAACGGCAGGAACAGCATGAAGCCGATCTGGAACGCGGTCTTCAACTCGCTGGTGACGAAGGCGGGCAGCAGGATGGAGAACGGCACGTCCTCCGCTTTCGCGAACTTCGGGGCCTTGGCCATTTCGGCGAACATGGCGAGATCGCTTTGGCGCGTCTGGCGGATCATGAAGGTATGGAACTCCTTGCCTGCCGCCCCGATGGCCTGCTCGGCGTTCATCGTTCCGGCGGAATAGGGCTGGATCGCCGCTGCGTTCACCCGCTCCAGCGTCGGGGCCATGACGAACAGCGAAAGGAACAGGGACAGGCCGACAAGCACCTGATTCGGCGGGCTTTGCTGTAAGCCCAAAGCTTGCCTGAGGATTCCCAGAACAATCAGGATGCGAGTGAAACTGGTCATCATCAGGATCAGGCTGGGCAGCAGAGTCAGCAGCCCCATGACGAGCAGCAGTTGCAGCGAGAGAGTCATCCCCTGCCCGCCCGTTCCGCCCAGCGAACCGAAGGCGCGATCGAGCGCGCCGGGTATCGCGGCAGCCGGGGCGGAGGGCGGAATGGCGGCTTGCGCCCATGCGGCCACGGGCAGGCCCAGCGCGCCCGCGGCGGCCAGCCATGCAGCCGCGCGCTTCATGCCGCGCCTCCTTCGCCGATGCGGATGCGCGCGGGCGCTTCGGCCAGCCGCGTCAGCCCCGAACGCGACGCGGAAACGAGAATCTCGCGTCCGTGGAACTCGATCACCGCCAGCTTGAGCGTCGGCGACAGCATGGTCGTCTCGATCACGCGCACGGACTTCGGCCCGCCCGCCCCGGCGGCCTTTTCCTGCATCGTCCGCGCCAGTTTCAGGCAGCCCCACGCCAGCCCGGCGATGAGCGGCAGCAGGACGATCAGCTTGACAACATACCACAGCATCAGGCGTCGCCTCCGACGGAAGACGCGGCCCGCGCGCCCGCCAGTTCGACGATCCTGAGGCCGAAGCGGTTGCCCTGGGCCACGATCTCGCCCCTGGCGATCAGCTTGCCGTTGACGTGAACGTCCAGCAGCTCGTCCGTCAGCCGATCCAACGCGACCACGCTGTCCTCGCCCAGCTTGAGGACATCGCGGAGTTTCATTTCGGTGCGGCCCAGTTCGACGGTCAGGCGGACATCGACGTCGCCCAGGAAATCGAGGCCGCGCGGTTGGAAAGTCATGATCTGCGGTCCTTTCTGCATGTTTCAGGAGAGTTGCGCGACGCGGACGGCGACGCGGTCGTCCATCGCCCCGACAGTGCCGCAGGCGACGACGCGCCCGCCGGTTTCCAGCGGCACGCTGCGCGCGACGGCGACGGGAATCACTTGCCCCGGTGTCAGGTCCGCGAGGGTGGAAAACGGCACGGCCATATCGACCAGCACGGCACGCAGTGGCAGCGGCACGTCGCCGAACGGGCCGGCAAGCGGGTCGGCGGCCGGCTCACCCGCATCCGTCGCGACCGAACTGGAAGGGCCACCGGCAGCGGCCAGCGGCTGTTTCAGCGATTGCGCCAGCGACAGCCGCCACGGCGCCTCGCCGCCGTCGATGACGGCAAGATCGGCGATCGCCAGCGGCTCTCCGGCGGGAAAGGCGGCCAGCCTGCCGAGGCTTTCGCCCCGGCGCAGCGGCACAACCGCCACGCCGAGCGCATCCGCAAGCGCCGCCGCAACGGCGCTTTCCAGCCTGCCGATCATCAGTTCGGCGCTGAGGGGAAACGCGGCGGGCAGCGGATCGGGCGCGCGGCCCGTGCCGCCGAAGGCCCGGTCGATCAGGCGGAAGATCGCCTCACCCTCGACAATGACGACAAGCGGCGACTGGCGGGAACCCGCCGCGAACAGGCAATGGACGGCGAGCGTCGGCGCGTCCGCCGCAAGCGCGGCCCCATCGGCCTTGCGCGGCTTTTCTGCCTGGACGACCGGGCTGTCGCCGCCCGAAAGGCTCGCCAGCCGCGCGGGCAACGCCCGGGCCACCCGCGCGCCCAGATCGGCGGCGGTCTCCAGCGGGTCCGCTGGCGCCGGGCCTTCGCGCAGCAGTTGCGGACAATGACGCGCCACCATGCGTTCAGCCACGAAGGATGTTTCGGGTTTCATCGGCGCTACTGGACGATGAAGGACTTGAAATAGACCGCGTCGACTCCGCCGAACCCTTCGGCGCGAGCCAGCACGTCGTTGATCGCGTGCGTCAGGCGCTGTTGCAGCCGCGTCTTGCCTTCCATCGTCGCAAGATCAGCTTCGGGCGTATCGGCCAGCACCTGCAACATGGCGGAACGCGCCGCCAGTTCGTGCTTCCTGAGCCAGATCAGGACGCGCCCGTCGCGCCGGGTGGAACAGGCAAGGCTCACCTGGATCAGCGCATCCGAATCCTTGAGATTCGAAGTGAAATCTTCCGAAAAGACGTAATAGCTGGTGCGGTATTCGCTGCCGCCGTCGCCGTGGACGTCCGCCATTTCCCCGCCGTCCTTGCCGCCGCTCGCGGGCGCGAAGGGGTCTGCCTCGCCCTTGCGGACGAGTTTGGGCGCGTTGTCCTCCTTCTTTTCGTGGCCGCCGCCGCCGATCAACCCGGCCTGCATCGCGGCGAAGGCGCCGCCGCCGCCCGCGCCGAGCAACCCCGCGCCGACCAGCAGCTTGACCATCATGCCCTTCTTTTTGGGCGGCGTTTCAGTTTGCTGCTTGTCCTTGCTCATGTCGCTGTCCTTGTTGTCTGCCGGTCGCGGATCGCGGGCGATCACGCATAGATGCCGTTGTCGCGGCGGGGGTCCGCCTCATCAGAAACCTGCCCTTCGCGTTCCGGGGCGGTTCGGCCTGTGCCGGACTGTCGCGCCTGTGAACTCGGGGAATGCGAACCCGGCTGTTGCCCCGCCGGAGACTGCTGCTGGTCGGGCCGGGGCTGCGATCCGCGCCCATCCTCCGCCGGAGCAGATTGCGCGGACGCCGCGACGGCGGCCTGCGCGGCGGGCGCGAAACCGGGATCGCCGCTGGTCATGGCAACGGTCAGGCCGCCGTCGTCCGGGCGCAACTGCATGGCGACCCGGCCGAACTGCGCGTGAGCCAATGTCGCGGCGACAGTTGCCCCGCCTGCCTGCGAGGCTGCGCCGTCACGCGCCTCGACCAGCCGGTCGATCAGCGTGGCGATGTCGCGCGGCATGGGCGCGGCGGACGGGAGCGGGGATGCCGCGGCTTGGGGCTGGCACGCCACGGCAGGCGCCTGCACGGCTAGGTCAGCGCCGAGGCTCGGAGAAGGAACAGGGGCATCCACGGCAACGGGCGGCGCGAGGGTTTTCCCGGCGCTGGAAACCGGGCGCTCGGCGGCGGGCGGCGCATCAACAAGCCGGATAGCGGGCATCTCCGGGCGCGGCGTGGCGGCGGGGGTTTGCGCAGGCGGGACGGGTCCGGCCGGGGCCAGTTCCGTTCGCGGCGGATTCGTTAGTTGTGGATTCGTTAGTTGGGGCAGGGGCCGGCGTCCGCGCGCCACCGTCTCAAGAACCGCATCGGGTTCGTTCTGCATCACCGGCGCAAGCGGAAATGCCGCTGGCGGAACCGGCGGCACGGCGTCCAGCGGCTGTTCCGCTTCCCCATCCGCCGCCACCATCATCTCGTCGCTTGCCGGCCCGGCAATCGGCGGCAACGCAACCGGCAAATCCTTGCCGCCCGGATTGCCGTCCACGATAGGCAAGGCCGCGCCCGCTTCTCCGGCCGCTTCCGGCCCCACCGGCGCAAATGCCGCCAGTTCCAGGGCCAGAAGCACCATGAAACCCCCGTTTTCAGGTGTTTCCGCGCCCTGCATATCCGGCGGAGACACACCGGCAGGCGCGGGATTGGATGGAAGGACGGGAAGTTCTGCCTGCAACATGACGGGCCGGGCCTCGAAAGAAAGACTGCGATGCCTTGAGCTAATCAAGTTCCGTGCCAGATCGGCGGCGGCCACCCAGCGCGGGCGTCTCCTTGCCGCGCGCGACCCGCTCCGCCTGCCGGTCCGCGCGCTCTTCCACGGCAGCCCTGCTGCGTTCGGCCCGCGCCAGCGCGCCCTGCTTTTCGTCTGCGAAAGCGCGGGCGCGTTCGGCATCGTCCAGCGTGGCCGCATGGACCCGATAGAGCCCGCCGGAAAAATCGCCCCATTGCCGCAATGCCCAGCCATCGGCGGCGGAGCCGGGACCGGCATAGTCCCCGGCCAGCCGCGCCGTGCGCGCGGCCAGCGCCTCAAGCTGCGCCAGCGTGCTTTCCGCCCGCGCGGCTTCGCCCGCCGCCGCCTGTTTGGCGATGGCGCGGATACGCTCCAGCCGCTGGAGCCGGGCCAGCCGGGCGCGTTCAGCCTTCATCGCCGAGCAGCGTTTGCAACTGCGCCCGCGCCCGATCGAGCGGGACGACATCGTCCGCGTCCTGCGCCAGATAGGCAGTCAACGCCTCATGCATGCCGATGGCGCGATCGAGTTGCGGATCGGCCCCGGCGCGATAGGCGCCCATCAGCACAAGGTCGCGGTTCGCCTCGTAGGCGGCAATCAACGCGCGGAAGCTGCGGGCAAGCCGCTGGTGCTCCTTGTCCGTGATGTCGTTCATCACGCGGCTGAGCGATGCGGCGATGTCGATGGCGGGATACTGCCCGCGCTGCGCCAGTTCGCGCGACAGCACGACATGGCCGTCGAGGATCGAGCGGGCAGTGTCCACCACCGGATCGTCCTGGCTGTCACCGTCGGCCAGCACGGTGTAGATGCCCGTCACCGAGCCGCCGCTCTGCGCCGAATTGCCCGCGCGCTCCACCAGCTTGGTGATCGTGGCGAGCGCGGAAGGCGGATAGCCTCGCGCCGCGCCCGGCTCTCCCAGCAGGAGGCCGATTTCCCGCGCCGCATGGGCCACGCGGGTCAGGCTGTCCATGATGAGCAGCACCTGCCGCCCCTGCGCCCGGAAATATTCCGCCAGAGACGTCGCCAGCATGGCCCCGCGCAATCGCAGGTTGGGGGCGTGATCGGCGGGCACGGCGACGATGGCCGTCCGCCCGCGCTTGTCCTCGCCCATGTGGCGCACGACGAAATCGGACACTTCGCGCGCGCGCTCGCCGATCAGGCCGACCACGACCACTTCGGCGGTCGCGCCATGCGCGATCATGTCGAGCAGGACGGACTTGCCGACGCCGGACCCGGCCATGATCCCCACGCGTTGCCCCACGCCGAACGTGGTCAGGGCGTTGAGCGCCCGCACGCCGGTATCGAACGGCAGGCGCACCGGGCTGCGGTCCAGCGCGGAGGCGCGCACACCGCCGGAAGGCCAGTCGGCGCGGGAATGGACCGGCGCGCCGCCGTCGATGGGCAGGCCCTCGCCGTCCACCGCGCGGCCCAGGAAAGCTTCGCCCACCGCCAGCATGCCGGGCCGCCCTTCGGGCCAGACGCGCGCGCCGGGCCGGAGCATCACCGTGTCGCCCAGCAGCATGGCGAGCGTCCGCCCGTTGCGGAAGCCGATCACTTCGGCGGCAAGAGTCGCGTTCCGGCCATGCGCCACGCGGCACAGGCTGCCCACCGGCACCGACAGGCCGCTCACTTCCAGCAGCCCGCCGTCGCACGCCGCGACAAGGCCGTAGCGGCGCGGCGCGAGGGATAGCGGCTCCGCCACCAGATCGCGCAGGATGGGATCGAACAGGTTCAGCACGCGCGCAAGGCCTCGGCGATGGCGCGGCGCCATTGCTCCGGCCCGTCCTCCACGCCGCCGCTCGCGGTTTCGACTCGCAGGGCGCCGCGTTCCAGCGCCGGATCGGGCTTCACGGTCCAGTCCCGCGACAGCCGGGGCGAAACCAGCGCGAGGTCATCCGGGTGAAGGCGGATCACGCGCTCGTCATCCACGCGCGACAACATGGACACGGCCGTCTCGATACGCCGCATCAGCGCATCGGGATCGAGCGCATGGGGCGCCAGCACGCTATCGCACAGTGCCGCGACAGTATCGCGCAGGCGCTGGCGCAACTGCTCCTCAAGCGCGGCGTCGAGCCGGGCGAAGGACAACGCCAGCCGTTCGCGCGATTGCGCCTCGCCAGCGGCCCGTTCATCGGCCTGCGCACGCGCTTCGGCGGCCCCGGCGGCAAAGCCGTCCGCATAGGCGAGCGCCACGGGATCGTCGGACGGCGCGCCTTCGACAACCGGCGGCGCATCGTCGCATGCCATCGCGCCTGCGAACCGCGCATCGAGCACGAAGCCCGAAGCCGCGCCCGGCGCGGGCACGAAACCCGCCTCAGACATAGTCGCCGTCGCCCGATCCGAACACGATCCCGCCATCGGCGGCCAGTTTGCGCGCCACGGCGACGATCTGTTTCTGCGCCGCGAGCACGTCGACGACCTTGATGCGTCCGCGCGCCGCGATCTCGTCGCGCACGCCATCGGCCGCGCGGCTCGACATGGCGGCGAAGAAGCACTCCCGCTCGTCCGCCGCGATGCCTTTCAGCGCGTCGATCAGGGTTTCGCTGTCCACTTCGCGCAACAGGCCGCCCATGGTCTGCGGATCGAGCGCAAAGAGATGCTCGAACTTGAACATCTCGTCCTCGATACGGCGGGCCAGCCCCTTGTCCAGCTTGGCGATGGCGGGCAGGATGCGCTTTTCCACGGCCTTGCCCGAACTGTTGATGATCTCCGCCGCCTCGCGCGGGCCGCCCATGGCCAGCGCCTCGCGCCCGTGGCGTTCCTCGATGCGGCGCTGGAGCAGTTCCTCCAGCATGGCGAGCGCCTCGCGGCTGACCGGGCCGAGCGTGGCGATGCGATGCACCACTTCCGGCTGCGCATCGGGCGGCAGGGCATGAAGCACTTCGGCCGCCACTTCGGGATCGAGCTGGACAAGCAGCACGGCGACGGCCTGCGGATGTTCGTCCTTCACCAGCGGCGCGAGAACTTGCGGGGAAAGCCAGCGCGCCAGTTCCAACGGCGATGCCTGCCCGGCTTCGGGCGCGATCCGGCGCATCAGGCTGTCCGCCTTCACATCGCCGACCGCGCGCGTCATCATCGCATGGACATGGCCGACCCGGTCATGCGCGGTAAGGCCCAGTGTGTCCGCGCGGGCCACGAAACCGGCGATGGCATGGGCGATCACATCCGGGCCGATCTCGCCCAGCGCACACATCTTTTCGCCCAGCAGGCGCAACTCGCCGGGTTCGAGCCGGGACAGGATGGCGCTGGCTTGCTCGTCCTCCAGCAGCATGACCATGACGGCGGCACGATCCGCCTCGTCGATGGCAAAAGTGGCAGGGGCAAAGGTGGCGGGCGCGTTCATCGCACGGCCTCCCGGGCGGGCTGGGCAAGCATCTGGCGCAGCGCGGCGAGCGCGCTGTCCGGCTGTTCGGCGACTATACGCTGGGCAAGGCCGACCTGGCGGCTGAGGATGGCAGGATCGAGCGTGCCGCCATCAATCGTGAGCGGCGCGGCGCCGTCCCCCGGCATGGGAAGCGCCGCCACCGGCCCGGTATCATGGACGGCGGCGGAATCGCGCCGGAACGCGCGGATCAGCGGGCGCACGCCCAGCAACAGCACCAGCAGCACGGCGAGCAGGCCCGCGCCGTAACGCAAGGCCAGCGTGAACCATGGCTCCTGCCAGAAAGGCAGGACTTCCTCGGTCACCGGCTCGAACTTGCGGGCGACGACCGCCACCTGATCGCCGCGCGCGGCATCCGCCCCGACAGCGGCGGAAACGAGTTGCTTCACCTGATCGAGATCGGCTGCCTTCCCCCCCTTCATCGCCTGCGCGCTGATCGCCACGGCGACGGACAGGCGCCTGACCTTGCCCGGCACGGTATTGGCGACGGAGACTTCGCGGCCCAGTTCGTAGTTGCGCGTGGCGCTGCTTTCGCCGTTGACCGGCTGCGGCTGCCCGGCAACGGGCGGCGTGCCTTGCGGCGGCGCGGCGACGGCGGTTGCGGCGGGCGGCGGCGTGTTCGACAGCCCGCCCGGCCCGCCGATGGCCTGCGCGGGCGCCGCCTGTTGCGATTGCGCCTGCGTTTCGGACCGCACCACGCCCTGCTTGTCATAGCTTTCGCGCGCGGATGTCACCTGATCCATATCCAGCTCGATCTGTATCTCGCTGGTGAAATTGCCCTGCCCCAGCATGGGCGTGAGCAATTGCGCCACCTGATCGCGCAGCTTGGCTTCCATGCGCGTTTGCAGTTCCAGCCGGTCGCTGTTCGTGGCGGTCCTGTCCGACAGGAGCCGCCCGCGCTGGTCGATCACGCGCACCGCTTCGGACGCAAGGCCGGGCACAGAGCCGGAGACGAGATTGACGATGGCCGCCACTTGCGTTTCCGACAATTGCCGCCCGCGCGCGAGCCGCACCATGACGGAGGCCGAAGGCGGCACGCTGTCGCGCACGAACACGGATTTCACAGGCTCGGCCAGGTGGACGCGGACCGATTCCACGCCGTCGATCTGCATGATCGACAGCATCAGGTCATGCTCGCGCGCGGAGCGCACCCGTTCGCCTTCCAGCGTGCGGCTGGCACCGATGGGCATGGTCTCCAGAATGCGGTCGCCGCTTTCCGGCGCGGCTAATGCGCCATCGGACGCCACCAGCATCCGGGCGCGGTAATAGTCGCCTTCGCCGACAGTCAAAGAGCCGGAGCCGTTGTCGATGGCATAGGCGATCCCCGCCTTGTCGAGCGCGGCGACGACACCCGACCGCTCGCTGTCCGACAGTTGCGCATAGAGCGTGCGCTGCGGGGCAGGCGTGATCGCGCTCCACGCAAGGGCCGCGCCCCCGATGGCGCTGACGCCGATGAACCACGGCAGCATCCGGCGCACCGGCCCCTGATCGGTGAAAGCGCGCAGGCGCTGCATCGCGCCGCCGCCCGCCGGATCAGTGAGCGGCGTGAGCAGGGAGGGGCTTTGCCCTCCGCCTTCCTGTGTCATGGGAACAAGATCAGTCATCTATCACACTCCCATCCGCATGATGTCCTGATAGGCGGACAGCAGCCGGTTCCTGACCTGGAGCGTCGCCTCGAACGCGATGCCCGCTTCCTGCCGGGCCAGCATGACGCTGGCCACGTCCGTCACTTCGCCGCGCTGCCAGGCCTCGCCCAGCGCGTCGGCCTTCATCTGTGTGGCGCTCACGCCGTCGAGCGCGGATTTCAGCGCATCGGCAAACCCGCCCACCGGGCCTTGCGAGGCGGCCGGTCCCTGCGCTCCTTCCATGGTTTGCGGGGCGCGCAGTTCATGCAAGAGCTGCGAACGGTCGATGATCTGCTGGCGCAAGGCCATGATGTCGCGGATGCCCGTCGCGCCCCCAAGGCCCCCGATCCCTGAAACGCCGCTCATGCCCGCGCTCCCGCGATGGCGGCGCGTCCGGCGCGCGCGCCGACGTCGATCCCGGCTTCACGGAACGAGGCGAGGCGATAACGCAGCGTCCGTTCCGAAATGCCCAGCTTGCGCGCGGCTTCCACCCGGCTGCCGCCGCAGGCGTCGAGCGCCTCGGTAATGGCGCGGGCCTCGGAATGCTGCACGATGCTGGAGAGCCTGCCGCCGCTAGCAACGGGAACGGGTGCGGCGGCAGTGTCCACCAGCCGCGCGGGCTGATCGAACACGATGTGCTCCGCGCCGATCATGCTCTTGCCGTCCGCCAGCAGCAGCGCGCGGCGCACCACGTTTTCCAGTTCGCGCACGTTGCCGGGCCAGCCGTGCAGCTTGAGCATGGCCAGCGCCGCATCGGAAAACCACGGCACGGCGCGGGCGCCATTGCCCAACCGGGGCGGCGTGTGGCGCAGCGCCAGCGCGAAAGCGAGCGGGGCAATGTCCTCCGGCCGTTCGCGCAAGGCGCGCAGGGCCAGCGGGAACACGTTGAGCCGGTAATAGAGATCGGCGCGGAAGCGCCCTTCGGCCACTTCGGTCGGCAAGTCGCGGTTGGCGCAGGCGATCACGCGCACGTCCACCGGGATCGCCTGAGTGGAGCCGATGGGCACAACTTCGCTTTCCTGCAATGCGCGCAGCAGCTTGGCCTGCAAGGCCAGCGGCATCTCGGCGATTTCGTCCAGCAGCAGCGTGCCGCCGTCAGCCGCGCGGAAAAAGCCTTCGCTGGCCTGTGTCGCGCCGGTGAACGCGCCTTTCTGATGGCCGAACAGCAAGGCTTCCAGCATGGCTTCGGGCATCGCGGCGCAATTCACGGCAATGAAAGGGCCATCGCGGCGCGGGCTGTGACGATGGATGAAGCGCGAAAGCACTTCCTTGCCGGTGCCGGTCGGCCCGTTGATGAGAACGGGGATGTCGCTGGCCGCCAGCCGTTCGGCCAGCGCCAGCACGGAAAGGCTTTCCGGGTCTGCCGCGATGGGCGCCCCCGCCGGCGCCATCGCGGCCAGAAGCGCGGCCAGCGAAGCCTCGCTCGCGGGATCGCGATAGGTCAGCACCCGGTGCGATGCGCCAGCGGCGCGCAGTGCCGGGACGCTTCCGCGTTCCAGCATCACGCAATGCGCACGCGGCGGGAGGGGCGAGCGATCGCTCGCGTCGCGCAGCACGGCATCCCGATATCCGCCGCAGGCCCCCGCGATCGCCCCCGCCTGCTGCACCAGCGGCGCGTGAAGCCTGCCCACAGCCTCGTCCGATTGCGTCCGCGTCATTGTCTCAAACCCCTGTTAACCATGTCTCGAAAGTGACCATGCGGGGGCAACGGCAAACGCTCCGGTAATTTAAGGCCCCGGATTAACCCTTATTTCCGGCACATTTTGCAGGTTGGCGGCAAAATGGTGCAAAAAGCGCGGGCTTAAATTCCCGCGCGCGCCGCCGCTCTTTCCCGTGGCAGCCGCACCGGATGAGCCGGACGGCAACGCTCGAACACCCATTTTCGGGACGCATACGGGAGTAACTGTCAATGTCGGTCATCAACACGAACATCAGCGCCATCAAGGCGGCCAACGCTTCCACCGCCGCCAACAAGGCGCTCGGCTCGGCCATGGAGCGCCTGTCCACCGGCAAGCGCATCAACAGCGCCAAGGACGACGCCGCCCGCCTCGCCATCGCCACCAGCATGACCGCGCAGGTTCGCGGCATGAACCAGGGCATCCGCAACGCCAACGACGGCATCGCGCTGGTGCAAACGGCGGAAGGCGCGCTCAACGAAGTGTCGAACATGCTTCAGCGCATCCGCGAACTGGCCGTGCAGTCGGCGTCGGGCACCTATGACGACACCACCGACCGCGCCTATATGCAGGCGGAAGTCGACGAGCTGACCGCGCAGATCGGCCAGGTCATCAGCAACAGCAACTTCAACGGCGTCAAGCTGTTCAATGGCGACAACGCCACGGTCACGATCCAGACCGGCGCGAACGGCGACGACACGGTCGACCTGACGATGGCCGATCTGACCTCTCTGGCGGCGGACGGCGGCGCGGCCAGTTCCTATGACATCTCCGACGCCGCCGCGGCAAACACGCTGATCGCGACCGGCGGCACGCTGGAAACCGAACTCAATGCGATCAACGAAGCACGCGCCAAGCTGGGCGCGGGCCAGAGCCGCCTGGATTCGGTGGTCAACACACTGACCTCCAACGCCACGAACCTTGCCGACGCGCGCAGCCGGATCGAGGACACGGACTATTCGGCGGAAACGGCCGCGCTGGCCAAGGCCCAGATCCTGAGCCAGGCGTCGACCGCGATGCTCGCGCAGGCGAACCAGAGCCAGCAGAACGTCCTTTCGCTGCTGCGCTGATTTCTCTCCCCTGCTCCCGTTACGGGAGCGTCCGGCCCGGCAGCCCTTTGCGGCTGCCGGGCTTTTTTCATGCCCGTTGCCGTTCGCGCCCTGATGACGGCACAATTATGGTCTTGAACCGTTATCCTTGACAGAACCGGAGAAGGAGGACGCCATGACCGAGCATGTCTACAAGCTGACCGAGATCGTCGGCACGTCGCGCGAAAGCATGGACGCCGCCATCCGCAATGCCATCGCCAAGGCGCAAAAGTCCCTCCGCCACGTGCGCTGGTTCGAGGTCATCAACCATCGCGGCTATGTGGAGGAAAATGGCGGCCTGTTCCATCAGGTGACGCTGAAGATCGGCTTCACGCTGGACGATTGAGGCCGTCAGGCCTTCGGGTCGATCCCCGACAATTCCCGGCCGACGCGGAACGTCTGCACCAGGAACAGCGCGATCAGCAGCGTTCCCGCGCCGCCGACGAAATAATCGAAGCCGGTGAAAGTCGGCCGGTCGCGCGAGTGATCACCGAACACCAGCATGGCCAGCGTCAGCCCGATCAGGATCAGGCGCAGTTCGGTCGGCCCCGCCGCCAGATAGGACAGCCGCAGTTCGCCGAACGCCTTCACCGCGAGGAAGGCATGGATCGACATCAGCAGATAGCCCGCCATGGCCACCATCGCGAGGGCCAGCGCCACATAGGGACTGGCGCCGATGCCCAGCAGGATCAGCACCGTCGCGATCGCATCGCAACTGTGATCGAGGAAATAGCCATAGCGGGGCCGCTCGACGCAGCGGAAGCGGGCCAGGCTGCCGTCCATGGAATCGCCGAACCAGTTGACGACGTATCCGGCGACGCAGACCCAGAGCCAGTTCTCATGCACCGTGCTGAAGGCATAGCCCCCCAGCACCATCAACGCACCGACCAGCCCCAGCGCCGTCAGGTGATCGGGCTTTACCCATCCGGGCATCCGGCCGCAGAGCCATGTCAGCAGGCGGCGTTCCTGCGCGGCGAGCAGGTTCGCCTGCACACGCCGCACTTTCGCCCCGTCGGGCCGTTCTCCCCCGGAATGCTCTCCATCCGCCATGGCGCCTTATTGTGACAGGCGAATGACTTGGCAAGACGGACTTGCCGCCGGAATGTCCTCAATCCGCAACCGTGATGGAAATCCGCCGGTTGCGCGGATCGGCCGGATCGTCCTTCACCAGCAGTTCGCGGTCCGCCACACCTTCTATCCGGCGAAAGCGCGCATCGGGAACCCCGGCGCGAATCAGCGCCTGTCGCGTCGCTTCCGCCCGCCCGGCGGACAGCGACCAGTTGTTCGCCGATCCTCCGGTGCGCCAGGGCAGGGCATCGGTATGGCCCCGGATCATCAGCGCCGCCCCTTCCGGGCCGATCGTTCCGGCCATGGCCCGGATCAGCCGCGTCGCTTCGGGCGTGAGGACAGTCGTGCCCAGCCGGAACATGGAGAAATTGGCATCGTCCACCATGTCGATCCGCACACCCTCGGCAGTGTCGACCATGCGGACCTGCCGGACGAGCACGCGGGATTGCGGAGAAGCCGCCAGCGCCTTCGCCAGCCTTTCGCGCATCCGCTCCATGCGCTGGATGCGGCCCGCGCCTTCCTTCGGCCCGCCGGTCGCGTCGCGCGGAATGGTGATGGCGCGCGTGCCGGTCTGCCCGGCGCGGTTGGGATAGCTGTCCACATCGGTGATGGAGGAGCCGCCCAGCAGCCCGTTGGCGCCCGCGCTTTCCTGACGCATCTTGACGAGCGTGGGCGTGAAATAATCCGCCAGCCCCTTGCGCTGCTTCTCGGTGGTGGCGCCCAGCAGCCAGAGCAGCAGGAAGAAAGCCATCATCGCGGTCACGAAGTCCGCATAGGCCACTTTCCAT
>Ga0265293_10004981_pt1 | contig 22751 bp, 20 predicted proteins | sample Munlanlewell138R_FD_192505 | JGI IMG/M metagenome (GOLD analysis project Ga0265293, IMG submission 192505) | Leachate microbial communities from a municipal landfill in Southern Ontario, Canada - Leachate well 138R | ecosystem: Engineered > Solid waste > Landfill > Unclassified | place: Canada... | reverse complement strand
CCTGCCATTTGCTCAAACACTTTAGTAACTGCAGAGGCGTTCTCTTCTCCGTATCCCATGTTTTGTCCAACTTTGTTTATTTCATGAACGATGTTGGATAAAAGTACTGGAACATTTAAAGATTCTGAGAAGTTTCTAATAAGTTCAGTATCTTTAACCATGGTCCTTAAATGAAATGCTACTTCAAAGTCTCTATTTATAATGGAAGATCCTATTCCTTGAACTACTGGTGATCTAAAATCACTGTTCATCCAAACTTTAAGTACTTCATTTAAATCTAAGTTAGCCTTTTTAGCTAGGGCCATCGATTCACCCAAAGCAGCAACTATTGTTGAAACTAGGTGGTTTCCACACAACTTAGTTGCATACCCTTGCCCACTAGGGCCCATGTAGTGAACCGACTCACCTAACACATTTAATAGAGGGAGGGTTTTTTCATAAACATCCTTATCTCCTCCTACCATTATCCAAAGCCCCCCACTATTAGCTTCCCCTTTAGAACCATGTACTGGCGCATCTAAAAAAGAGGCTCCATTTTCTTTAAATCCTTTTTCTAAATAGAGGGCTGTTTCGGGCACTTGGGTGCTCATATCGATAAATATTTGATCTTTTTTAGAGTTTTTAAAAAGGCCCTCATCCCCTAAGAGAACAGAATCAAGGGCCTCCTTATTCCACATCATAGTGATAACATAATCGGCATCTTCTATCGCCTCTTTAACAGTTGTACAAAAAGTTGCCCCACTATCTATTAAAGATTGTGCATTCTCTTTAGTTCTGTTGTATGAAGTAACTTTATAATTATTTTTCAACAAGGTTTTTCCAATCCCTGTTCCCATCACTCCTGTCCCTATTACCGCGACATTCATGCCCATAATTTGTTCTCCTATTTGTGTTGCAATGTTTTAACTAACCTCTTTGAGGCATCTTTTAAAGCCTCATAGGTTACTTCGTATTGGTAAACATACTCTTTATAAATAGCATGGTTTTCCATATTTGGTTCAACTACTTTTTCAATTCGAACCATTTTGTCAGCTCCCTCTTGTAATGAGGAGTAAATTCCTGAAGCTACTGTTGCTGCAATTGCACTACCTAAAGAGACCGATTGGAGATCTTTAGGAATTATCATCTTCTTACCAGTTACATCAGCCATAATTTGCATCCAAAGGTCACTTTTGGTTGCTCCACCACAGGCGATGATTTCATCAATAACAACTCCCCCCTCTTCCATTCTTTGCAAAATTATTTCAGTGCCGTAGGCAACTGCCTCCATGATTGCTCTAAAGACGTGAATTGGGGTGTGTTTTAAAGTTAAGCCTCGAACAACTCCACGAGAGTGGGCATCAACCCAAGGGGTTCTGTTTCCTTGCCAGTGCTCTAAGACAACCAATCCTTCACTTCCTGGCTCTATTTCTGCAGCTTTCTCGTCTAAAAGTTTATATACATGAATTCCTTTTTCTTCAGCTTCCTCTTTTAAGTCGCTACATAAAAAGTTAGTTGTAAACCACTTAACAATAGAACCTGTTGAAATTTGTCCAGCTTCTACAACTTCCATTCCAGGAATAATAGCACTGGGGAAAGTTCCAAAGATACCAGGGGCGTGCAATTCAGTTTCGGTCATTCCAATGTGTAGTTGAGAAGAGCCAGTAATTAAAGCTAACTTACCTGGTTGGAGGGCATTAACTCCAATAACTCCCATGTAAGCATCAGCTCCCCCTCCTGCTACAGGAATTCCCTCTTTCAAACCAGTTAGTTGGGCAATCTTGTTACTTAGTCCCCCAACAACTTCGCCTAAAGCAACAATTCTTTTGGGTAGTTTTTCAAAAATATCGCCTAAGCCGATTTTTTCGTAAAGAGATTTAGGAAATCCCCCCTCGTTAATATTGTAGAACCATCTAATCGTTGTTGTATTAATATTAGCTGTAATCTCACCAGTTAAAAAATAAGCCATCCAGTCGGTATGTTCAAAGATTGTAGCAGCTTCATCATAAATCTCTTTTTGGTTTCTTTTTACCCACAAGTTTTTACAAGGGAACCATTCTGCTGATACTTTTCCAAAACCGACGTACTTTAAAGCATCATCACCACTAGCAGCTATTTCATCAGCCTCTTTAGCTGATCTAATATCCATCCACATAATTGCATCACGTAGAGGTTTACCGTTTTTATCTAGATGAACAACTGTACAACTAGTACCGTCAATACCAATTCCCTCAATTTGTTCAGCTTTGATTGGACTTTTTTCAAGGGCAATTTTAATTGCCTCGATCATCGATGTTTCCCATTTGGAAATATCTTGTTCACACCAACCTGGGTTGCAGTGAACATTTGTGTTATCACTGGTTCCTGCACTTAAACATTTACCTGTCTCATCATAAATCCCAGCTCTTATGCTCTCTGTCCCTGCATCAATTCCTAAAACATAACGGCCCATTATAATCCCCCTACTCAATTATTTTTTTCAATATTTTAATATTTTCTTTTATTGATCCTTGAAAGATTGCAGAACCTGCAATTGCTATATCAGCTCCTGCATCTTTTACCCACTTTATCGTTTCAGTACTAACTCCCCCATCAACTGAGACTATTGTTTTCAGGTTGTTGTTTGCAATGTATGAGGCAACTTTTTCAACTTTCTTAAGAACCTCTAGTTGCATCACTTGTCCCCCAATACCTGGGTTAACTGCCAACAAGTTAACTGCATCCAGTTTTTCAACTTGCTTGATTATTAGTTGGTAATCCTCAGTTGGGGTAAAAGTGACTGAAACATCAGTTTTGTTAGAACGAACCATATTTATATAATAATCCAAATTATCTTTGCCTGTAGCGTATTGTAAGCTTATTCTGTTAGCGCTAGTTTCTAAAAAGGTCTCTAATATCGATTCAACGTTGTGGTTGTACAAATGGACATCAAAGTAAGCTTGCGATACGCTTCTTAAATCGTTGATGATTTGTGGTCCAAACATTATATATTTAGTGTAGTGCCCATCACTTACATCAAAATGGAAAATATTTATCCCAGCTTTTTCACACTCTTCTAAACTTTGCCCAATGAAAGCATGGTTCGCTGCAAGCAAAGATGCACATATTTTCATTTGAGACGCCTCCACTACTTTTTAGCTAGATTATAACACGAGTTGTGTTTTTATACTTTCTAAATAAGTATATCACCCTTTTGACATATGTAAAGATTGTTTGAAAATTATTCACATATGCTATTGTGTTGGACAACGACTACTATGCAAGGTATAATTATCGTCATGAAAGAAAAGATTGCAAACAAAGCGTATCAATTGGGCTTTGAGTATGAACAAAAATACAGAGGGTGTGCTCAGTGTACTGTAGCTGCCTTACAAGATGCCTTTGAAATAAAAGATGATTCTCTTTTTAGAGCAGCTAGTGGCCTTTCTAGTGGTGGAGGACTTACTTGTAGTGGCTCTTGTGGAGCTTATGTTGGATCGGTTATGTTCATAAGCTCTTTATTGGGTCGTCGACGTGAATTCTTTGATAACGATGATGATTTTAAATACACCACCTTTGATTTAGCTAAACAACTACACGACCGTTTTGTTAAAGAGTATGACACTATTTTATGCTCTTCTATTCACCAAGAAATTTTTGGACGCACATACGATTTAAACGACCAAGATGATAAAAATCAGTTCAACTCTGATGGGGCTCACGTGGATAAATGCACCTCAGTTGTGGCTAATGGGGCAAAGTGGTGTGTTGAATTGGTATATGACCATCTTTATGAAAGAAAACTCCTTCCTGACAAGTTTTATCATTGACAACATCAATCGTTACGTCTACTATGTTAGATAGAACATTTATTTTGTTCAAATTATCAAACTTGTGAAAGGTTCTATGAGGCGAAAAGAGTATATTCAACAAAAAATCAATGAACAAAACTCTGTCCAAGTTAGCAAATTGGCAGTTGAGCTCAACGTTTCAGAGATGACAATAAGGCGCGATTTAGCTGAGCTGGAAAAACTTGGAGTTTTGAGAAAAACTCACGGTGGAGCTATTAAAGATGTCAGTCGTTCGTATGAACCCCCTTTTAGTTTACGTCAACACAAAGCTTTAGATGAGAAAAAAGCGATTGCTAAAGAGGCTTTAAAGTATATTAATGAAGGGGACACCATAGCCTTAGATTCAGGAACCACTACAGTTGAATTGGCAAAAGAGCTTGTCTCTTTTACAAATCTAACAATTGCTACAACCTCTTTACACATTGCAACTATATTTTTAAATCACCCAACTATCACTTTGTTACTTTCTGGCGGTGTTTTAAGAAATAATGAGGGATCAGTAGTGGGTAGTTTTGCCCAAAACAACTTCAAATCGCTCTACTTTGATACGTTCTTTGTCTCAGGGGGAGCTATTAGTTGCGATTCAGGATTAACAGATTACATAATTGAAGATGCTGCAATTAAGCGTCTAATAATGAGCCACTCTAAAAAGACTATAGCTTTAATGATAAGTGAAAAATTTGGACAACACACATTTGCCCAATTTGCCTCTTTAAGTGAGCTCGATGTTTTAATAAGTGGAAAAGTACCTACTTTAGCAATGCAAGAAGCTTTGCAAAAAGAGAAGGTAAAAACAATAATTGCCTAGGCAGAGGAGAAGAATAAGATGAAATGGTTGAAAGAAACATTTAATGTTAGTAAGCCGGTGATTGCTATGTGTCACCTTCAGCCGCTACCCGGAGATCCAGGGTACGACTTTGAAGGAGGAGTTGACAAGGTTCTCGATTTAGCTCGAAAAGACCTCAAAGCACTTCAAGATGGTGGTGTTGATGCTGTTATGTTCTCAAACGAGTTCAGCCTCCCCTACTTAACTAAAGTTGAGCCAATTACTTATACAACTATGGCTCGAATCATTGGAGAGTTAATGAGTGATATCACTATTCCTTACGGTGTAAACGTACTTTGGGATCCTAGAGCATCAATTGATTTAGCAGTAGCTACTGGTGCTTTGTTTGTTAGAGAGATTTTCACAGGTGTTTATGCAAGTGACTTTGGTCTATGGAATACAAACGCTGGTGAAGTCATCAGGCACAGAATGCACATTGGTGGACAGAACGTTAAAACACTATTTAACATTGTTCCTGAAGCAGCCTCTTACTTAGGTGAGAGAAATATCGTTGATGTTGCAAAGTCAACAGTTTTTAACAACAAGCCTGATGCACTTTGTGTTTCTGGTCTAACAGCAGGGGCAGAGACTGACTCTTCTGTTCTTAAAGCAGTTAAAGATGCTGTTCCAAACACCGCAGTATTTGCAAATACTGGTGTAAGGTTATCAAACATTCAGCAACAACTTTCAATTGCTGATGGAACCGTTACAGCAACAACTTTCAAACGCGACGGTGTTTTTGAAAACGAAGTTGATGTAAAACGTGTTAAAGAGTTCATGGATAAAGCAAAAGAAGTAAGATAAAAATTTAGGAGTAAGCTATGGACCAGAGATGGAAAAAACTTGGCAAATTGATAGTTGACTATTCAACTAAGGTAAAACCTGGTGAGAAAGTTATGATAGCTATGGTGGAACCAGAAACATTCCCTCTGGCCCAAGCTGTTTACGAAGCAGTCGTTCAAGCAGGAGGGTATCCACAGATACAACTTCTCTCTGAGCGACTGCGTCGCTCCCTTCTATTGTATGGAAATGAGGAGCAAATCAATCGCGTTCCAGATATTGAACTATATGGAACTGAATGGGCCGATGTCTACATTGGCCTCAGAGGTGCGTATAACCTCCACGTCTTAGATGATATCCCCTCCGATACATTAGCTAAAAACCAATCGGCTATGGGAATAGTTTCCACCAGTAGGTGGCAAAATACCCGTTGGCTCATTGTGCGTGTCCCTAATGAGCACTTTGCCCACCAAGCAAAATCAAGTTATGAAGAGATTGAAGAGATGTTTTTCAACTCTTGCTTCTTAGATTGGGAAAAAGAGCTCAAAACTTACCAAAGATGGTCTAAGATTTTAGAAAAAGGGAAAGAGATTAGAATTGTTGGAAACAAAACAGATTTAAAATTCTCTGTTGATGGACAGAAATGGGTCCCATTTGCAGGTGTTAACAATATGCCCGATGGGGAAGTTGCCACAGCCCCTATAGTAGAAACTATTGATGGGACAATCTATTTTGAAAATCCTGGAGTTTTAAGTGGCCGTTTAATTCACGGTATTACACTTACTTGGGAAAATGGGGTCTTAGTTGAAGCAACTAGTGACACCGAACAAGAGTTTTTCCAATCAATTGTTCACAAAGATGCAGGTTCCTCTTTAATTGGAGAGTTTGCTTTTGGGACCAACTACGGTGTAACTCGTTTTACAAACGATATTTTAGTTGATGAAAAAATTGGTGGAACAATCCACATCGCTTTAGGGCGAGCTTATCCTGAATGTGGCGGAACTAACGAATCTGCAATCCACTGGGATATAATTAAAGATATCAGAAAAGAGGGTTATGTAACTTTAGATGGCAAAGTCATCATAAAAGATGGTAAAATCTTAATAGACTAAAACTCTTTGAAGGAGCTTTAAATGAAAGCTACATTTTTAGGAATCGATTTAGGAACCCAATCAGCTAAAGGGGTTGTCGTTGATATTGATGGAAATGTTGTTGCTCAAGCATCAATTGATCACACCATGGAGAGTCCCAAACCTGGCTATTACGAACAAGATGCCGATAAAGTTTGGTGGTACGACACCGTCTATCTTTCTAAAGAGCTCTTAAAACAACTTGATGATAAATATATAAGTCACTCAACACTACAAGGAATGGCTGTTAGCACAACAGCTCCTTGTGTCCTCCCTGTTGATAAAAGTGGCAAACCTTTACGCAAAGGGATAATGTACGGAATTGATACTAGGGCAACTAAACAAATTGCCTATTTAGAAGAAAAAATAGGCAAAGAGAAAATTTTTGCAATAGGAGGGCAACACCTTTCTAGTCAATCTTGTAATCCAAAAGTGCTTTGGATTAAAGATAACGAACCCGAAGTATGGAAGAAAACTGATAAGATTTTAACTAGCTGTGGTTATGTTGTTTATAAACTAACTGATCGTATGTGTACTGACACTTACGATGCAATGGGCTACTCACCCCTATTTGATATAAGAAATCAAAGATGGGATTCCACTTATGAAAAAGATGTTTTTAGTTTAGATCTTCTTCCAGACATCCTCTGGACAGCTGAGATTGCTGGAACTGTTACAAAAGAGGTTAATCAACTAACAGGACTCCCTGTTGGATTACCTGTTATTGCTGGAACTGCAGATGCTGCAGCTGAGGCAATGAGCTGTGGAGTTAGTAACATTGGCGATATGATGATGATGTATGGAAGTAGTAACTTCTTCATTATGATAACCAGTGCTCTAAGACCAGTAGAGCAGTTTTGGGCCTCTAACTGGTTTGAAAAAGGCTCTACAGTGTTAGCAGGTGGAATGTCCACCGTTGGCTCTTTGTTTAGCTGGTTTAACGCCACCTTCCCAGGTCGCTCTTTTAAAGAGTGGGAAGAGCTAGCTGCAAAGTCAACTGTTGGGGCAAATGGGGTGACAATACTGCCTTACTTTGCTGGTGAACGCACACCTATTCATGATGCAAATGCCAAAGGGGTATTCTTTGGGATGCAATTGACAACAACTGCAGGGGACATATTCCAAGCTTTGCAAGAAGCAATTGGTTTTGGTGTAAAACACAACTTAGATGTCTTAGCCCAAGCAGGTGAAAAAGCTAGTAGAATTGTTGCTATTGGGGGAGTTACCAACAGTGACATGACAATGCAAATCATAACTGACATTGCCAACACTCCTCAACAAATCCCCTCTCAACGAATTGGGGCAGCATATGGGGATGCATTTTTAGCAGCTTATGCAACTAAGGCAGTAGATTCACTTAATGCTATTGATAAATGGGTAAAGATTGAAAAAGAGTACACTCCAAACAAAGATAATGCACTGCGTTATCAAGAGTATTATGAGAAGTATCGCAATCTTTATGAATCAACAAAACATTTAATGCCTTAAGGAGTGACAACGTAATAAAGGTTAAATTCTTTATCTAAATCGTATGCTAAAAAGTCCTCTTCAGGGGTGTTTTCATAAAACAAAACAAATGTCTTAGTTAACTCTTTAGTAGTTAGAGGGGCGTGGTGCCACACCCCTTTTTTAAATCTAATTGCACTTCCTTTGGGAACTTTAAAGGCTTTAGCACTCTCAAAATCGGGCATATCTGCCTTACTCTTATCTGATAGCGCTGCAACAACAATTATGTCGTCAGTAGGAATAAGTACTTCACTAGTAGTGGTGTGTTGTTCTAAGGTGTGCTCTTCAAGACCATTTTTACCATATGTTTGGACTATTGAGACACTTGTTAACCCACTATGATCCATAACTGCTAGTTTATTCCAAAAAGAGAGTTCAGTATCAGAAGCATCAGCACTTCGAGTTGAAGTACTGATGAACTGTCCATACTCATTAAAACTCACATCTGTTGCATCAAGAAGTTTTAATTCAATTTTTCTCATTTTTTTAATTATCCATTTTAGCAATGTAGTCGGCAAAAACAGCAACTATTAAAGCACCCACTGTAGCACCTGGGTCTTGTACTGTTCTCGACTTCTCTTGATAATAGGCAGCCCTTCCGTGTTGAGCAACCATATCTTTAGTTGCTTCAACTCCTTTATTAGCTGCCTCTTTAGCCTCTATAAAAGCCTCTTTTAAGGAGGTGTGAGAATTATTTTCCAATGCAGTAGCAGCAGGATCTAAAGAGTCCAGTATTGTCTTCTCCCCAACTTTTGACTTACCCCTTTCAGCTATACCGTCGGTAAATGTGCGCCAAAAAAGGGCCATATCGTTTAAAGAGACCTCAGTTTTATCTCTAAGGGCTTTTCCCCCTCTCATAAAACCTGTGGCCATTAAAGTACCCATCGTTGAAGGGGCAGCTTTCGCCATTACCATTCCCCCTTTCATCAACATTGAACCAATATCATCATCGGTGTAAGATTGGGCAAACTCATCTCCAGCTTTAAATATTGCTGCCATGGTTAATCCTAAATCTCCATCACCCATAACTGAATCTAGTTCTATGAGGTAATCTCTGTTGGCTTGAGCCATCTCATTTAACTTGGTAAATATTGCTTTAAAATCATCTAGTTGTAACAAAGACATTGTAAAACTCCTATTTAAAGTTGCTTTTGCTCAAAAAATGGGGTGTGTGCAGGGACGCTTAGATACTCTTTTAACTCATCATCTAATTTAAGCAATGAGATAGAGGCTCCAGCCATCTCCATTGAGGTGGCATACTCACCAGCATAGACGTGGAACACTTTAATGCCGTTCTCTTTAAGCATCTCGTCAACTTTACGGTACATGATGTACAACTCCTCTTTTGGAGTTGCCCCTAAACCGTTCATCAACACTGCAACTTCATCCCCTTTGGTATAAGGAAGGTCTTCTAAAATTGCATTTAACATTTGCTCAACAACTTCATCAGCACTCTTTAAAGGGCCTCGTTCGATTCCAGGCTCTCCATGAATTCCCATTCCAATTTCCATCTCCCCTTCTCCGATGGAGAATGAGGGTTTACCAACTTCTGGTACAATACAAGGAGATAAAGCTACCCCCATTGTACGAACGTTGTCGGCAACTTTTTGGGCAATTCTTTTAACTTCATCTAAATCTTTCATTGCAGCAGCAGCGCCACCTGCAATTTTATAGATAAAAAATATTCCAGCAACACCACGTCGTTTGTGCTCTTCGCCTTTTTTAGAAGAGGCTACATCTTCACCAGCAACAACTTGCTCTACTCGAATATCTTCCATATCTGCCATCTCAGCAGCCATATCAAAGTTCATTACATCGCCACCGTAGTTACCGTAGATATATAAAACACCAGCTCCACTGTCGATGGCTTTGGTTACTTCAAACATTTGCTCAGCACTTGGAGATTGAAATACTCCCCCTACTGAACAACCATCGAGCATATTTTCTCCAACATATCCTAAAAACAGCGGTAAGTGGCCTGATCCTCCCCCTGTAGCTATTCCAACTTTGCCTTTCTTAACATTTTTTGTTACAAAACATCTTAAATCATCGTTAACATAAGTTACTTGATTAGGGTGAGCTGCTACTATCCCTTTAATCATCTCATCTACAAAATTTTCTGGTTTATTTAAAAACTTTTTCATACCTAGTTCTCCTTCAATAATAATTTATGTTGCTTCAGAAGCAGTCGATTGCCGCATTTTTTTAACCCGTTTGTAGTTTCCATATTGTTGGGCGATATAGTTGATTGTCATTACCAACAACAGTGCAAATCCCCAAATAAACTTACGGACGAATGGACTAAATGCTAAGATGTTAAAACCACTTTGGGTTACTTGTAACATTACAATAGCCATCAACAAACCTGGAATATTTCCAAATCCGCCATCTGGATCTGCTCCACCTAAGACAACTACTAAAATTGCTTGTAGTAAGTAAGATGATCCATATCCTGGACGCATCGAGTTAGCTCTACTAATCATAATGATTGATGACACAGCTGCTAAAAGAGCAGTTGTTATATATGTTTGCATTATAATTTTAGCATTATCGACACCAGAGTAGCGTGATACTATTGGGTTAGTTCCCAACATATACATATTAAAACCTTGTTCAGTTTTACCCAGTAATAACCAAACAAATATAGTTCCTATGATAAATAGGATGAAAACTATTGGGATTCCAAAAATTGACCCATTACCGATGTATAAAAACGATTTTGGGAAGTTTGCAACACTTAATCCTTTAGTAATTACAGTAGCAATTCCTAAAAACAGTCCTTGAGTTCCCAATGTTGCCAAAATTGGAGGGACACCAATATAGGCAATTAAAAATCCATTAATTAAACCTACAGGAAGGGCAGCTACGATTGTAGCGGCAATTGCCAACACAATAGAGAGCATTGGATTCATCCCTGCGGCAGGTCCTTTTGTTAAAATAAGAGCTGCAATAACACCTGTAAAGTTTGCTGTAGCAACTACTGAAAGATCAATTCCTCCGGTAATCATTGCTAACATCATTGCCAATGCTAAAAAGCCAAACTCAGGAAACTGAGAAGCCATCGATTTAAGGTTTGTTGATGAGAGGAAAACCTCTGGCAACAAAGCAAACATTATTAAAATAGTCCCCATCATAATGATAAATAAAAACTTATTTTTGGGTTCTTTAAATTTAAATTGTAATAATCTTGGTAATTTATTTTTCATCGTAGATGTTACTCCTCTTCCGTAGCGATAATTGTTTTACCGCTTTGTTGGAATTTAGCTTGTAAGTAGGTAATAGAGACACCCAATATTAAAACAACACCAATGAACAGTTGTTGCCAATAGGTCGATAGACCCATCATAATTAGGTTTTTCTCTAAGATTGTAATTAGAATAATTCCAAGCATTGTACCAGTTAAAGTTCCAGTCCCGCCACTAATTCTAGCTCCTCCAAGAACAACGGCTGCAATAACTCCCAGTTCTGTTCCAACTATGTAGTTGGGGTTACTGTACCTAATTAGTGAAAGGTGGATTACACCCATAATTCCAGCTAATAAACCTGCATAGGTGTAAACGAAGAAGTGGGTTTTACGAGTGTTAAACCCTGCTCGTTTAGCAGCCTCTAAGTTGCCCCCAATTGCATAAACACTTCGTCCGATGACTGTGTACTTTAAAATCACATAGGTGATAATCAACAGGGCAATTAAAATAACAAAGAAAATTGACAAACCGTAAGTTGAACCATCGGCTCTAGTTAAAGTTAAAATATTAATTTTACCAAATGATTTCACACTCTCTGGAAGACTACCAATATTGACAGACCTTGTTCCAAAGAACTCCAACATAATTCCATGATAAAGACTACTTGTTCCCAATGTTACTATTAGAGTTGGCACTTTTAGTAAGGAGACAAAGAATGCGTTAATTGCACCTAAAACAATTCCTATAAAAGCTGAAAGGCCAAATAAGAACCACATGCTATCTATTCCAGATCTAATCATTAAGGTAATTGAGACGTACTGGGTAACAATAGCAATGGTTGTACTAGAGACATCAACTCCCCCACTTATCAAAACTAAGAAGATACCAATTCCTAAAATAGCTGTTCCTGAGCTACTGCGAAGTAGGTCAAACAAGTTATCTAGAGTTAAGAAGGCAGGGTTTTTGATAGTTACAAAAACTGAGAAGGCAATAATAATTAATAATACGAAAGTTTCACTTCGTTTAAAGATTCGTTTAAGATTCATGCGTCAACTCCTATCTCCACCCTTCTAGCAACTATGTCGAGCAGGTGATCTGCATCAACATCTCTAGAATCAGCAAACTCTTTAATAATTGTCCCTTTCGACATAACTATGACACGGTTACAGTTATCTAAAATCTCTTGCGCTTCATCACTGATGATTACAATTCCCATCCCTTGGCGTGCCAAATCTCGAATGATCTCATGAATTGTGTGTTTAGAACCAATGTCAATTCCAATAGTGGGTCCATCCAAAATGAAAACTTTTGGATCTGTTGCTAACCACTTAGCAATAACAACTCTTTGTTGGTTTCCACCAGAAAGGCTGTTAGCTGGGTTGTTTGGTGTTGGTGTTTTAATTGAAAGTTTTTCAACCCACTCGTGTTCACAAGTTCTCTTTTTGGGTAAATCAAGCAGTTTACTTCGCTTTAAGAAGTTTCTTATTACTGTAATTACAATGTTGTTTCCAATAGATTGAACATCAAACAAACCTTGAGTTAGGCGATCTTCAGGTAAGAAGGCAATTCCATGACGCATTGCATCGCGTGGGTTCTTAATTGAGACCTCTGTTCCTTCTACACTTATTGAGCCACTATCTGGTTGATCTATTCCAAAGATCGATTCAACAACTTCAGTTCTTCCTGAACCGATGAGTCCAATGATACCAACAATTTCACCAGGACGAACTTGGAAGTTGATATCTTTATATTGTCCCCCTTTAGCTAAGTTTTTAACTTCTAAAAGGGGTGTTTGACTAAATTTATCAGATTCGTATGTATAAGGTTCAAACTTTAAATTTAAACCAGTCATTATATAGGCAAGGCGCTCCTCGTTTAATTCGTGTGAGGGATAAACTCCTAAAAGTTTTCCATCTCTTAAAATAGAGATATTTTCAGCAATTTCGAAAACCTCACCAAGTTTATGGCTGACAAACAAGGTGGCAATGCCCCGCTCTTTTAATTTTAAAATAATTGAGAAGAGGTGTTTTACCTCTTCGCTTGTGATAGCAGAAGTGGCCTCATCCATGATGATAAGCTTAGCATTTTGAGTTAGAGCACGCGAAATAGCAATTATCTGTTTTTTAGCAACAGAGAGATTTTCAACTCGCTCATCTATATCTATGTCTTCTCCAATCTCGCTAAGGGCTCTTTTCGCCGTCTCTCTCATTTTCTTCCAATTAACAACTTGTTGGTTTGACTCCAACATATCATTGATTGAAATATTTTCAGCTACTGTAAGGTTTGGGAAAAGTGATAGGTCTTGATAAATAATTTGAACACCAGAGCGGATAGACTCAATTGCATCTTTTCCACTTAAAAGGTTCCCCTCAATTGAAATAGTTCCACTATCTGCTTTGTGGATCCCGCCAATTACCTTAATTAGTGTCGATTTACCTGAACCATTTTCACCAATAAGGCAGTGAATTTCCCCTTTACTTATCGTTAAATCAACATTATCGAGCGCCTTAACACCAACAAACGTCTTGCTAATGTTTTTAGCCTCTAAAAAAACATCTGCCATGATGACTCCTACTATATTTTTAGTTAATTCAATAAATGGGAAACCCCCTTAGGGATTTCCCATAATTTAAGAAAGATTAAATCTTAAAGGAGGTAGTCTCCGTCTGGTCCTTTCCAATCATCAATGTTATTAACATCAACGTCTACCCATGCTTGACCGTAGACAACTGGAACTCCGTGAGCGTTCTTTCTAATTGTGATATTTTCATATCCAGGAACACCTAGGTTAATACCATCTTTAATCTCTTGGCCTTCGAGCATCATGTATGCCAATTTTGCTGTGGCATAAGCTGCGTCAGCTGGTACCCAGAAGTGGATTGATTTAGCTGCGCCACTCTTTAGATATTCACCAGCAACTGATGGTAAAGCGGTACCAAATGCGGCAACTCTACCAATTGCGCCTCTCTCTTCAATAGCAGCAGCAGCACCAGGAACGGTACTCATTGCGCTACCCATGATAGCTTTAAGATCTGGGTGAGTTCTTAATAACTCTAATGTTCTCTCGTAAGCAAGTTGTTGGTTCTCTCTATCTTCTACCCTAACAGCTTCAGCAGTGAAAAGTTTTGGATATTTGGCTTTTGCTTGAGCCTCTTCTCCATCAACCCACTCCATGTGTGTTACAGAAGTTAAGTTTCCAACGAATGGTTGCCATTTACCTTCATAACCCATCCACTCAGCCATGATATCCATCATGTGACGACCATAGTCTTCGTTATCAAATGCTTCTAGGTCGTAGCTAACTTGTTGTTGAGTTGATGCTTCGTGTGTAAATGTTAAGATACCGGCATCATTTGCCTTTTTAAGGACAGGAATTAATGCATCAGGATCGTTTGGAATTACTAAGATAGCATCAACACCTTTAACGATGAGGTCTTCGATGAGTGCAATTTGGGTTGCAGCATCGGCAACATCAGCGCCAATTTGATAAGCGTTGACATCTGGGTGGTCTTTAGCAAATTTTTCAATACCAACTCTGGTACTATCAAACCATGCTACCCCTTCAAGCTTTACAACTAAAGCGATTTCATACTTTGTATCTGCGGCCTTTTCGGCTTTCCCCGCTGCAAATGCAAAGCTTCCGACGATTGCCAGAATAAGCAAGACTGTTACTAGCTTTTTCACAATCACCCTCCTAAAATTTTTCTTGGCTCACAAAAAGCCAATATTTTTTAATTATAGTTGAACCATTTTCAACTAAATTTTCAAAACCAAAATTTTTAGCAAATGCTACAATATACCTTCTCTATTAAACAAATGTTAAATCTTTTACCCCTTTTTGGGGGAAATGGTCTTTTCTATAACCATCTGTTTACCATTCTAAGTCCGAATATTTGCGTTGTCAAGAAAAGTTTCTATAATATTTTAGTTATCGTTTACTAAAATTAACTAAAATTTTAGTTGTGTTTTTGAGTATTGCCCCTTATCATTAGATTATAAGGGAAGTTTATTATGAAGGTAACTATTAAAAACATTGCAGAAAAAGCTGGCGTTTCAATCTCTGCTGTCTCTTTTGCACTAAACGATAAACCTGGTGTTAGTCAAAAGACAAAAGATCTGATTTACAAAACTGCAAAAGAGATGGGGTATGTATTCACCCCTTCTAAAAGCCCAACTATGGTTTTACCAAAAGGGTTAGTAGTAAAGGTGTTAAAGATAATAAAACATGGACACACCATTAACGCTAGCCACAACTCTTTTATTGATGCTTACATTGAAGGTTTAAATGAGTTTGCCTTACAACAAGGAATAGTAATTGAAGTAGGAACTTTTCCTGTAGAAACACCGATTAGCACTATTAGTGAAGAGATGAATAAGAACAAACCCGATTTAGGTTATTTAATAGTTGGTACTGAGTTGAGTAAAGATGACATCAAAATCTTAAAAAACAGCAGTAGCAACGTTGTTTTTATGGATACCTACTTTGAGTTTTTACGAGCCCACTTTGTTGATATGAACAACACTGACACTGTTTATCATGCCATTAGCCATCTAAAAAAATATGGACACAAGAAAATTGGCCTTATAAAAACTAATGTGGTTACTGAGAACTTCACAATGAGAGAAGTTGCTTTTTATAAAGTGATGAGAGAGTTAAACCTTCCAATTAATGAAAACTACATAGTTGAAGTTGATTCAACTTATGATGGCTCTTATCACGATATGTTAAATCACTTAAATAATAACGGTGAACTACCAACGGCCTTTTTTGCAACAAACGACATAATGGCTTTGGGGTGTATGAAAGCTTTTAGTGAAAAGTTGATAAAAGTTCCCGATGATGTGTCGATTGTTGGTTTTGACAATCTTCCAATGAGCGAGATGAGCAATCCCCCTTTAACTACTATCGATGTTTATAAAGAGTGTATCGCCTTACACGCTTTAAATATCTTAATTAGTTTGCAAGGGCCACAAAATTATCAAAAGTCGGTGAAAACTTTAATAGATGGGGAGTTAATTAGCCGCTCCAGTGTAAAAAAGATCTAAAAAGGGTCTCATTTCTTTACATTTGTGAAGTTTTTCAAAACTTTCTTTACATTTGACAACTACATCTCTTTAATATTATAATTATCATTAGATACAAATATGTAAATTTTATTATTAGGAGATAGAAGTATGGCTTTAGCTAAAGATGTACACAAGGAACTCTATTACAAGATGTTGCTTACTCGGGAGTTTGAACTAACTGCAGCCAAACTCTTCACACAAGGGAAAGTTCATGGAACTGCCCACTTCTGTATTGGAGAGGAGGCAACTGGAGTTGGAGTCTCTTCGGCTCTAGAGAATGAGGACCTTATTACTCAAACACACCGTGGTCACAACCAAGGTATTGGTAAAAATATGGACATCAACAGAATGATGGCTGAATTCTTGGGTAAAGAGACAGGTTATTGTAAAGGGAAAGGGGGATGTATGCACATCGCTGATTTCTCTGTGGGATCGTTGGGTGCTAATGGAATCGTTGGTGGTGGAATTCCAATTGCCACTGGAGCTGCCCTATCACAAAAGTATCGCAAAAGTGAAAACATAACTGTTTGTTACTTTGGTGATGGAGCTGTAAACGAAGGTTCATTCCATGAATCTTTAAACTTAGCCTCAGTTTGGAAGCTTCCAATTATTTATGTAGTTACCAACAACCAATATGGGATGTCGATGCACGTTCAACAATCGATGAACATCGATGATATCTCCATCAGGGCATCTAGTTACGGTATGAAAGGGATCAAATTGGATGGAAACGATGTAGTTACCATTTATGAAGAGACCAAAAAAGCAAAAGAGTATGTAAAAAAGAATGGTCCAATGTTGATGGTCTTAGATACATACCGTTGGATGGGACACTCAAAAAGTGACGCACAAATTTATCGTGAAAAAGATGAAGTAGAGATGTGGAAAGAAAAATGTCCAATTAAACGTCACAAAGAGTACTTATTAGAAAAGAAGATTTTTAGTGAAAAAGAGCTTGATAAAATGCAAGAAGATGCAGCTGGAGAAGTTAAAAAAGCTTTAGAGTTTGCTGAAAATAGTCCTGAGCCAAAAATCGAAAACATCTTTGATGATTTATATGCCTAAATTGAAGGAGAACTTAAATGCGTGAAATTACATATGCTCAAGCTATTAATGAAGCGATGAGCGAAGAGATGAGAAAAGATGACACTATTATCTTCTTAGGTGAAGATATTGGAATATATGGGGGAGCTTTTGGAGTTTCTCGAGGGATGTTTGAAGAGTTTGGACCTGAGCGTGTTTTGGATACCCCTATTTCTGAATTAGCAATCACAGGGGCTGCTGCAGGTGCTGCTATGACAGGCCTTAGACCAATAGTTGAAATTATGTTTAGCGACTTTTTAACTTTGGCAATGGAGCCTCTAGTAAACCAAGCTGCTAAAAACCGCTTCCAATTTGGAGGACAAGGGATGGTCCCTATGGTTCTTAGGGCTCCAGGGGGATCTGGAACAGGAGCAGCTGCTCAACACAGCCAAAGCTTAGAGGCTTGGGTTGCCCACGTTCCAGGACTTAAAGTTGTTATTCCTTCTACCCCTTACGATGCAAAAGGCCTTTTAAAATCTGCCATTAGAGATAACAACCCTGTTGTCTTTTTAGAGCAAAAACTCCTTTACAGAGTAAAAGGTCCAGTTCCTGAAGTTGGTGATGATTACACAATACCTTTGGGAGTTGCCGATGTTAAAAGAGAGGGAAAAGATTTAACTATTATTACTTATGGAAGAATGGTTGGTCGCTGTCTTAGTATTGCACAGCAATTTGCTGCAAACAAAGAGGCTGATATAGAAGTTATTGATATTAGAACCCTTACCCCACTCGATAAAGAGACTTTAATTAACTCTGCTAAGAAGACCGGAAAGGTTTTAGTTGTCCATGAGGCTGTTCAAACTGGTGGCTATGGTGGAGAGTTGGTTAGCACAATTGTTGAAAGTGAAGCTTTCTTCTATTTAGATGCTCCAGTGAAAAGATTGGGAGGATTGGATGTTCCAATTCCTTATAACCCCCAACTCGAAGCTCAAGTTGTCCCAACTGAAGAGAAGATAACTAAAGCTATTAGAGAATTGATGTAGGAGGATTGGATGGCTGAACCAATTATTATGCCAAAATCTGGCATGGCTATGGAAGAAGGGGTTATCATTGAGTGGTTGATTAAAGAAGGCGATGTAATCAAAGAAGGCGATGTAATTGCCCAAATTGAGACCGATAAAACAACCATGGATTTAGAAAGTGATTTAACAGGTACTGTTTTAAAACTTGTTTATCCTGATGGAACCACTGTCCCAGTAACTCTCCCTATCGCTTGGGTTGGTAAAAAAGGGGAAGCAATTCCTGAAACTAAAGAGATAGCTAAAGAAGAGGTAAAAGAAGCTAAAGAGGTTAAAGAAACTACCCTAACTCCTATTACAACCTTTTCAACTACTAAAATTGCCTCAACTCCTGCTGCTAAAGCAGCTGCCAAAGAGAAAGGAATCGATTTGGCAAATGTTACCCCTAGTGGGAAATGGGGTGAAATAGTTAAAGATGATGTTCTAGCTAGTGTAGTTAAAGCTACCCCACTAGCTACTAAAGTGGCACAAGAACAACAAATTGATTTAACAAAAGTTGAGGGAACTGGTCATCAAAAGAAAATCTACGTTAGAGATTTACAAAGAACGACCACTAAAGGTGAAGATAGAAGAGTACCTTTAACCAATATCCAAAAAATTACTGGCAAAAGGATGTTAGAAAGTGTTTTAACTATCCCACAAGTAACTGAGGATATTAATGCTAATATGGATAAGCTTCTTGCACTAAGAGAAGATATTTTATCCCAAAGTGGTTTTAAACCCTCAATAAATGATTTTGTTGTGTTAGCCACTGCTCGAGCCTTAGAACTCCATCCTCGTTTAAATTCAATCTTTGATGAAGATGCTATTATTGAGAAAGGTGATATCAACATTGGTGTTGCTGTAGCAACAGAGCGTGGTTTAGTTGTTCCTCATATTAAGAACACCAACAACCACACCATTGGATCTTTACACCTTGCCACTAGTGCCCTAATTGAAAGATCCCGAGAAGGAAAACTAGCAATAGATGAACTTAGTGGTTCAACTTTCTCCATCTCAAATGTTGGAATGTACAAAATCAGCTCATTTACCCCAATAATAAATCCACCTGAAGCTGCAATTTTAGGAGTTAATACAATTGAGAAGGTTTTAGCCTTAGTTGATGGGGAAGTTAAAGAAAAGAGTGTTATGAAACTAAGTTTAACTTTTGATCACCGCATTGTTGATGGCTCTGGTGCATCTTTATTTTTATTAACCTTAGTCGATTTCTTAGAAAATCCTCTAAGACTTTTAGTTTGAGGCTTTAGATGGGTAATATGAAAAAAGATCTTGTAATAATTGGAGGAGGACCTGCTGGTTATATCAGTGCGATAAAAGCGGCCCGCTTGGGCGCTTCGGTCCTCTTAGCCGAAAAAAAGAGTGTTGGGGGAACTTGTTTAAACCAAGGATGTATTCCAACTAAATATTATGTACAGAGCTTACACACCATCTCTGCTTTAAATAATGCCGCCTCGCGCGGCATTGAAATAGCTGACCCCTCTTTCACTGTAGATATGAAAAAGGCCGTAAAGGGGAAAGACAGGACAGTTAAAAGGTTGGTAAAGGGTGTAGAATTTTTACTTAAAGGATCGAGTGTTGAAACAGTTGACCAAAAAGCTACTATTATTGGCCAAAACTTAGTAAAACTAGAAGATGGATCAGTGGTAGAAGCAAAGAACATTTTAATTGCAACTGGCTCTGCTACCAACAAAATTCCTATTGAAGGAATCGATTCTCCATTAGTTGTAGATAGTGAACAAATTTTAGATTTAGAATTTGTCCCTAAAAGATTGGCTATTATTGGAGGGGGAGTAATAGGAATTGAGTTTGCCTCAATTTTTAACTCTTTTGGGTCTGAAATAACTATTGTTGAGGCTCTCCCTTCAATTTTAAAAGGTTTTGATGAAGAGCAAATAGATGTTATTGCTCGTAGTTTAAATAAGAAAAGAATTAAAACTTTCACTGATACTACTGTCACTAAAATTGAGACTAAAGGCAAAGAGGCAACTCTTACTTTAAGTAACAAAGAAGTTTTAGAAGCTGATTTGATTTTGCTAGCAGCTGGAAGAGTTGCTAATCTCTCTTTTTTAACAGATCAATTTAAACTTGAAATCGAGAAAAATAGCATTAAAATTAACGATTATGGACAAACAAGTTCACCAAATATCTACGCTGCAGGGGATGTAACAGCTAAAAGTATGTTAGCTCACGCAGCTTACCATATGGGAGAGGTTGTTGCTCACAATATCTGCACCGATTTAGGCTTGATTAATCAAGGTAAAAAGCAAATCGAACTAGACATAGTACCCTCTGTAGTTTATTCTGATTTGGAGCTTGCTTCAGTTGGAATGAGTGAGCAAGAGGCTTTAGCTACAAAAAAATATGATGTTGTAGTGGGTAAATTCCCCCTCTCTGCCAATGGGAGATCCCTATCTGCCGATTACTCGGAGGGATTTGTAAAGGTTGTCTCAGAGAAAAAGTATGGTCAGATTTTAGGTGTAGCTTGCGTTGGTTACAATGTTTCAGAAATTATTGGAGAAGCAGCTGTGGCAATGCAACACGAACTAACTGTCAATGAGATAGCCAACACTATACACGCCCACCCAACAATTAACGAGGCTTTGAAAGAGGCAGCGGCAATTTGTATTGGGGAGTGTTATCACTGGGGAACTTAAGCCTTTTTTAAAAGCAGAGGTTTTGTGTGCAAAAAGATAAAAAGGTTTTAATTTCTATTGCTAGACGTTATTACATGGACGGACATTCACAACAAGAGATTGCTAAAGAGTTTGGTATTTCTAGACCAACTGTCTCCAATGTATTAAAAAAATGTCGTGAGTCAGGTATTGTCCAAATAAAAATTGAGGATAGCTTTCCCTACTCTACTGCAGTTGGAGATCAGCTTAAAAAGAGGTTTGCCTTAGAAGATGCAATAATTGTCTCTACTAAAACAGATCAAAGTATAACTAAAGATGTTGGTTCAGTTGCTGGTGAATATGCAACCTCATTGTTAACAGAGGGAATTAAAATTGGAATTGCTTGGGGGACAAGTTTATACCACATGGTTCAACACCTCCCCCAAAGAGCAATTAAGAACTCTTCAGTTGTCCAACTGATGGGCGGCTTCGGAGCCGCTTTGCCTCAATACGACGGTTCAGAGCTTGCTCGTGAGTTCTCTAGACGCATCAAAAGTAGTTACTACCCTTTACAGTGTCCTGTAATTGTTAATAACGTAGTTGTCAAAGAATACCTATTAAAAGAGTTGGGAATTCAAGAAACTTTAAAGCAAACTAAAAACTTAGATTTAGCTTTTGTTGGAATAAGTAGTAACTATCCTAATCAAAGCGCCATGGTAAGAGCTCAATTTATTAGTGAAGAAGAGGCAAAAGAGATTCAAATGGCAGGGGCAGTAGGTCATATTTGTGGCTACTCATACGATGCTGATGGAAATCTTTTAGATATCTCATACAATAAGCGTATTATTGGTATTGATTTTGAAGACTTTCTAAAAGTGCCTAAAAGAGTTGGAGTAGCTTATGGAATTCAAAAAGCAGAAGCTATTAAGTGTGCTTTAAAAGCAAACCATATAACTACTTTAATTACTGATGAAGTTACAGCTAAACAAATTATTAAGCTCTCTGATAAGTAACACTTACTGTTTAGCTGTTTTAATAAAATAGTATGAGAGCAAGAGGATTATTTATGAGTAAAGCAATTATTAGTGACATCGATGGAACGCTCTTATCTAAAGCGGCTGATACAGCCCCACAAGAAGTTAATGATGCCCTATTTAAGTTTCAACAAGAAGGAAACTATGTGGGGCTTTGTACAGGTAGAGCCTTAGGTGGGTGTCAACCAATAATTAAATCTCTTAAAAGTTTAAATCTTCCAAGTATCTTCTTTGGAGGGGCATTAATTTGGGATACCAATGAAAATAAAGAAGTTTTTAGTAAGCCTTTAGATAAATCAATTTTAGAGATTGTTCCTAAAATTATAAGAGATTACGAAGGTGTTAGTGTAACTTTAAATAGTATTGATCAAGGATGGACAGTAAAAACAAATGAAACTTTACAAGTTAAAGCTACCACCTACGATCGCACCACCCCTGTTGTCGATTTTGAGAGTGTCAACTTCCAAGAAGAAAAACTTTTAAAAGTTCTTCTAACTTGTGCTAATCCAGACACTTTAAAGAAAATTAGAAGTGAACTACTAGATCCCTCTTTATTTCACCGAGTGTTTGCCAGTCGCCACTTCTTTGAAATAACTGATCACACTGTTGATAAAGGAAAGGCTATTGAGATTCTAAAAGACCTTTACCCCCATCTTAAAAATGGGAAGCTTTGGGCTGCAGGAGATGCTCAATCTGATGC
>Ga0265293_10004979_pt1 | contig 22764 bp, 13 predicted proteins | sample Munlanlewell138R_FD_192505 | JGI IMG/M metagenome (GOLD analysis project Ga0265293, IMG submission 192505) | Leachate microbial communities from a municipal landfill in Southern Ontario, Canada - Leachate well 138R | ecosystem: Engineered > Solid waste > Landfill > Unclassified | place: Canada... | reverse complement strand
AGGATTGAAAAAACTCTTCAAGAAGTCGAGCAGTCCACAAGCGATTTCCGATTAATGGGCTGTTATCAAGAAAGGATCCTTTCATGAAAGTATTTATCCTGGGGGCTGGACGCATGGGAGCCTGGTTCGTCGAAGAATTCTGTCATCAACACCAGGTTGCCGTTTATGACCGTGACCTGACCAAAATGAAATACTTCTTCAATGTCAAACGTTTTACCGACCTGAAACAGGTCACGCGATTCAAGCCGGAACTGGCCATCAACGCCGTCAGTCCGCAATTTACGGTCGCGGCTTTTGAGGAATTGTTGCCCCTTATTCCGGCCGATTGCCTGCTGGCTGATATCGCCTCGGTGAAAGCCGGAGTGTCCGAATTTTATCGGAAACATGACCGGCCGTTCGTCTCGACGCACCCGATGTTCGGCCCGACCTTTGCCAATATCCGCGACCTGAGTAACGAAAACGCCATTGTAATTAAAGAATCCGATCCGGACGGTAAGAAATTCTTTCGTCAATTTTTCGAAAGCTTACATCTAAACATCTTTGAATATTCTTTTGAAGAACATGACAATACTACAGCTTACTCGCTCGGAACGCCCTTCGCCTCGTCGTTGACCTTCGCCGCCAGCCTGAAAATGCAGAAAGTTCCGGGTACAACTTTCAAGAAGCATCTTGAGATTGTCCGCGGTTTGCTTTCGGAAGATGATTATCTGCTGTCGGAAATCCTGTTTAATCCGTACACTCTTCAGCAGATTGAACGCATCAATTCCCGTCTTGCATTCCTGACTCATATTATCCGCGGACGCGACTACGAAGAAATGAAACGCTTCCTGGACGGTCTGCGGCAGAACATCAGCGCCGTCGATTAACGCGACACGGAGTTCTGGCTTGTTCCGTCAGGTTTTCAGACTGGATGGAATTATCCCGATATTGTCATTCTGAGAAGTCCGCTGTTTTGGACGACGAAGAATCGGAATTGAGAATATTACCTTTCTGGATGTCAGACTACTCCGGAACAAACCCAAAACGGATTGCATTGACAGTGTCAATACGCGCGCAACCGACAATTTACCGTTTCGTCGAACCTATTGACCGCTTGTAGAAAAAGTCACTTCTGGAATATTTAAACTGGCTATGTTTCTGCGCAATTGTTTATTTTATTCTGACATGTATTTCGCAAACGTTAAATCAAATTTAAAGGGAGAACCAATGAACAAGCGCATCCTTTCTCTTTGGCTTTGTCTGCTAAGTATTCTGGTAATGATATTACCAGCTCAGACTACAAAAATTCCTAATTATTCCAACACGCCCCGCAAAGACATTCCGACCGAATATAAATGGAAAATCGAAGATATTTACGCTTCCGACGCCGATTGGCAGAAAGATAAGGCGGCCATGGTTAATCTGATTTCCCAGATTGATCAGGCTAAATCAGAATGGACAAAATCACCCCAGAAAATGCTGGCGATGTTCGACCTGCTCAATTCCATTAACCTAAAAGCGAATCGCCTGCAATCATATGCCAATCATCAGAACGCTTCCGAACTGAGCAACAGCCATTACCGCATTTTACAGGGCGAACTCCAGGCAATCCTGGTGGATTACAATTCCAAACTGGCCTTCAAGAACGACGATCTGGTAAAAATGGACGAAACGACGCTCCTGAGTTATTTCAAGAAAGAACCCAAACTGGAACCGTATCGCTTCAATGTCGAACAGATTCTGCGTTCCAAAAAACATATCCTGCCGGAAGACAAGCAGAAAATCGTCGCTCTGAGCGGTCTGTTTTCCGGGACAATGGAAGAAGCGGCCGGGATGCTGGACGACGTCGACATGCCCGCTCCGGAAGTCACCCTCTCCGACGGGCAGAAAACTATTCTGAATTATATCAATTATTCGAATCTGCGCCGCTCATCCAACCGCGACGACCGGACACTCGTCATGCACACCTACTGGAATAATCACCGCCAGTTCGAAAACACATTCGCTTCCATCCTGAACGGTCAGATGAAGAAGGACTATTTCACCGCCAAAGTCTATGATTACAAAAATTGCCTCGAAGCCCGTCTGTACGGCGAAGCCATTGACACTATGGTTTATATCCAGTTGATCAAAACCACCCGGCAGCATCTGGAACCTTTGCATCGCCTGATTAAATTGAAACAGGAATTGCTTGGAATCGATAAAATGCGTTATGAGGATATTTATGCTTCATCCGTTAAAGAAGTCGAGAAGTTATATACGGTGGACGAAGGTCGCGAGATTGTTTTAGCATCGTTGAAACCGCTGGGCCTTGATTATGTAAACGTCGTCCGCAAAGCCTTTACCGAGCGCTGGATCGATATGTATCCGAATAAAGATAAACAAACCGGGGCTTATTCCGGCGGAATCTACGACGTGCATCCCTTCATTAAAATGAATTACTCCGGAACATACGGCGATGTCTCGACCCTGACGCATGAACTGGGACATGCCATGCATTCATATTTAACTTCTAAAAACCAGCATTATGCCAATGCCGATTACACGACCTTCATGGCCGAAATCGCTTCGACCTTCAATGAAAACCTGCTGGTGGATTATGTCCTGAAAAATGAAAAGGATGATCTGCTCAAGCTCTTTATCATCGACAGTTATCTGGATGAAGTCCGTGCCACGATTTACCGGCAGGTGTTGTTTGCCGAATTCGAGCTGGCCATGCATCGTCATGTCGAAAGTGGTAATTCCCTGACTCCGGATTGGCTTAACAAAACCTATCTCGACCTCGTTCGCTTTTACTACGGCCACGATCAGGGCGTCATGCAGGTTGACGATTACATCCAGAACGAATGGAGCGGGATTCCGCATTTCTACCTGAATTACTATGTTTTCCAGTACAGCACCGGGATCATCGCCTCGATGACCTTGAGTAATAAAGTCCTGGCCGGGGAAACGGGCGCGCTCGAAAAATATATGAACCTGCTGAAAGCCGGCGGTTCGGCCTACTCACTGGATATTATCCGGAAAGCCGGAGTCGATATGACGACCTCCGCCCCGACCGAAGCGGCCCTGAAACGGTTTGACGATCTCGTCGCTGAAATGGAAAGAATTGTCGCCCGCCTGAAAGCCCAGGGTAAACTCTAAAATTAAATTGCGACATTGAGTAAAACGGAGGATCACGGAGTATCTTCTAATTGTATCGTCTGATCTGTGAACATGACGAAAAAACTAAAGTAATGTCATTCTGAGAAGACCGCCATCTGGCGGACGACGAAGAATCGGCTAGATCAGATTTACAACCCTACCCTAACTTTACCTTGATTTCCTCATAGTCTTTCTACAAGTTATTACGTGCTGAAAATTTCTGAGATTCGCGTCCGCTCGATCCTTTCCAAGACTGGTTTGCCCGCGGATTATGTTATCAATCCCTACGTCGGTTGCGGACATGCCTGTGTTTACTGTTATGCCTGTTTCATGAAAAAATTCAGCGCCCATACCGAACCATGGGGGACGTTTGTCGATAGTAAAGATCAATGCGGCTGACGTTCTGCCTGCTAAACCGGCAAAATATGCCAACAAAAGCATTTATTTATCTTCCGTGACGGATGCTTATCAGGCGCTCGAAAAAAAATACCGACTCACCCGGAAAATATTGGAAAAACTCATTCAGTTCCAACCCAGGATCTCAATTCAGACCAAATCGTCATTAGTTCTGCGCGATCTGGACTTACTGAAACAGTTTTCGTCCTGCGAAGTCGGCTTTACGATAGTGACGATAGACGAAAAACTCCGGCGGGAAATCGAACCGTTGGCATCGCCGATCGCCGAACGCCTGGCGGCCCTGAAGCAGATTCACGACGCGGGATTGCCGACCTATATTTTCATCGGACCAATTCTCCCGTACCTGACCGGCTGAAAGGAGATTATTTCCGCTACCAAAGATTTTGTCAATTATTACATGATCGACAGTTTCAACACCCGCGGTGCAATTTGGTCGAATGTTCGCCGCTGGCTGGCTGGCAGTCATCCGGATTTATTATCCCGCTACGATAAAATTTACGTTTCCGGCGAAAATTACTGGCGCAAAGTTTCCGACGCCGTTCGGGAGTATTCCAGATTGGAAGGCATCGACAGCCGGATTTTTTTCTGATCCGAAAAGCGATTTGCTACATTCTGTTTCTGCCCGTAAGTTACGTCGTTCGATATGCAAAAAAAGTCCTTCAAACGATGCCGATTTCTATTTCACACTGCTTTCGTCATGGCGCTTATTGGGACACTCGGTTTCGAGTTGTCGGCACACGGCGGGCAGAATGTCATCATAGTCGTCATAGACGGCGCACGCTTCGACGATACGTTTAGCGATGGCACCTCGATTCCGCGGATGTGGAATGACCTGCGTCAGCAGGGCACTTATTATACCAATTTCTATAACGACAGCCTGACCTCAACGATTCCGGGACATACCTATATCGCTACAGGGGGATGGCAAGACATCAACAATGAAGGCGATGAAAGGCCATACCGCCCGACGATTTTCGAATATTTTCGGAAAGCGACGGCCAAACCGGCCGAATCCTGCTATCTCGTCACCGGCAAGGACAAACTTTTCGTCGTCTCATATAGTTCACACGCTGAATTCGGGGAAGCGTATGGTGCCGCGTATAATTGCGCTAAACGTACCGATCCGGCGACCTATCAGACCGCGATCAATCTGATGGACACTTATCACCCGGAGCTGATGTTAATTAACCTGCGCGATGTCGATTCCACCGGAGAGAATTATGGCGTCGTTAAATATCGAGCGGCGATTCGCGCGGCCGACTCGCTGGTATATCTGATTTGGCAAAAGATCCAAACGGACGATTTCTATCGTGACAATACGACCTTATTCGTGACCGCCGATCATGGCATGCACGAAGTTAGCTGGTGGATGACGCATGGAACCAATGATGAACGCGACCGGCATGTTTTTCTATTTGCGATCGGAAAAAACGTCGGACAGAATCAGGTCATCACCGGGACGAGATACCAGATCGACCTCGCGCCGACGATTGGCGATCTGCTGGGATTTGACGCGATCTATTCGACCGGAACGAGTCTGTTTGAAGGCGATCAGTCTCTACCGGTAACGTTATCTGAGTTTGAGGCGGAAATTATTGATCGGCATGTTGGTCTGCATTGGCGCACGGAGTCGGAAATCGATAATCTTGGATTCATCATTGAACGTAAAGAAGCCGGGGAGGCGGAATATTATCAAATCGCCGACTTGCATTCGTTTCCAGCGCTTCAGTCGAGAGGTTCTTCCAGTCAGGCGACGAATTATGAATTCATCGATGCGACGGCGCCGGTCGGAATCCGGTTGTTTTATCGCTTATCGTCAGTAGCATATAGCGGAGAAGTGACCCATGCGAGCGTAACATCGATTAAAATTCCCGGGAAAGATTTCTTCGAGAGTACAATATCTGTAAAACCAAATCCGTTCAACCAGACAGCGCAGATTTCCTTTCGTATTCCGGAATCCGATCGTGGAAATCTGAAGATATTTTCCCTGACCGGGAATCTGGTAATGGAAATTCCGGACATCAGCGGCTCTGACGGGCAAACGACGATTCAGTGGCAGGTGGACGGCATTCCATCCGGCATCTATTTCATCTGCCTGAGTTTCGGAATGGAAAAGCGCATCCTCAAATGCACAATCATCCGATAGGGCAATCCAAGGCAAACTTTTGTTACGGGGAAAGCAGGAAGAGATTTATATGAATTATAACGTTTTGGCTAACGTGCCGCAGGTTTGCGTGACATTGGCTTTGATTAACTATAAAACTTTATGCAGGCTTCGAAACTTAAAAAACCGCACAACCATAGCGGTCAGGTTAAGCCTGTGGTTATGTTTTAGATAATGATTGTAAAGGAATATTGTTACGCTCTATTTAAAATTGTATTAGAGATTAAAAGATACAATCACTTAAACAAATTTATTTTTCATGAAAAGGCTCTATATCGGCTTGCACAAATGGTTCGTAGTGATTATTCCTAATTAATACTCTTAATGGTTTCTGATTTGGAAGCAATTCTAAAACGGCCTTTTTAATTATTTTATCGGTTACACCAAAGTTATCAGCCATATATTTCGCATCTTCACCTTCAAGTTGAAGGGCGATTTTAGTACCCATATTCTCAAAAACAATAGTCGCAAAATCACGAATACTTTGTGATGCCAAAATAAAGCCGACACCATACTTCCTTGCCTCTCTGATTAGGTCTGTCAATGTTTGATCATATGACAATTTATGGGCTTCATCAATTACAACATAAAGTCTAACTGCTCTACTCGGACCTTGGGCAAGCATTCTATTATATACAGACTGAAGTATAAATCGAGCAACAGACTTCATGATTTCTGGTGTAGGTAATGTTGAAAGATTAACGATCGAATTTTGATTCAACATTTCATCAATAGAAAAACTACTATCTCCCGATACAAAAATATTGTTTTCGAATAATGGCTCAATTCGGTATTTGAGATTTTTAACATTCATACCCTCATTTTGCTCCATAAATTCAAGAACATCCCAAATATCCTGAAACGCAGGGGGGTCATTATTCCAAGTATTTCGATCCTTAACTGAAAAGCCCTTTTCATAATAAGTACGTTTAATGGCATCTTTTAAAATGGGGTGCTGAATATCCCCAAGCCCGAAGATTTGCTTCAATATACCGGAAACCTGATATACGTTATTCATAAAAGATGATTTTAGTCCCTTATTCCGATCGAAAGATAATTCAAGTGGATTAATATCCATTCCTAAAGATGGGTCAAATTCAACAGATTGTGTAACATCTACGAATGTTTCATCCTTAGAATTTGTTAATACATGTGAGATGTATTCACCCTGAAAATCAAGAATAAGAAAGGGAATGCCTTGATTATATAACTCAAATAAAATAGCACTTGTTGATTGTGACTTTCCTGCTCCAGATTTTCCTACGATCAATAAATGCTGATTTGCCAGTTTTTTCGGCTCGGTTTTGATAGGATTGAACCATACATCTTTTCCGTTATCTACATTTTTCCCCAATAAAATGTTTGGTTTCATAAACTCTGAAGTGATCTGTTCTTTTTCTACAACTATTGTTTTTTTAGTTTGTGTAGATTCTTCAATATTTTCCTCAAGTTCCACCTCTTTATTTATTACTGGCGGAACCAGTTCATCCTCTTCTTTATCCTCCTGGTTGATCTCAATTGTAGATTCAGAATCTTGCTCAGAAGAATCCTCTTCTTCTTCAATCTCAGTTTCTCTGATGTCCAACAAATCTACAATATCTTCATGACCAAGTTCGTAAATCTGATTGCTTTTATATTTATCAACAGGTTTTGTAATGCCAGACCAGTGAATAATATATCCGGTTTTCTCAAACGTAATTTCTACTTCACCTTCATTGATTTTTTGAATAATATCACTCAGTTCAGAGCAGTTGCCACAAAATCCATTTCTTATCGCCCGTTCTAAATAAAAGCCGATTAAGGTTGACAGAGATTTATTTGCCAACTGTAAATCGATTTTAGGATTTTCTGGCGTTGAGATAAATTTTGTCCTAAATACTTTTTCTGAATTTTCATTTTTTAAAAATATCTCTTCTTTTAGAGCAAGACTTTCCGAAATATTTCCCTCTCCCGAACGGAATTTAACTTCAATTAGATTAAGATTCAGTTTACCTTGTTGTGAAGATACCAAAATCAGGTCGCTTCTTTTTACCGTTACCTCATCTTCGATACTTCGTCTTTTATTTTCTGCAAAGATATCGATGTGCGTATCAACAGGAATCAGGATCGAATTATTAAGCAAACCCTTACGTTCCAGTGTAAGGCGAGTAATGGCCAATCCGATAATTTCCCGAACATTATTTGGATTATTAATCAGTTTTAGGGCAAGTTTGCCTGAAATAGACTTGATAATATCAAGAATTTTAATAGCCCTGAAAGAAGATGTTGGAATGTGGATTTTTTGTAAGCCATCTTCGATTAGTTTTTCGATTTCATTGACCCAGCCAGTTGAGACGATTAACCGATGACCAACTCCATCCATAAATTCCGGTGTGTAGTCAATCAAATAACTTTTAAGGTAAGGATTTATACCAGATGGATTATCAAAATACTCGATTCCAAAATTTCTATCAACAGTAAATACCCAATCCGAATGTTCATGAATCTGAGATAATATATGCTTGTCCTGTTTATTCAATTCAAGTTGAATGGTAGGAAGATGTTCAGTTGATTTACCCCAATCAAAATAGGCACAAATCAATCCCAAATAACTTTGTCCGATCTGATAAAGCAGATCCGCAACTATTTCCCTATCTACAATTTCTTTTGTTTTAGAAGGGATAACTTTTCGCGACCAGGTTACTGCTGCGTCCATTATATTAAATTCTGATCGATATTCTGCCAACAAACCATGTAAGAAATAACTACCCGGCAAATTTCCTTTAGGTCTGGTAATTGTTGTTGTTAAGAAATGGTCGATGATCACCGTGATATTGGCTTCTTTAAATTCTACATCTTCCCATTTATCCGAATCGACCTTTACTTTTGAAAAGAAGAGTTTGGGAAACAAAGGATTGTGACTGGGCTGCAAAAGTTCTTCATCAACTTCGGGCCTATTCTCGGAAGAATCGCCTTCATTCATCAAGTTATCGAAGGCATTGCCCATTAACTCATAACCCAGAGTGCCGTAAAAAGTAATATCGTAGCGCAGATATTTATATTCTTCAATTTTTTGAAGTTCTCTGATTGTATTCAAGAACAATAACCCGTCCCCCGGGTTGATGACATTTATTTTTAGAGTTTTAATATATGGATGATGGCGCAAATATCTCCAAAGCCGGTCAGCGATCTGTTTAGGTGTTACCGATGAGATGTTGCCCAGATCATCCTTGTAACCCAACGCCCGGGAAAGCATGGCAACAACTTTGCGAATATCCTCTGTTGTGCTTTTGGGAAAAATGTTCCAATATAGATCCAACACATCGGTGTTGACAAAAAATTTACTTTTCTCAAATGCGAGTGCATTCGGCAAGTTTAATGGAAGAATTTTCGCAACGCCATCAATGTCAATTGCTTTTCGGACCTCTTTTTCTTCCATCCCAACCATTTGTTCACTCCAGTTAAATAGAAGCATCTGGTATTGCAGCAGCCAGAGTAATTTAATTGGGTGGGTGGGCATCATTAATAGGACTTCTTCCGGTTCTTCCCCTGTCCCCATTTTTATATAAACTGTGTCAAGTCTATTTAATAAATGACTATTTTCCAGAAAATTATTGACTTCAGCATCGGTGGCAGATTTGATAGATTCTTTTATCTTCTGTGTTAGATTTAAATATTTTTTTGCATAGTCTAAAATCAGGTCTTTAAATTCCCTCAAATCCAGAATTTCGATAACCGCGGCATCATCAAATGAAGTGAGGGCATGAAACAATTCTCGCCTTGCTTCCAGAAATTGAATAAAGTCATCTCTAAAAACATCAAGTTTTATTTTCCTAGGCTTGAAATCACCTTCTTCTATGAAACCTCGGTTTAGTATATCTACATCCCATACACCGCCACAATATGGGTCTTGAAGTGTTTTCAATTCCAAATCGTATAAAAGATCGTTCAGCGCAATTTGATACGTTTCTCTGGGGCTGGTTTTAATACGATACAACAGTTTGCGACCGGTTTGCCAACTCTTGCTGACAATTTCAACTTCTCTACGGTATTTATAGGTCGTTAGAAGCGTGGCTTCGGCAATGTTACGGATTTTGTTATATCGCTTTGTTTCTTCGCCGATTGTGTCGGATTCTTCGCCCCTCAGATAAAATGGTTCGCTTATGTCTTCGGCGATTTTGGCTTTATTTTGATCCAACGCAATAATGCGGATATGCACCAGCCATTCTTCCCCCTCTTCTAAATCCACATCTTTAAACGGAAACGACGCCTGTTCGCTGCTTCCTTTGGCGGTCTTGCGGTGCAATTCTGTGCTGGTTTCGCTTTCCTCGTCCCGTTCCAAAAGCAGGATGAATTTAGATACCACCGCTGCTTTACGTGGGCTGGTTTTCCAATTTACCCGCATTTTGGTGTTGGATGTTGCCACTAGGTTATCGCCTTCAAGCAATAACTTGGTATATGCCAACGGATTGCCGTCTTTATCACGGAAAGGCTCGATGTAAATCTCGATCTGCTCACCGGCAAGATCCTTGAATTTCCATTTGTCAAAACTGATTTTCTTAAGCCACTCCTGATCTTCAAGAATTGTTCTCGTCCATTTAATGACTTGAATCGGATTTCTGCTCAAAAAGAAATTAACCAAGTGGGTTTTAAGAATATTATGGTTGGGATCTAATCCTTTATTTACCAAAGCCTCTATTGCCAAAAACACGGTTTGATCGGGATTGCTTAATTGATCCACACATTCGCGGTTACGCAGCAGACGAGCCTGCACATCCTCTTCATTCAGTTTCAGATCCGGAATCAGATTTACATAATATAAATATCCTCCGGCGGTTTCATAGGTGCACTCATCGTTTTTCAACGCTAATAAATAACGTATCTGATTTTCAATGCTCTGCTTTCTTACGGCAGACGATTCAAAAACCGCATTTAAAATAGCCTGTTCTTCTTCGTTGAAAGAAGCAATTAATTCCTTTTTATGGCGACCAAACACTCCGGCCAAACCATAAGACTCAAAGGTATGAATGTCATAACTGTCCTCGGCAGCCCCGGTAAAACCCTGGGGGATAAACACCACTACAATGCCAAAATCAAGCCGGTTGCGCAACTCAATCAAGCGGCCGCTTTCAATTTCGTATTTTTCCTGTGCCTGATCAGTCAGCACATAGGCTTCTACCCGTTTAGCCTGAAGATCGGGATCGGCATTTAATTTTTGACAGGCGTATCTCATCACCGGCGAAGGCAGGTAATCCACCCGCATACAGTGATTGCGCTGCTTGTTGAGTAATTTGCTTTTCAGGTCTTTGAATACGGCTTTAGATATCTCTTCGTAATAGATTTCTTTTGTAATAGTAACCATAGTTTAACTCTACTTACCTGTTAGTTCTTTGGTTAATATTTCCTGAGCTTCATCTTCCAACCGGATGGATTCGGCTCTTAAAACATAAGCCTGACGAACCATTTCGCCGATTTCTTTTTGTTTGTCTTGTTCAGGAATTGGAATTAAGGATTGACTAATTTGATCTTCTGTTATTTCGTCAATAACTGAGCCATGTTTATATCTTAATAACTGATGATAACCATAATTGGATGATAAAAATGCATATAAATATGCTTCATCAATTTGATCGGAATCTGGGATTACTCTAATCAAATGTTCTGAGGCCGTATAGTTTTCATAGTTTTTCCAAATGAATACGGTTCTACCTAACGTCCCTGATCGTGTGATTAATATCCAATTTCTATGAACAGATAAGTCTTCTAAATTATTTGTTTCTGTTTTCGAAAGATATTTTAAATCTGGACGAATTTGAATTATGTTTTTCCCTGATAAAAATGGAACACCATGATCTTTTGCAACATAGTTTCTAGACGACCTACCTCCACGATATAAACAGTCAGAAACTTCGAATAATAATTTGGCAGGACTTGAATTTTCCCTAATATTCTTAACCACCAACGCCGCCTGCGGATTATAAAAATGTGCATCCAGACGATAATCAGCGGTAAACTCTTCGGTGCTGACTAATTGCATTTCAGTTACTTTTTCCGGGTCAAGCGTTTCCGGTTCAATGCTATCCAATGGGGGAAGGTGGTTGTGTTCAAGAACCAGTTTGCGGGCTTTTGCAATTAATGATGACGCAAGTTCTCGTTTTTCGACAGCATACATGATTTTTGAATTTAGAACACCAATACTTTCTTTATCAATTAAAGGAATTTCAATTTGCTTAATATCTTCATCGTATATTTCATCAATTACAGCACCAGATTTTTTACCGGTAATAAGTGATTGTCCAAAGTCACTATTAAAAAAAGTATATAGAAAACCAGTATATATTTCATCTTTGGGTATTACTCTAAGAGCATGTTGAGATAGACCCATTCCATCAAGTCTTGAATCGACTAATGTCACATTCCCAATTGTTCCAGAACAACTTAAAAGGATTGTATTTCTCTTGACCAGATATTTATTAATATCTTTTGTAAACTCTTTTGATATGTATTTATCGCAATTTGGCTCAAGTTCCATCATATCTGAACTAGAGATAAGTGGTATTCCGTAAATCGGTTCGTCTATATAGTAGCGTTTAAAAGGACCAAAACCAACCACATCTGCAAGATTAGACAGTTTTGTTTTTTCAAAACCCTCAACCGCTTCAAAATTATTGTCGTGAGAATAGTATTCTGCATTTAGTCTAAAATCACCAATCAGAACTCTTGATAATTTAGACTTGTATGTTTCTGTTTCGAATAAATCAAAAATCTTTTTCATCATAATCTATGTGTTTTTGTTTAAGGTATTCATCAGCAACCTTCGGTAATTCATCATCCACAATTCTTCCGGTGGTTTCCACTGTTGGTAAAAAATCAAGAATAGTGGATTCGGCAAAGGTTTTATACAAAGAGCGATTGACTATTTCTCTGCCTCGCTCTTCCTTTTTATAAATAATATTGCCCCGGCGATCTTTGCCCACTTTTTTAACATTGGCCATAAAAACTTTGTAGGACGCCATTTGACCGCTCATGCTTTCCATAAGTTTTTCCTGCTCGCTTTTTCTGCGCAGTATAAGCACACTGGTCTGGGTGCCGGTGCGAGGTAAAAAGGTTTCCACTGGCAAATCAACGCTAGCCAATACCTGGCAGTTTTGTAAAATCCAATAGCGCATATACGCATAACCGGGATTGCTTAATATACTGTCAGGTAGCACAATGCCCAATTGTCCGCTTCCGGGTTTCAAAAAACTTACACAGCGCTCCACAAAAAGTACTTCCGGCTCCATGGCATTCTTCAGTTTGGCTTCCATTTGCCATTTTCCATCCGTGGTTTTACTCCATGAATGCGCCAAATCATATTGTTCCAAAATTTCAGCGGTGTCTATTTTAATCTTTGCCCCAAATGGGGGATTCGTCATCACAAAATCCATGGAACCCAACTGGATTTTTTCCTGCGCCTCGCGTGGCCATTGATTCAAAGGTTTCAGGGAATTTAAGGCAAACAACCCGCCACGCCCATCGTTGTTCATGATCATATTCATCTGGGCGACTTTTACTAAATTGCTGTTAAAGTCGGTGCCAAAAATGCTTTTACCCGTTTCGTGAATTTCATCAAACAAGGCCATTTCTTCGGCTTTGCTATGTTGGTTGGGATCAACCCAAACAGCCTTATGTTTCTGTCGTAATTTTTCGCTAATGTAGTTGAAAGCGATAACGATAAAACCACCCGTGCCGCATGCCGGATCATAAATTCTGGCGCCCGCTTCGGGATCCAGCATTTTAACCGTCATCTTTACTACATTCCGTGGGGTGAAGAATTCCCCTTTTGCGCCTTCCAGCGTCGGGCCCACGATGGTCTCGTAGGCAATGCCTTTCACATCCACAGAAGAATGGATAAAATCATACTTTTCCAGTTGTGAGACAATGTAGGAAACTGTTTCAGGATTAAATAAAATATTAGGCGCCTGGTCATCAAATAGACCGGCGTATTCATGCCGCTGTTTCACTTCTTTAAATAAAGTTTCAATGCGGTCTTTAACTTCTTTCCTTCCCCCCGGGTCGTTGCGTTCTTCAGCGCTTCGTATGGCAAATCTGGGTCTGCCGTTCTGAGTTTCATCTTCGATTTTCGCAAACAGGATTTTCAAAAATTCCCAAAAGATTTGCTCCTTGCTGCCGCCTTGATTGGCGTGGATATAATCATGACAACGTTTAAATGCATAAAGCAAATTGTTGCCGGTCGCGACTCTCAGTCTGCGTCGATCAGTGGTATAAATGGAAGAAGCATCTTCACCTCGACGTGGAAAATCGTTGACCGGGAAAACATCGGTTTCAAACTTTTGTTTTTTCTTTTGGAAGTATAGTGTTTCAACACCATTGGTCCAACAGCCGAATTCAGTGAATTTTACATCCACAAGCCATTGTTCTAGTTCATCGGTGCCGTTTTTTTTTGCGGTGGGGTCGGAATCTGGCTTGTTAATAAGAATTAGGATATAGGGCTCCTCGGTGCCTTCTTTCATTACCGCCACGGGCACTTTTTTTGTTCGCTGTTTACTGCCATCCCAAACCTTGATTTTAAGATCAATACGTATATCCTCTTTCAGATAATTATATTCTTCGGTCAAAGTGCGTTCAAAATTCTGCCGAACCTTTTCCTGCTCGCTTTCATTGACCCACTGCCCGGTAATATAGTCGGCTATTTTGCCATCTGGAATTATGGTGTGTATTTCCAAATCTATTCCTGGTTCATTTACTCTATTTGTTGTTTCACTCATATTTCTCTCTTAAACAGTCTGTAGTTGTGGTTCAATTTTAAATCGCGGTTTTATCACCTGCGAGTTGGAAGCATCTGACAAGTCGGTATAAAAACCAAGCTGACGTAATCGGCTTTTAAGTGCTTCATAATTACTGTTCAGCGCTTTAGCAATTTCCGGGCTGTCCGTTCCTTCCGGCCATTCATTAATGTAAATGCCATATCGATTTTTCAGCCAATCTACGAAAGAAATAATAGTGATTGGTTGGGTTTTGAATCCATACTTATCTGCGCCGACAACGGCCAATTGCACCAAGACTTCGAGTAATAAATTACCCAAAACGTATTTGCGCTTTTTTCCACGCCCGCCTTGTAGGAAACCATCTTCCTTGTTCATGTTACATAAAGTTGCCATCAAAGACTTGTGATTTCGAATTCGTAGTTTCCAATTCGCTTTATCATTACAAAGAATTTCAACATACTTATCGAGCGGTGAAATATCCAATTTCAATATATCCTGAATATCCTCGTCATCCCGTAAATCTTCATCATTGACAATATCCGAAAGTTTATAATTAAAGAAACCATCAATTTGAGTGTTTTTGATCAATTCAATTAACTGCTCTAAAGTAGGATTTGTCATTCCCTGTGTTTTGGCAAATTCGCTTAATTTGACCAATTTGTATTGTGCTTTAAAATAACGATACATTTCGTTATAATTTTGCTCAAGGCTTATTTTTGATAAACGGTCACAAGTTGCATCTTGCGCCAGAGTCAGATCGACAAAAATTTTAGGTTGAAAATCACAGAGGCCCAACTTGTCAAATTCTTTTTCGGTCCGAATTGTTTTACAATGACCACACTTCAATTTTTGCTGATTAACCAGAGAATTAATTTGGTTGTATGTTTTAGTGGCAAATAAAGCAGTGTGAAAATTCAATACGACTGTCAGGTAATTAAACAGTTCTCTTCTCGGAACAGAATCTTTATAAACCAACAGTTTTAGTGTATCAGAAAGAATTTGGTTTTTTTGCGCTTCACAAATAAACTGGTAATCTTGCACAAGACTACTTTTGGTCGATGGTTTATCTATTTTAAAACTCTCCAACAAGCGTAATAAAAATTGGGTTTCGATATCTAAATTGTCAAAATTCTCTTCATCTACAATTAAATCATATTCTCCGAAACGCTTAGCTCCCTCTAATAAGTAAGCCATCAAGAAATCTTTATCGCTGGCAACAGCCGTCCCTTTGAAAACATTGTAAAGGAACACGCTAACGTCTCTATCCTGGCTTCTCACTCGTGGATCTAAAAGTTTTATGGTGCTCAAATGTAAAGGTTTTAAATTGGATATTCTGGTTTTTCCTTTCCTGCCTCGACCTTCGATAACGGTTGTTGCATAGTCACCAGAAATCCAGTTTTTCATCAACCGTTCTCGAACAGCATCATCAATCCCCTCAAATCTGCTCTTATTCTCTTTAACAATTTCGACCAGGTTTTCAGGATAAAGGGTGTTTTTTATTGTTTTTGCGATAACTTTACCTTTCGTGTGCAACAATACTAATAGCCGAACAATCGCTTGCTCAAAATTGACATTATTTGCATCAATAGGCATTACTGGAAAATACCGGAATGCTTTCTGTTTTCTATCAAGTGCCATTTTCTACTCTATATTTTTGTTAATACTAACTTACCAACTGCGGATTTTTCAAAAGAATAAAGATTTGCATCATCTTCGGTCAGAATCACTCGGGTGGATCGTTTAGCCAAAATTCTCCGCTTAAACATTTCCAGGTTTAAAAAGAATGTTTGAATTTCTATGGATGTCGGCACATATCCTTCCTTTATTCTCATCAAAACTTCAAATAAATCGATATTAATTTCCAAAGAAGCCGACCTATCGATATGCCTGAAGATGATGTGGTCGGTGAAGTATTCAATGTATTTTTCTTCTTTGCCGATTTGTGGTAAGACAACTTCAAAGTCCGCAGCTTTGAAACTATAGAAAGCTTTTGTGCGTGATTTTTTCCCACTGCTACTACTAATGCAAACACTCTCTTTACCGACCGTTTCATTATATATTTTTTCAGATTTACTTATCGCCAGCACCAAATCATTTCTGATTTGGTTATTATTGTCTATGCCGATTTTTAGAAATTCAACAAACGTTTTATAGTATTTATAAGGCAAAAAAGAGTAATGATCAATTCCAAATTGTTCTTTTAATATGTTATCATCGCCTTCAAAAAACAATTTTCGTTTGATGGCATTAAGAAAAATTTCTGCGTTCTTTTTTCTATTTTCATCACTATCGCTGGTGCCTTGTGGTTTTTCATTGAAATATTTTTCTATATAACATAAATCATTTTTCCCGGGCAAACTTCTCTTGACAAGAAGTTTTCGAATTGATTCAGAATTTGGATTAATAAAATAGAGTTGGTTTTCAATTTTAGGCAAAGGCATTTCAGAGACATCTATTTCACGAAGTAATTTAATCATTCTGTCAACTTCATTTTCCTCAAATCCATTATTGTAAAAATATCGTTTCAACAGATTAGTCTGATTGTCAATATCTTCTTGAATTTGATGACAAGTATATTTGTTAAACAAAATATATGATAGAAGAGAGCGAATATCTCGCATAGTAATGTGCTTGACTCGCTTCAAATATAAAATTTTTACGAGTTCTTTTAACCTTTCCTTAACGATCGGTCCCACCTCCCCATCGTTGAATGTATCTATATTCTGTTTTATATAGCACCGTTCGTAATACTCACAATTTTCTTGTTTACAGGGTTCCCAGAATTTATTATCATTATTTTTATCTAAAAAAATATGAAGTAGTTTATCAATAATCGAATCAGGATTATTCAATTCTACAATTGCTCTGTTGTTCAAATTAATAAATGCCAAACTGTCGGGCAGTTGATATTTGTCATATTCCAAATAATGATGAACCTGTTTTCCGAGCCATGAATATTCTCTTTTTCTAAGCAGAAAATCTCTTAATTTCCCTTCATTAATGGCAATAATTTTTACTATGTTTAAGTCAGGTTCTTTGCTACCTTCAAATGGTTTGAAAAATGATGTTAAAAGTGTTTCATTTGAAATTTCTTCAAAGTCTTGGCTCCCATCATAAAGCGTTTCAAACACAAATCCATTAAAATCGAATTTGCATCCATTATCAGTTTCTTCTTGGAAAATAGAACCGTTATTTCTTGCCGAAGATTCAATCAACTGAATGAATGCGGTTTTACCGTCTCCTGCATTGCCGGTCAACACAACAAGTTTTTTCTGGCCATCCAGAATATCATTCTTTAAATCGGTATCAAGTTTGGTTTGGATGTAGGTTTTTTCATCCAATCCTCTTGTCAATCCAGTGCTTAAAAGGCTTTGGGAGTAAATTTTTAAAAATTTATCTAAGTTTTGATTGTAATTTTTCATTTTTTAGTCGCTTATTTTTTTCATTTTTTGAGTAGTGACTTAATTATTCTATTTAAAACATAACCTATGTATCAGATGCCTTGTTTACCCTCGATATTTTTCCTATTAGTATGAAAAGTTGCATGCATATAGGAAACATTTCCGGCTATTATGAAATATTTAGATATGTCTTTCAATTTCACGGTGTTCAATCTAATCCTTTTATTATCTATTATCAATGATTTGTTCATCCGGTCAGATCTGAGTAATGGAGCAAATCCTTATTCAAAAACCTTTTTCAGAAAATCGCCGGCGATCTTATATGCTTCCGGATTTTTAATGATCGCCATGTGTCCGCCGGGTAGAAATTTGAGTTCAGTCTTTACGTTCGCCTCCCGGAGCGCCGTGACAAAAGCGTTGGGCTGGTTGGCATCAATGGATTGATCCGACTGACCATGCAGGAGCAGGAAGGGCGGCTCGTTACCGTTCACCCAGGTAATCGGTGACGCCTCCGCCCAGAGTTGCGGATTCGATTGACGGTCTGCTCCCAGGTAAGCCGTAAAATACTGTTCCAATCTCGGTGACATCGGGAGCTCATAGTCGAATACCGCCGAAACGGTGATCACACCCTTTAGCTTTTGTTCGTCGGTTAAAGGATAGGGACAATCTTTCAGGTACGGTCTTCGGTCATCGACCGTGCCCAGAAAAGCGGTCAAATTCCCTCCCAGCGAGAAACCTAAGGCGGCGATGCGTTGCAGATCGAACCGATAGGCGTCCGCATAGGCGCAAATCCAGGCCAGCGCGTAGAATGTATCTTCGACCGAGGCCGGATAGAGGCTCTTTTGCGGTGACATTTCCCGGTCCGGCATCCCGCGAAAATTGATCGAGACCGTTGCATACCCGAGTTCCGCAAAATACTTTGCCCAGGCCGTAAATTCCGCTTTGTCGCCGCCACCACCATGCATAGCCAGGATCACGGGAATGGCCTTATCGATTCGATTTGGCAGAGTAATGTCCATTACCTGTAGTGAATCGCCGCCTGGAACATAAGACACATTTTGTATCAGCGTCGGAGCCGGTGGCTCGGTCGAATGCAATGGCTTAACATTAAAGATCGCTAAAATACTCAGAGCCGGTAAAATTGCCCTTATTCTTGTTTTCACTCGACGCCTACTCTTTCACCAACTTATGGAAGACAGCTCCCACCAATGCTCCCAAAATCCCGGTCATTACTAAAACGGGAATCAAATTGACCGGATTGTTCCACCCGATAATAAACACGCTCGGTAACAAACAAATATAAGCGATCACGATCCCTTTCAGAACTGCTGGTAAATGCAAATCAGAAGTGGCGAGCAAAAAGCCGACGACAATCCACAGCGATAAAGCCGATAAATTGGCATCCCAGGTCAATTTCTGGATCAGCATGGGAATCACATCCAGTATCCCGGCCACCAAACCAACTGTCAGTCCGATAATAATACGCTTTTTCATTCAGGCCTCACTTTCCTTTTTCTTATGAGCACGGTCGAACATTTGCGCCGCCGGACAGCCCAGATCTTTCTGCCTGCAATACTTGCAGGCCAAGGAACCCCGCACAAAACTATTTCCGGTAGTAGTCAGAATCCAGATTGCCGCCAATGCCATAAGAATTAGCCAATCAAAGTCCCGGATCAACAGAATGATTCCGCCGACCAGTGGAAATAACGTCACCAGAAAATCCGGTATAAGATCACGCCAGGTGATTTTGCGTTTAGTGAATTCCCCGGGATCGCCGCGACGGAAAAACAGAGCGCACAGCCGGCCCTTGCCGAATCCGCAGAATTTGCCATAGTAATAGCAATTCACACAACTGCCACGCAACAGTCGGATTTCAAAATAAATACAATAGGCCAGATACAAAAGCACCCAGACGATTCCAAATCGGGCGAAAATCAGGATCCCAATTGCATAGATGGCTAATGACAGCAGATTAGCCAAGAACACCATCCAAAACGGAAAATTTTCATAACTGGCCGGCATGTTCGGTCCTCCTCATGAAAAAAATCTCTTAACTTTCTCTCAATCTCCGTAACGTTGGAATATTACTCATTGGCTCGATTTTAATCAAGTCCGAATCCAATGCTAGCCAAAAACTGCGCGTGCCTGTTCATTAAAAACCAGCAATTTTACGAAATTCAATTTTAGTAATTTTTACGGTCTTTGGTTAAATTAGCGTCCGCCAAAATAGCTCGCAATCCGGCTGGTAATAAAACGAGAGGTCAGATAGAAATGAGAGACGAAATAATCGTTCGCGGGGCCCGGACGCATAATCTGAAAAACATCGATATCTCAATCCCGAAAAAGAAAGTCGTGGTGTTCACGGGCGTCAGTGGTTCGGGGAAGTCGAGCCTGGTATTCGATACGATTTATACCGAAGCCCAGCGGCAACTCATCGAAACCTTTTCTTCTTTTGCACGTCGTCGTCTGGCAAAATTGTCGCGTCCACCCGTCGACGAGATTAAGAATATTTCCACCGCGATCGTCATCGATCAAAAACGGATGGGACGTAATCTCCGCAGTACCGTCGGAACTGCTACCGAAATTTCCACCTATTTGCGTCTCTTTTTCTCCCGATTTGTGACGCCATTCATCGGTCCGTCATTTTATTTTTCATTTAATCATCCCGAAGGATTATGCCCGGACTGCAAAGGATTGGGCAAGCGCATCGTGGTTGATATTAATCTCCTGCTTGATAAGGAAAAATCTCTGCGTGACGGGGCGGTCACACATCCCGATTTTAAGATCGGCGGCTGGAGCTGGCGGGAGATTTTGGTCTGCGGATTATTCGATCCCGACAAGCCAATTAAAGAATTCGACGATAAAGAACTGCACAATCTGCTGTACGCCGAAGCCATTCCGATCGTCAAGCCGCACGGCGCCGGAACTTATATGAAAAAATATGAGGGAATCGCCCACCGGCTGGAACGCTTATACGTGGATAAAAGCGAAGACGAATTGCCCGACAAGCGTAAAGATGCTTATCAGCGCTACTTTCTGTATCTCGATTGCGAGACCTGTCACGGGATGCGGCTGAATCAGCGCGCGCTTTCGGTCAGACTTGAAGGAAAAAACATCGGCGATCTGTCGCGCCTGGAATTGATCGACCTGTCGGAATTCCTGGCCCGTTTTTCTACTCCGGAAGCCGCCCCGTTAGTAAATAAGATGTGCTCCTGCCTGGGACATTTAATCGACATCGGTGTCGGTTACTTGTCACTCGAGCGCCCGGTTTCGACGCTTTCCGGCGGCGAGAGTCAGCGCGTGAAAATGGCTCGCCAGCTGGACTGCGATCTGGTGGATATGATGTACATTCTCGATGAACCTTCGATCGGATTGCATCCGAAAGATACCGAACACCTGATTAAAATGCTGAACGAATTGCGCGACAAAGATAACAGCGTGTTGGTCGTCGAACACGATCCGGATGTCATAAGGAATGCCGATTATATCATTGACATCGGACCGCACTCCGGCATCCATGGCGGACAGATTGTATTTACCGGAACGTATACCGAGCTCTGCCGGGCGGATACTTTAACCGGGCGTTATTTACGAAACCACCGCCAACAGACTTTCCAGCGTAAACCGTGGACGGAATTTTACGAAATCCGGAATGCTACTCTCCACAACCTGAAAAACCTGACCGTTAAAATCCCTAAGAGTATTTTAACCTGCATTACCGGAGTGGCTGGTAGCGGGAAAAGCAGTCTGATCAATGACGTTTTTATGCATGATTATCCCGATACGATCCTGATCGATCAGTCACCGGTTGGCAAGTCGTCGCGCTCCACACCGGTTACTTACATTGGTGTTTTCGATCTCATTCGTAAGGAAATGGCCGCCGCGACCGGCGCTTCTCCCGCCCTTTTCAGCTTCAACTCCGCGGGCGCCTGCGAGAAATGCAACGGCATGGGATTCATCAGCCTCGAAATGAACTTCCTCGACGACATCAAAATGACCTGCGACGAATGTAACGGCCAGCGCTTCAAGGATGAAGTTCTCGCGCTGAAATATAAAGACAAAAACATTTCCGATATTCTGAATATGAAAACCGGCGAGGCGGTCGATTTCTTCGAGAATAAGGAAATCCGCAAACGGCTGAATATTTTGGCCGAGGTCGGATTGGATTACCTCAACATTGGGCAAGCGCTCAGTACCTTATCCGGTGGTGAAGCCCAAAGAATAAAGATCGCCGCCGAATTGCACCGACATGGGAATATTTATGTGCTGGACGAACCGACGACCGGCTTGCATATGGCCGACATCGATAAACTGATCGCTATCATTGATAAATTGACGAAAAACCATAATTCCGTCATAATTATCGAACACAACCTGGATGTCATTCGGCATGCCGACTGGATTATCGATATGGGACCCGGTGGTGGCAAAGACGGCGGCGAGATTGTTGCCGAAGGAACCCCGGAAGACCTTGCCAATAATTCGACAAGCGTGACGGGTCGTTACCTGAAATCGTTGCTCAATTAATCATAACAGAAAAGCATAGACAAGTGATTTGATGTAGTATCAGAATGTTCTGTATACGAATTTATTTACGGAAAAGCAGTAGGTATAAAGTCAGGGCGGTAGATGCCAGGATTGGGAAGGGCCCGATTTGATGCAGTTGATGAACGATGGCTAGCATCGGCTTAGCTGTGCTCAGCAGACCTCCGGTCGCGATTGTGCCTAGAAAAAGCAGCCCGGTGATCACGGCGGCAATCAATTCCGTCGAACTAAGTCCGACCGACTGATTAACTCGCACTATTACAACTGTCAGAAAAACCACTGCTCCGACAGACAATAATTTATGTACAGTCAGGAGTAGTACGCCATACGGCCGCCCACTGCGGCTCAGCCCGAAGCCGGACACGAATAT
>Ga0265293_10004978_pt1 | contig 22769 bp, 16 predicted proteins | sample Munlanlewell138R_FD_192505 | JGI IMG/M metagenome (GOLD analysis project Ga0265293, IMG submission 192505) | Leachate microbial communities from a municipal landfill in Southern Ontario, Canada - Leachate well 138R | ecosystem: Engineered > Solid waste > Landfill > Unclassified | place: Canada... | reverse complement strand
AGCGGATGCCGTTCACGCACATCTCGCCGTCGCTGCCGTCCGCGTTGAAGATGCGCATCTTGCGGTCAGCACTCGTCGAGGGCTGCACGAGGATCAGGCCGTCCGCCCCCACACCGAAGTGGCGGTCGCACACCTCGATCGCGAGGGCGCCCCATTCCTCGTCCGTTACGTCAAGCAACGGTACCTCGGCCACGACGAAGTCGTTGCCGGCGCCATGCATCTTCACGAACGGGAGGGGCGAGGGGATGAGGTGTTGCATTGGACTTCTGATCCTACGAGGCGTCCCCATCGCCCACAACCGCACGTACGAGCGCTTCGAGATCGTCCCCATCCACCCACTCGATCCTCGGGTCGTCCTCGCGGAACCAGTTGGCCTGCATCCGGATCAGCCGGTGCGTCTCGATCTGCGTCTGCCGCACGGCCTCCTCGACACTCAGGTCGCCCTCGATCACGCCGAGGGCTTCCCGGTAGCCGATGCTGCGGAGCGCGTCGAAGTCCCGCCCGTGGTGCTCCACGAGCCCGCGCACCTCGTCCAGCAGGCCGCCCTCGAACATCGCGACGGTGCGACGGTCGGCGCGGGCGTGGATCGCTTCGCGCGGCCACCGAAGGCCCGCCACGTGCCAGTCGAACCCCGGGTCGCGAGGCTCCAGCGGCGGCACCGGCCGGCCGGTCGCCTCCACGATCTCGAGCGCCCGAATCACCCGCCGCGAGTTCCGAGGATCGATGCGCGCCGCCGAGCCCGGATCCACGGCCCGGAGCTCCTCGTACAGCGCGTCACCCTCCCCGGCCGCGGCACGAGCTTCGAGGCGCCCGCGGAACTCCGGCTGCGGCGGCACTGCGGGCACATCCCACCCCTCGAGGAGCGCCCAGACGTACTGCCCGGTCCCACCGACCACGAGCGGCAGCGCACCCCGCTCGTGGATCTCCCTGACGAGCCTTCGAGCGCGCCCCAGCCAGTCGGCGAGGTTCCACGTCGCGTCCGGCTCGATCACCCCGACGAGGTGGTGTGGGACGCCCTCGATCTCCTCGGGCGTGGGCGCGGCGGTGCCGATGACCATGTCGCGCCGCACCTGCCGCGAGTCCGCCGAGATCACCTCGGCGCGGACGCGGCGAGCGACTTCGACGGCCACGCCGGTCTTCCCGGACGCCGTCGGCCCGACGATCGCGACCACGCGAGGGCGAGTCATGACGCTACGAGGCGGCCGCCGCCCGGCAGATCGCGGCGAAGGCGTCCGCGTCGAGGGAGGCGCCCCCCACGAGCGCGCCGTCGATGTCCGGCTGCGCGAAGAAGGACGCGGCGTTCTCCGCATTCACGGAGCCGCCGTACTGGATGCGGACAGCCTCGCCCGCGTCGTCACCGTACCGCTCCGCGATCAGGCCACGGAGGAACTTGCAGCGCGCCTGGGCGTCCTCCGGTGTCGCGGCCTCACCGGTGCCGATCGCCCACACCGGTTCGTACGCGACGATGAACCCCTCGGGCATCGAGGTGATCCCGCGCATCCCCTCGGTCAGTTGTCGGCGGAGGCCGGCCTCGGTGCGGCCAGAGCGACGGTCGGAGAGCGGCTCGCCCACGGCGAGGACCGGCGTCAGACCGGCGGCACAGACCGCGCGCATCTTCTGCCCGGTCTCCCAGACCGTCTCGCCGAAGAGGATGCGCCGCTCCGAGTGCCCCACGAGGACGTGCGTCGCGGTGCCCTGCAGCATCGCGGGCCCCACCTCGCCGGTGAACGCCCCCTTCTGCTCCCAGTAGGCGTTCTGCGCACCCACGCGGAGCGAGGAGCCCTCCAGCACGTCGTGTGCGTCCCCCAGCCACGGTGCGGGCGGGAAGAGCAGCACCCCGACGCCCTCGAGCCCGTCGAGGGTGCCTCGGAGGGTGGTGAGGAGATCTCGCGCGGCGGACCGGGCGAGGTTCATCTTCCAGTTCCCGCCGACCACGGGGACGCGTGCCATCGGGCTCACCATGGTGGATCAGGCCCCGTACTTGGCGAGGCGTCCCGCGTGCGCGAAGGCGATCGGCAGGACCTCCTTCGCTGGGAACAGCCCGAGTTCGCCGATAGCGCACGCCGGCTCCGAGAACTGGTGCGCGTTGTCGCGTCGCACCTGGTCGCCCCACAGGAGCAGCGGGACCGGGTGCCACGAGTGCTGCGCCATCACCGAAGGCGTCGAGTGGTCGCCGGTGACGACGAGGACGTTCGGCTTCAGCGCCAGCAGCTTCGGCAGTCCGGCGTCGAACTGGCTGATGGCATCCACCTTCCGGCGGAAGTCGCCATCCTCGCCCGCGCTGTCCGTGTACTTGTAGTGGATGAAGAAGAAGTCGTAGTCGTCCCAGTGCTTCGCGACCAGGTCGAGCTCCTCCTCGAAGGTGTGGGCACCCTCGATCGAATCCATCCCACAGAGCTTCGCGACGCCGCGGTACATCGGGTAGACGGTCACCGCCGCCGCGCGCAGCTTCCACAGCTCGGGGAACGGCGGCATCTCGGGCCGCTTCGACCAGCCCCGCAGCAGCACCCCATTGCCGCGCTCGCGGCCGGCGAGGATCTCCTGCGCGCGGGTGATCCAGTCCCGCACGAGGCTGGCACTGCGTTCGCCCTCGGGCGCGGTGTGCGTGGCCTCGATCGGCTCGACGCCCTCGCGCTGCGGGTCGGTCTCCGCGATTGCGTCGCTCATGCCCTCGCCCCGGAGGACCAGGACGAAGCGTTGTTCCTGCACCGGCTCGACGAAGACCTCGACGCCCGGGAACTGGATCGCGCGCAGCTGCTCGCAGAGCTTCGCGGTCTCCTCGGTGGGCAGTCTCCCGGCACGACGGTCCGTGATGCGGCCGTCCGCGTCCAGGTCGCAGAGGTTCCCGCGCGCGGCAACGTCGTTCGGCCCGAGCTCGAACCCGATACCGGTGCCCTCCAGCGCCCCGCGCCCGATCTCGTAGACCAGCGGGTCGTAGCCGAAGAGGGCGATGTGCCCCGGCCCGGAGCCCGGCGTGATGCCATAGCCCACCGGCAGCGTCCGTCCGAGGCACCCCGACTCCGCGAGGCGGTCCAGGTGGACGAGGTTCGCCTCCTCCAGCTCGGTCCGCCCGCGCGGTCCCTGGATGCCTCCCAGGCCGTCGAGGACGCAGAGCACGACCTTCGTGTCGGCGGGCTGAGAGAGGCGGCGGATCAGGTCGAGGTCCATGGCTCCAACATCCTAGAGGCCGCCCGAGCGCGCTCGGAGAGCCCGTCGTCCTTCGTTACTTGTCGCGCAGGATCTCGACGCCCGGGAGCGTGATACCCTGGAGCATCTCGAGCGAGGCGCCACCCCCGGTGGAGACGTGCGAGATGCGGTTCGCGACGCCCGCCTTCGCGACGGCGGCGGCCGTCTCGCCGCCACCCACCACCGTGGTCGCTCCCACGAGGTCCGCGAGCATGTGCGCGACCTCGATCGAGCCCTGGTCGAACGGCTCACGCTCGAAGAACCCGACGGGGCCGTTCCACACGACGGTCTTCATCGGCGCGAGCGCCTCGTGCATGTCCTCCAGTGACCGCCGCCCCAGGTCCAGGATGCGGAACCCCGGCGGGATGCGGTGCACGGAGACGTTGTTGATCCGCGTCCCGGAGGCGTCCGAGATCACGACATCGGTGGGGATCAGCAGCCGCAGGTCGTCCCGCGATGCGGCGAGGCGCATCACCTCGTACGCGTCCTCCACGCGGTCCGCCTCGAACAGCGACGCGCCCACGTCGATCCCTTGCGCGCGCAGGAAGGTGTTGGCGATGCCGCCGCCGACGCAGATCAGCGACGCGCGGTCCACGAGGTTCTTCAGGATGGCGAGCTTGTCCGCCACCTTCGCCCCACCGAGGATCACCGCGAACGGCTTCTCCCCGTCCGTCGCCACCCGGCCCACGTACTCCAGCTCGCGCTCCATCAGCAGCCCGGAGACCGCGGGGAGGTAGTACCCCACCCCGACCACCGAGGCGTGCGCGCGGTGCGCGGTGCCGAAGGCGTCCGAGACGAACACGTCCGCGAGAGAGGCGAGCTGACGCGCGAACTGCGGGTCGTTCGCCTCCTCCTGCGCGTAGAAGCGCACGTTCTCCAGCAGCAGGAACTCGCCCGGCTGCAGCGACTCCACCGCCGCTTCGACCTCGGGGCCGATGCAGTCGGTGACGGACCGCACGGGACAGTTGATCAGCGACGAGAGGTGGCGGGCGACGGGCTCGTTCCGGAGCTCCTCCACCACCTTGCCGCCGGGACGCCCTCGGTGGGCGCAGATGATGACCTTCGCGCCCTGGTCGCGGAGGTATTCGAGTGTCGGGATGGACTCGCGGAGGCGGTAGTCATCCAGGATCTGGCCGTCGTCGAACTGCACGTTGTAGTCGACGCGGAGGAAGACGCGCTTCCCGGCGACATCAATGTCACGGACGGTCTTCTTGTTCACCGGCTCTCTCCCGCCCGCGGGCGTCGCCCGTACGAGGACTGCGTCGCGCCGTCGCCCCACGGGCGTCCGGCTGTGGAATCAGCAGTAGTGGACACGACGGCTGCGGGTACGGCAGCCCTGGACACGGCGCCGGGGAGGGTACGCGCGGTCCACGTCAGCGCCATCGCGGTCTGCACCTTGATGGTCTGTGACGATGATAGGAACCGGCCCTCGTGAACGGCAATCTGACACAGAAGCGGTATGACCACAGACGCTCCGGACTATGACACTCGCCCCACGGCCGCCTCAGCGTACTCGGCAAGGATAGAGATCGCGTCGGGAGCTAGTCCGGAACCGGTGAGCGCATCCATCGCCCGCTGCAGCTCCTCGCGCGCCCTCGCCTCCGTCGCCGCGCGTGCTCCGGTCGCCTCCACCCACCGCCCCATCGCCTCGATGCGGTCGTCCGAGGATGGCGCCGCGGCGTACGCCTCACGCAGGAGCGCGCCGGACTCGTCCTCGGACTCCAGCGCCATGATGATCGGGTAGGTCATCTTCCGAGACGAGAGGTCGTCGCCGACCGGCTTCCCCGTGACCGCAGGGTCGCCCCAGATGCCGAGGACGTCGTCCACCATCTGGAACGCGAGACCCGTGTGCCGCCCGTACTCGCGGAGCGCCGCCACGGTTGCCTCGGACACCCCCGCGAGCAGCGCGCCGACCGCGAACGGCGCCGCGAACATCGCCGCCGTCTTCCCGTGCGCCATCGTCACGTACTCGTCGAGCGTCACGGCGTCGCGCGTCTCGAACGACATGTCGAGGTACTGCCCCTCGACCAGGCGCATGCAGGCCTCGTCGATCTCGCGCATGACCGCGAGCACGCGCTCGGGGGCCGCGCCCGCCTCCAGCATCCGGTACTCAGCGAGGCGAGAGACCACGAACATGCCGTCCCCGGTGTTGATCGCCTGCGGCGCCCCCGCGAAGGTCCAGAGGTTCTTCCGCCCTCGACGGAACTCGCTCGCGTCCTCCACGTCGTCGTGCAGGAGCGAGAAGTTGTGCACCAGCTCGATCGCCGCCGCGGCCGGCAGCGCGTGCGCCACCTCCCCACCGAGGAGCTCCGTGGCGAGGAGGACGGCAACGGGGCGCATCAGCTTCCCGGGGGAGGCCTCCACGGGTGCGCCGTCCTGGTCCTCCCAGCCGAGGTGGTAGCGCATCCACGCGTAGAGGCGGTCCGGGCGGTCGCCCACCGCCTCGCGCATCTCGCGCGAGATCGCCGGTCGGTACGTCGCCGCTCGTTCGGCCAGGCCCGTCATGGTTCGCCTCTCATTGCGCCGTCCCCGGCTGCTTGAGGTTCACGCTCCAGCGTGAGGGTGGCCTCCGCGGCAGCGCGGAGGGCAGGCTCGTTGAACAGCAGCGGACGGTACGTCCCGACGACGTACTCCTCGATGCAGTCGTCGTACCTCGGGTGGCCCGGGATGCCGCTGTTCCCGGTCGGGTGCATGAAGACGGCGGCGTCCCAGTCGGCGAGGTCCAGCACCTGCCGGTAGCCGGGCGCGATGCGGACGCGGTTCCGCGCACCCGTCGAGGAACCCTGCGCCTGCACCACCGTGTTGATGTCCCCGCCGAACGGCCGGGTACCGCCGGACCAGAGCGAGCCCAGCCCGGGCACGTCCCCCAGGGCGTGCCGGAACTCGATCTGCTGGAGCCTCCCCAGCTGCCACGCCGAGGGCGTCCCGCACGCCTCGTTCAGCGCGACGGCGGCGCGTGCGAGGGCGCCCCGGAGCCGTCGGTCACGGTCCTCGACGCCTTCGAACCACGGAGGTGAGGCCTCAACGGCGGCGTCGATGAGCATGGACTGCGCGCGGTACGAGAACGCGGAGTTCACCGGGATGCCGCCCACGCTCGCACCGAGCGCGATCCGTCCGAGGCCTCCCGCGATCCGCTCCGTCATCTCGACCGCCATGAAGCGGTATGCGACCAGCGTCAGCGCGCCGGCGGCGCCGTCCGCCTCCAGCGTCCCGTCCCACGCCTCCAGCAGCGCGCGGACCTCGGGCGGTGCGACGTCACGCTCGACGACGAGGTCGCGCAGCCGTCCGAGGTTGGCGGAGTGCCGGTCGTTCTGGATCGCGCAGAACGAGGCCACGTCGTGCTCTGGGCGCGCACGCAGGAGCTCCGTGATCCGCTCCCACCGTCGAGGTTCGCACCACTCCTCGCCCAGCTCGTGCGGCCCGCCGGCGGCGTTGTTCGCCGATGCGACGATGCCCTCGGGTGGGTCGATCAGCCGGGGCAGCTCTTCGACGGGCAGGAACGGCGACGGACCGTCCGAGGTCGACCCCTGCTGCGGGAACAGCCCGAGGTGCGTCGCGCGCGCCGGCACCTGGCCCACGAGCCGGTACCCGATGTGGCCGTCCGTACCGGCTCCGTCATCACCGGCGAGGATGAAGTTGAACGTCGTGCCCGGCCACGCATCGATCGCCTGGTTCGCTTCCTCGAACGAGCGGGCACGGGAGAGCGCTACGAACGGCGAGGCGATGTCGCGCCCCTCCACCACCGAGGAGCGCAGTGCGATCGCGCGACGCTCGCCGCGCAGCGCGGGGCTCACCACGGGCCCGTGCCGCGTCACCAGCACCCGCTCCTCGACGGCAGGCCCGCCGAGAACCTCGATCCGCTCGATGACCTCCGACGCCTCCGCCCACCCGTCCGGGGTGCGGTACCGCGCGGAGGACGGCGTCTCGAACTCCTCCACATAGCAGTCGGCGACATCGCCCATGCCAGCCGTGATCCCCCATGCCACGTGACGGTTGTGTCCGATGGCGACGCTCGGGATGCCGGGGATCCCGGCACCGATCAGGTCGAACGCTCCGCCTCGGACGTGGGCGACGTGGAAGAGGCCCGGCATCCCCACGTCCACGTGCGGGTCGGAGGCGAGCATGGGCCGCCCGCTGGCGCTCCGCGCCCCGGACACCGCCCACGCGTTCGAGGACAACGGACTGCCGCCGATACCGGCGGGAAACGCGTGCTGGTACGCCTCGAGCAGCGCCGCAGCAGCCCGCGGATAGCGCTCCCCCGAGGCCGTCGAGGTCTCCGGGTGCACGGGGTCGAGCAGCGCGGCGACCTCCGGCCCCAGGTCGGCGGCGAGGCGCTCGCGCGCCAGCTCCGTGTTCCAGTTCCCGGCAAACCCGAACATCACCAACCGCCCGACGAGCATCGTGTCCTCGACACGCCATGGCTCGAACCCGTCGCCGAGGAGCGCGAACTCGGGCGGCAGCGCCGGCAGATGTCGGACGCCCTCGTTCACCCCGCGCGCGTACGCCTCCATCAGCTCGCGCTCGGCCCCGGAGAGCGCCTCGGCGTCCCGCCGCGCGGCCCGGTTGAGCCCAACGCGCCGCATGAGGCGGTCGCCCGCGAGCGTGCCCGGCCCGGCCACCTCGGAGAGGCGTCCTGCCGCCGTGCGGCGCGCCCCCTCCATCTGGAAGAGCCGGTCCTGCGCGTGGACAAACCCGTGCCCGAAGAAGGCGTCGACAGCCGTGGAGGCCAGCACGTGGGGCACGCCCCAGCGGTCCCGCACGATCTCGATGCGGTCGTCCGTGCCTCGGACGGTCAGCGTGCCCTCGATGGTGGGGAACGACGAGTGATCGAGGGTGCGGCGGACCGCCTTGCCGGCCGCGGTCGCGAGTCGTGCGCCGGACCGCGCCCCGCTCAGCGCGCGGTCGAGGGCGGCGTGCACGGCCTCAGGCGTCCGCGCGGCTGGCCGCGCGCATCTCATCGTCGACGGCCTTGACCTTGCCGAGCCGCCGCTCGTGGCGTCCGCCCTCGAAGGAGGCGGAGCGGAACGCCCGCATCACCTCGGACGCCGCACCACGCCCGATCGCCCACGCGCCCAGGCAGAGAACGTTCACGTCCGTGTGCTCCCGCGCCCGCTTGCTGGAGAACGTGTCGTGACAGACCGCGGCCCGCACGCCGTGGATCTTGTTCGCGACGATCGAGGGCCCCACGCCGTTGGAGCAGATGAGGATGCCGAAGTCGTGCTCCCCGGCCGCCACCGCCTTCGCGAGCGGCACGGCGATGTCCGGGTAGTCGCACGACTCCAGGGAGTCCGTGCCGTAGTCAACGACGTCGTCACCGAGCTCGACGAGCTCCGCGCGGAGGATCTCCTTCAACTCGAAGCCGGCGTGGTCAGACCCGATCGCGACGCGCATATGTCCTCCACACCCCATGCTATCGCAGCGCGCGGCCTCGGGCAGACCGATGCAACGTCGCGCCTCGCAACACCTCGCCACGCCTCATCGAGCGGCATCGCGAAGGCGTCCCGATGCTACGATTCCGCCGCTCGCGGCCGGCCCCGAGTCGCCCTCGGTGGGCGCGAGACGCATCCGCACACCTCCCGATGACTTCGATGAAGGAGCAGCCGCCATGCCGATGACCGTGGGGACCGGGATCGGGTCCGACCTGAAGAGCGTCCCGCAGCGCGCGAGGGAACTCGAGGCGCTCGGCTACGACATCGTGTCCGTGGGGGAGACGCAGCACAACCCGTTCCTGCCCCTGACCCTGGTCGCGGAGCACACGGAGCGGATGAAGTTCGCGACCTCCGTCGCCATCGCCTTCCCGCGCGTGCCGCACATCACCGCGAACATCGCGTGGGACCTCGCGAACTACTCGGGCGGCCGGTTCGTCCTCGGCCTGGGGACCCAGGTGAAGGGCCACAACGAGCGACGCTTCTCCGTGCCGTGGGCGCCGCCCGGGCCTCGGCTGCGCGATTACGTCAACTGCATGCGCGCGATCTGGGACTCCTGGCAGAACGGCACGAAGCCCAACTACGAGGGCGAGTACTACCAGTACAAGCTCACGAGCCCCTTCTTCAATCCCGGACCGATCGAGCACCCCGACATCCCGGTCATCGTCTCCGCCGTGAACCCGTTCAACGCCCGCCTCGCCGGCGAGGTCTGTGACGGCATCGCCATCCACGGCTTCAGCACCTTCAAGTACATCCGCGAGGTCCTGATCCCCGCCGTGCACGAGGGCGCGCGTCGCGCCGGCAAGGACCCCTCGAAGGTCCAGGTGCGCGGCGGCGGCTTCATCGTCACCGGCAAGACCGAAGAAGACGTCGCGAAGACGCGGGAGGTCAACCGCCGACGGATCTCCTTCTACGCGTCCACGCGCTCCTACGGGAACGTCATGAAGCTCCATGGCTGGGCCGACGAAGCCGCCCACCTCCACCGCCTCTCCATCGAGGGCAAGTGGGACGACATGGTGGATCTGATCACGGACGAGATGATGGAGGAGTTCTGCGTCATCGGGACGTGGGACGAGATGCCCGCGAAGATGCGCGAGAAGTTCGCCGGCATCAACACCCAGGTGAGCTTCTCCGCCGAGCCCACCAACCCCGACGAGGAAGCCCAGATCCGCGACATCATCGAGCAACTCCGCTCCATCCCCGCCCTGGGGGACTAGCACCTGCGGTGGGCTTCTGGACGTGCCTCCTCCGATGCGCGGACGGGACGTTCTACACCGGCCACACGGATAACCTCGAAGCGCGCCTTGCTGCCCATCAGCAAGGCGCACTTCGTGGGTACACGTCCTCTCGGAGGCCGGTCACCCTCGTCTGGTCCGAGGTGTTCGCGACCCGGGACGAGGCATTCCGCTGCGAGCGCCAGATCAAAGGCTGGTCGCGACGGAAGAAGCTGGCGTTGATCGCCGGCGATTGGGAGGCGCTACGGCAGTCCGGCGGCCGCTCGGACGGACCGTGACGTGGTTGGCCGCGCGTGCGTCCTGCGGGGCTCGCACTTCGACAGGCTCAGTGTGAGCGGTAGATTGCGCGGGCTCCGAGCGAGGCGGCGCTGATCTCTGCAGAATCCGGAACAGGTCTCCTCAGACCAGACGCGCCTCATCCACCCGCTCACACTGAGCCTGTCGAAGTGCGAGCCTCGCGGGACGCACGCACGCCCAACCACACCCTGACCCACGCCACCCACCGAGACCTCCGACACGAAACAGGCCGGGCTGACTGCCCGGCCTGTCGATACTCGATTCCTCGCGTGAGGAGCGGGTCACCCGATCGGGACGAGGCCCGGCTTCGGCGCCTTCGGGCGCTTCGCCATCACGTCCGGGGCCACCTCGAAGCACGCGCCGCAGCGAATGCACGCCTCGTCCACCACGCGACGGCGGCCCGGCTCGCCCTGGATCGCGGCCGTGGGGCAGATGTCGGCGGCGGCCTTCGCCTGCTCCTCGGGGCGCTGGTTCGCGACGACCACCTCGTACATCCCCTTCATGGTGAGGGTCGGGTCCACGCCGAGGAGCGCAGCCTCGAAGTCACCCTTGAAGTGGACGCGCATGTTCCTCGTGATCTTGGGGCTGAACTGGCCGTGGACGCAGTTCGAGAACTGCAGCGTCCGGTCCAGCATCACGAGGTTCGGCTCGTCCTCGCGGCGGCCCTCGCCGTCCAGGATGCGACGGATGATCTCGGTCTGCCGCTGGTTGCCGTGGTGGCAGGTGATGCAGCGGCCGCACGACTCATCCTCGACGAACTGGGCGAACATCTCCGTCAGCACGAGGACGCTGGTCTGGTCGTTGCAGAAGACCATGCCGCCGCCGCCCATGATGGCGTCCCACGGCGTGAAGGAGTCCGGCTGCAGGATGAGCTTCGGGAGGGCCTCCGCCGGCAGCAGCGAGCCGAGCGGACCGCCCGACTGGATCGCCTTCAGTTGGCCGCCCTGGATGCCTCCGCAGACGCGGAGGCAGTCCTCTAGCCGAGTGGCGAACGGGATCTCCATGAACCCCACCCGAGGAATGTCCCCGGAGAAGGAGAAGATCTTCGTCCCCGACTGCTTGTCGGAGCCGTGTTCGCGGTACCACTCAGAGTTGTGTCGCACGATCAGCGGGACGTTCGCGAACGACTCCACGTTGTTCACGTTCGACGGCTTGTTGAACACGCCGCGCTGCGCCGGGAACGGCGGCTTCACGCGAGGCATCCCGCGCGAGTCCTGGATCGAGGACAGGAGTCCCGTCTCCTCGCCGCAGACGTACGCCCCCGCCCCGCGCACGACGCGCAGGTGGAACTCGAGGCCCGTGCCGAGCACGTCATTCCCGAGGATCCCGGCCGCCTCCGCCTCGCGGATCGCGTCCTCCATGCGCTGCACGGAGAATGGGTACTCATCGCGGAGGTAGATGAAGCCGACCTTCGCCTTCGTGGCGTACGAGCCGATGAGCATGCCCTCGATCAGGAGGTGCGGGTCGCCCTCCATCACCACGCGGTTCACCCACGCGCCGGGGTCGCCCTCGTCCGCATTACAGACCATGTAGTGTTCCTCGCCGGGCGCGCCGTAGAGGAAGTTCCACTTGAGGCCGGTCGGGAAGTTCGCACCGCCGCGGCCGGTCAGGCCGGCGTCGTTCAGCGTGTTGCGCACCTGCTCCTCGGAGAGGTGACGCCCCAGCATGCGCGCGGTGGCCCGGTAGCCGTCCCGCGCGATGTAGTGCATCAGGTTGTCGGGGTCGGTCAGCCCCAGGTTCCGCATGAGGCGACGCTCGTGCGGCTCGAGGCTGAAGAACTCGTGGTCACGGATGCTCGGGACGCCCTCGTGGGTGCCGGTGACCATCCCGTGCCGCAGGTCGGCCGCGGCGCCCCACGTCCCCGTCGCCTCGTCCACGATGCGCGCGGCATCCTCGGGCTTCACCGGGCCGTAGAGGACCGTCTCGCCGTTCGGGAACGTGATCTGCACGCTCGGGTGGATCCACTGCATCCCGTAGCCGTGCACCTGGCCCATGTCGACCGCGGCGTTGCGCTCCGTGATAACCCGGTGGATCGCGACCCCGGTCGCCCGGGCCCCGTTCGCGAGGCTCGAGGTGTCCATCGCGATGTCGATGCGGGGGCGCTCCGGGTTCCGCCAGGCGGCGTACTCGGCGTCCGCGCGCACGCGCAGTTCCTCGTACCGTTCGAGCGCGACCGACAGGTCAGGCATTGCCACGCCCTCAGGCATCGATGGCCTCCTCGATGTCCGCGCCGTCGCGGAGGGCGCGCGCCATGCGCACCGCTCGCGCAGCGGTCATGTGGCCAACGGGTGTCTGCTCCGGGCCATGGTCGCCGTGCTGCTCCAGCCACACCATCGGGGCGAGCTCGCAGCAGCCGTTGCACTGTCCCAGCACCATGCCGACGCGGTGGTCCTCCGTCTGCTCGTGGAGGTCCTCCATGCCGAGGGTCGCGAGCATCGCGTCACGAATGCCGTTGGAGTTGCGCAGCCGGCACGCCGGCCCCGAGCACCAACGCACCGTCGTCTGGGCGGGCGCCTCGAAACGGAACTCGTCGTAGAACGAAGCCGCGCCGTACAGGATCGCCGGGAACATATCGAGCTGTTCCGCGATCACCTCCAGCGACTCCTGGCTGAGGTACCCGAACTCGTGCTGCACGCGATGCAGCGCCGCCATCATGTCGCCATTGTTCGGACGGAAGTCCGCGACCAGCGCCCGGACCCGTGCCTTGCTCTCGGTCTCCAGCGGCATGGGCAGCCTCTCGACCCTGAACCCCACGAGGGCGCACCCGCGCCTCTCGCGTTCGTGACGTGTCCCGCAATCTACCGCAGCCCGCCCCTCGGGCCAAGACGAGCCGGCAAAGGAACCCCGAATCCGGCCCCCTTCCCCGTTGAGGGGGGAGGGTCGGGGAGAGGGTCCCCACCGAGAAGCCTGAACCACTCGGACCGCAACATCCGCAGCAGATCCGGAATCCGCTCTGACGTATCACGTGCGATTTGCCGTGCGCAGTACGGTGAATGTGCAGCGAGGAGGTACATATGTTCAGACAGATCGGAACGATGAACTCGCGCTGGGCCGGTCCGCTCATCATCGGGATCGGCGTCATCGCCGCCCTCGTCGCGTGGTCGGTGCTACGACTTGCCGGCGTCGACATGGAGGTCGACCAGGGTGGGATCAACCCGATCGAGGCATCTGACGTCGTCGTCGCCTCCCTCATCGGTGGATTCGCCGCCTGGCTCGTCCACCTGCTGATGGTGCGGGTGGGCCTCGCCGCGAAGTGGTGGCCATCCGTCGGGAGCATCGCGCTCGCGATCTCGATGATCGGCCCGGGCTACTACGGCGAGGGCTCGGACTCCGCGCTTGCCCTCATGGCGCTGCACTTCGCGACTGGCATCGTGCTCATCTACGGCTTCGCGCAGCTCAGCCCCCACCCCTACGTCGCCCACCGGCGCGCCGAACGCGCGGCCCACGAGGGCCGGTAGCGCGGAGTCCTGAGGGCGCCTGGACAGTAGGTCGCAGACTGGCCCTCACCCCAGCCCTCTCCCGGAACCGGGAGAGGGGGTCGGAAGGCAGAGCGCGAGAGCGAGCTTCGAGGCCTACTCCGCTGGAGCGCGCACCGCAGCTGCCTCGGACGTCGCGGTGCCGGCCGCGTGCGACGCGCTGCCGAGGTCGCCCTCGACGAGTTGGGCGACGCGGCGGCCCATCCGGAGCGAGTAGTTCTGGCCTCGGTCCTCCGGGTAGATCTGGGTCGTGTTCGCCAGGTACAGGTTCGGGATCGGCGAACGGTGAGGCGGGATGATCTCGTGGTAGCCGGTGCGGACCACGGGCTGCCCTGCACGGTCGCGGAACACCCACTGGCCGGTCACCCAGGAGCGATCGAACTTCGGGTTGATCCGGCGCAGCCACGGCTCGTACAGATCCAGGAGTTCCTCGACGCTCATCTGGGCCATCGGGTCGTCCGGGCTCATGTAGTCGGAGAGGTACAGGACATGCTTGCCGCCGTAAGTGGCGGGCGGCAGGAAGTTCGTCTGCTCCACGGCCACGACAAAAGGCGCGTCGTCGTCCGTCATCGTCAGCCAGTAGATGTCGGACAGCGGCCGGTCCAGGGTGAGGACGACCACCGTCGCCCACTGGTACTGCACCGCGTCGAGCATCTGCGCGTACCGCTCGCCCGCGGGGCCGGCGGACTCCAGCTGCGGCACGATCTTGCGGAACAGGCCGCTCGGCGTGGTCGCCAGCACCGCGTCCGCGCGGTCCTCGCGGCCATCCGCGAGGCGCACGCCCACCGCTCGGCCATCCTCCACGATCACTTCCTGCACCGGCGCGCCCGAGGTGAGCGAGCCGCCGAGGTTGCGGCAGGCCTCGACGAGCCCGTCCACGAGGCGGCCGAACGAGCCGCGGAGGTACCCCAGCTGCTCCTTCGCGAGCAGCCCGCCGATCAGCGGGAGGCCACCCTTCGGCCGGCTGGCGAAGCGGAGGTAGATCTTCCCCCAGAACCAGACCATCGAGACGTCTTCGGCGTGCTCGGAGAACTTCGCGCGGAGGAGGGGGCCCCACACGCGGTCGTAGCCCTCCCGCCCCACGCGCGAGCGGATCCACTCGGCGGCGCGGGTGCCCTCGTAGCGGTGGAAGTCATGCACCCGGCGCAGCCAGAGGGCGGTGAGGCCCAGGCGCATCCGGGAGAGCAGTGAGACGCGGTCGAACTTGAGCAGGTCCAGCGCGCCCACGAAGGGGTAGTTCTTCCCCCCGGCGTGCAGCCCCACGTTCGAGTCAATCCACGCCACGTCCTTCGCCAGCCCGAGCTCCTCGAGGACGGCGATGGCTTCCGTGTCTGACTGGAAGAGGTGGTGGTAGAAGATCTCGAGGCGCTCACCGCCGACCTCGAACGTGCGGACCTGGCCACCGAACTCCGGGCTGGCCTCGTATAACGACACCTGGTGCCCGCGCTTGAGCAGCTCATACGCCGCGCCCAGGCCGGCCATCCCACCACCAACGACGATTACCTTCATGCATCCACCTTCGAGGCACCCGCCCCTGCGGTCGACCCCTCCGACCCGTTCGAGGACCTGACGCTGCCTAGCTCGGACTCATCCACCTCCGCGCCCCGCTGCCCCTCCGGTCCCTTCTCCCGGTTTCGGGAGGGGGTGGGGGTGAGGGCCACGCCCGCGAACAGCGGGCGGACGGCCGGCGTGGTGGCGAGCACCCTCGGCTCCTCGTCCGTGATCTCGTCGACGTCCGGGACCAGCGTCTTCAGCCCCAGGTCCTGCCGCCAGACCAGGAGCAGGCCGATGATCGCCACCGGCACCAGCATCGTCATGTGCAGCAGCAGCGCGTACGCCGTGCCCGTCGCGGCCGGCACGCCGAACCGCATCACCACCTCGCGCGCGAAGTACTCGTACGGACCGATGCCGCCCGAGGTGCTCGGCGCCGCCATCGAGAGGTTCGCCGCGCCGCAGACCCCGAAGTAGATCCCGAGGTCCAGGTTGAGGCCGAACGCCTGCCCGACCGCCCAGCAGGACAGCGCCTCGAAGCCCCACGAGATCGTCGTGAGGCCCGTGACCACCACCCAGGAGCGCCCGGTGCGCATCGGCGCCAGGCCGGACATGAAGCGCTCCGCCCAGCCCTCGGCGCGCTCGCGGATGCGGCCCGGCAGGAACCGCAGCCCGAACGCGGTCAGCCGCGCGCCCACCACGGGGCGCATGGCGAGGAGCACGATGATCGCGGTGAGGACGATGAACGCCCCGCCGACCAGCGCGGCGAAGATCTGCAGGGCCGCGGTCCCCCCGGCGAGGGCGATCGTGGCGGCGAGGAACAGCGCGAGGACGAGCCCGTCCAGGATCCGCTCCACGAGGATCGTCGCGAGGACGGCGAAGCCTGAGATGTTGCGCTGCCGCTTCAGCAGCACGGCGCGCACGATCTCGCCCGTGCGTGCGGGGAGCACGTTGTTCGCCGCCAGGCCGATGGTCATCAGGGAGGCGGCCTCGGTCTGACTGAGCGGCGCGATCGGGCGCAGGATCGCCGCCCAGCGTTGCGCCCGCACCCACACGCTCACGCCGAAGAAGACCAGCGCGATCGCCACCCAGGTCGGTGAGACGTCGCGCAGCGCGTCCCACAGCTCCTGCATGTCCACCTGCCGAAGCAGCAGGAGCAGGAACAGGACGCTGACGCCCAGGCCGATCAGGATGCGCAGGTGCCGCACGTGTCTACGTGTCTCTCTGTCCTAGGCTTCCGAGCGTGACGGCCGGGAAGCGGGACCGCCCACAGGTCCCTCGACGGCGTCGCCCATCCGCCTGGCGGCCGGGTGCGCGCGGCGAGGTTCCATCCAGTGTGGTGGGCGTGCGACGCAGCGTCACTGGTCCGATCACTCGCTCAACCGCGAATTAACCGTTGCAGTTATCGGGAAGTAGACCTCCGCCTGCAGCCGTCCGATCAGCTCTCGATGCCCGCGATGCAGGAGGAAGTCCGTCCACTGGTCGAGGAGCTCGCCGGCCCGGAGTTCCTCGAACAGGCGGCTCACGGTGGTGCTGCGGTAGCCCGACTCTGGGAACCACCAGCGGTGCGGATACTCCACCGGGGCCTGGTACATCGCACGGACTTCGGGCTGCCCGCCCACGTACCCGCGCGTGCTGATCACGATGTCCGTGGGCAGCAGCGTCTCCTCGTTCAGCTCGTCACGGTCGACGTACAGGATGTTGAGCCCTCGCAGATACCACGCCCACGGCCACGTCATGGACTGGTCCGTGTGGAGGACGACACGCTCCGCTGTGCCCTCCTCCATCGCCGCGCGGATGTCGTCCGCGATCGGCGGGAGGTACGGCGAGGTCTGCACGTAGATCAGCGGCTCCACGGGCGTGTCCGGGTTCGTGTGGTTCAGGCTCCAGTCCGCACGCACCGCGAGGGCCCCTAGCAGGAGGAGGACGGTCGCGGCCGCGCTCCCGCTCGCCCACTGGAGCGTGCTGCCTCGACCGGCGCGCAGGGCCGCCCACGCGCCGGGGAGGACGCGCCCGATCACGTGCGCCGCCAGCAGGCACAGCGGCAGTGCGAGGTGCACCGTGAGCCACGGCATCTTCTCCCCGGCGTAGGACAGCACCGCGAACATCGAGAGGAACCAGAACACTGCGAGGGCGGCGAACCAGTCCCGCCGCCGCAGTACCAGCCACAACCCGCCGAGGAGACCGGGGATCAGCACCAGCGACTCGTACAGCGGCACCAGCCACAGGTAGTAGAACCACGGCTGCGTGCCTCGGCGGACCTCCTGCTGGTCGATCCAGTAGTCGAGCGAGGTCCAGAACGCTCCCGCGATGCCGGAGGGGTGCGTGCCCCACGTGGTGTACAGCGGCACGATCACCAGGAGGAACGCCGCGACGCACCAGAGCCACCACTTCGGACGCCACAGCAGCCCGACGACCGTCGCAACCAGCAGCGTCAGCGGCACGACGAACATCGCCAGCGTCCGCTTGAGATCGTCCGTGACCTCGACGCCCGCCGCGAGGAATGGGATCTCGATCGCGGCGGACAGCAGCGGCAGCACCAGCGTCCCGGTGAGCACGAGCATGTCCGCACTCCTCGGGCGGCGGTACCAGCCGTACCGCGAGCGCAGGGGGGCGAGGAACGGCCACAGCGCCGCGATCACCCACGCGGTCGGCAGGAGGACGGCGCCGGCCTTCGCCTGCTCCGCGAGGCTGGCGCCCTGCAGGCGTTCGCGGCGTGGCTGCCAGAACAGGTCATGCGCGAGCCAGGCGTTCTGGTACAGCAGCAGGACGGCTGCGATGAGGTAGGAGGTCTCCTTCGCCGTGAATTGGCCGGCCAGCGCCGCGCTGTAGATCACGAGCCAGCGCAGCCGTCCGTCCCGGCGGTAGTGGAGCATCGCCCCGACCATGATCACCATGAACAGCGCGACGAACGGCTCGTTCCGCGCAAACCGCGAGTAGTACATCAGCGACGGCGACAGCAGCAGGAACAGCGCGGCCAGCACGACCGCCGGCCCGTTCAGCCACCGTCGCAGCAGCAGCGGCGTCGCGACCAGCGCGGTCCCCGCGAGGGCGTGCGGGAGCCGTCCGACGAACTCGTTGTCGCCGAAGAGCCGGAAGAACGCGGCAATCAGGTGGAACTGCAGCGGCCCGTGCATCAGCGGGTTGTGCTCGTACCCGCGGCCTTCGTAGAAGTACCACCCGTACATCAGGTGCAACGATTCGTCGTGGTGCAGCGCCCGCACGCCGAGGCCCACGACCCGCGTCCCGAGGGCGATCGCGGTGATCCCCAGCACCATCCACGTGACGCGGTCCCAGCCGCGCACGGACGCGCCGAGGCCCCCCAGGCGCCTCACTCGGCTCGCCCCGTCACGGGGTCCTCGACGAGGTCGACCTCCAGGTCATCCGGGGAGTACGGGGTGAGGAACACCTGCACCGTGGGCGTGGAGAACACGATCGGCCAGCCCGCGAACTTGGAGGAGACGCGCATGCCGTACTGGGCGCGCTCCTGCTCGCTCACCACCACGTGCGTGACGCCCCACTGGTAGATCGCCTCGATCGCCTGCTGGCGGGTGCCGCTGTAGATGGCATCGATGGCGTTGCGGCGGGCGTCCTCGTTGATGCGGCCGTGCCACTGGCGCTCGTGCCCCGGCCAGCCGAGGACGCTGGGGACACCGGTGAAGGCGGCAACGCGGTTGCCCTGGTCGTAGGACTCGGTGATGGCTTCGGCGAGGACGGCCTCCTGCGGGTCGAGTTCACTGCGCGCCCAGCGCACCACGTTGTGGAACCCCACGTCCACCCGTTCAAGGTACCCGATGGCGCTCAGACCATGCTCCTGTCCCTCGCGGGCACGCGCCACCGCCGCCATCGGCGACGTCAGCATCGTCCCCGCCACCACCGCCACGGCGGCCCAACCCAAACCGCGCCCCACCCTCTGGACGCCGCTCCCCCGCCCGAGGTTCCCGCGGGCCACCTCGATGAGCCGCTCGCTCCCCAGCGCCAGGAGGGCGGCCCCACCCGCCGCGAGCAGCGCCCAGGCGTGGAACCAGAACTTGAACGCCGTGTTCAGTCGCCCGGAGAACGAATCGTCGATGTGGATGAGCTCCGTCAGCAGCAGCACCCCGAGCGCCGCCGTCACGAGGAACAGCGCCGCCCCCTCCCCCCGCCGTCCGAGGGGTTCCGCGGCCATCGAGGCCCCCACCCAGCCCACAGCCGCGACCAGTGCCGCAAGGGTGACCCACCCGCTCGCGCGGTCGAGCACCTCGGACGCGTCGCCGCGCCACAGGAGCCACGCGATCCAGATGCCGACGGGGATGAGGGCGTACGTCGCGGCGTCCAGCACGCGCTGGCGCCCCGGCCGCCAGAGGATCGCCGTGCCGAGGGCGACCGGCACGAGGATCGGCAGCCAGAACAGCAGCCACCGGCCCGGGTCCGAGTGCTCCCCGACCACCGGCGCGAGGCCGAGCGCCTGCGGCTCCAGCGTGTCGAGGAACGGCCACGCGATCGCGAGCCCCAGAACGGCGGGCACCATCGCCCACCTCACCGCGATGAACCCAGCGAGGAGCGCCGGCCACCCGGTCCGGATCGCGCTCCACCACGCCGCCAGCGCCCACAGCGCCCCGTACGTGATCACGTCCCAGGCGTTCGTCATCACCAGTGTCGCGAACAACGCCGAGGTCAGCACGAGCTGATCCGGCCGCACGAACCAGCGACGCCAGGCCAGCGGCGTGGAGCCCTCGAACACCTGGACCGCCAGCGCCACCGCCGCGAGGCCGAGGGGCAGCGCGAGCAGGTGCGGGTGCGGATCGCCGAGGACAAGCGAGAAGCCGGGGTACTCGCTGATGACCCCGGGCACGACGCGCGTGGTGGGCCACCACCACCAGAACTGCTCCGGCACCATGAACGACGCGTCGGGCCTCGCGGGGATGTCCTTCACCCCCAGCCAGCCCCACGGGACGTCTCCGCCGATGCCGTTCGACGCGAGGATCTGCACGAGTCCCACGATCGGCGACACCAGGAGTAGCCCCGCGAGCGCCGCGCCCCCGGCGATCACGAGCACCCGCCGCCGCTGAGGCCCTCCCAGCCGCACGATGTCCACCGCGAGCCCGACGATCGCCGACGCGGCGAGCGCTCCCGCGGTCGCCGTAGCGAGGTTGAAGGCGTTTGCGGGCGGCTCCCCGGACAGCCTTGCAACGTGGTCCACCTGCAGGTGGCCCAGGTGGTAGTACGAGATCCGTGCTCCCGCGAGCCATGGGTCGAGGGGCGGGAACTCCCTCGCGTTGTGGACGGCGTTCAGCAGCATCAGGTCCGCCGGCTTCTCCGTCCCCCACGCGTCGGGCGACATCACCCGCGCCCACAGCACGAGCACGAACACCACGAGCGTGAGCACCTCGGCGACGGCGATCGACCGCCAGCGCGCGCGCAGCGCGGGGACCACCTCGCGCCGCCATGCCGCAAGGGCAGCCGACACGCCGAGGAGCGCGAGGACGGAGGCGATGGTCGCGGGCGTGCCGTACGTCGCCGGCGTCAGGTACACCACGAGCCACGTGACGAGTGCCGCGAGCCCGAGCCCCAGCGGCCGCGCAAGGAACACCCCGCGCGACGCGAGACGGTCGAAGAGCAACGCCGTGGGGACCAGCCCGGCCAGCCCGAACAGGGCAAGCGCGAGGTACCAGGCCGCGCCGGAGCCGGCGACGGAGGCGATGACCGACCCCTCCACGTTCCCTCCTACGTGGCCCCCTCGGAGGAGGTCTGACCCACCCTGCTATCGACTCGCGAGCGGCTCACCGAGCAGCGACGCGACGAACGAGCGCGGGTCGAACGGCGCGAGGTCGCTCTCACGCTGGCCGACGCCGACGAACCGGACGGGCAGCCCGAACTCCTTCGCGATCGCGAAGACGATGCCGCCCTTGCCGGTGCCGTCCAGCTTCGTGAGCATCACGCTGGTCACGTCCACGGCCTCCGCGAACGCCTTCGCCTGCGAGAGCCCGTTCTGCCCCGTGGTCGCGTCGAGGACGAGGAGCACCTCGTCCGGGCCACGCGGGATGTGGCGCTCGATCACGCGGCGCACCTTGGACAGCTCCGCCATCAGGTTCTGCTTGTTCTGCAGGCGGCCGGCCGTGTCGATCAGCACCACGTCCGCCCCGCGTGCCTGCGCCGCCTGGATCGCGTCGAAGGCGACCGCGGCGGGGTCGGCGCCCTGTCCCTGCGCCACCACCTCGAACCCGACGCGCTGCCCCCACTCCTGCACCTGCTCGATGGCCGCCGCGCGGAACGTGTCGCCGGCGGCCGCCACCACCCGGCGCCCCTCCTGCATGTACGCCCACGCGAGGCGCCCGATCGCCGTGGTCTTACCCGTGCCGTTCACGCCCACCACCAGCACGATGTGCGGTGGCGGCGGCACCTCGGCGTCCTCCGGGAGCGCGCCCCACAGCCGCCCACGGGGCGCCTCCACCGCTTCGAGGATGGCGATCAACTCGTGGGCCAGCGCGGTGCGCACGTCCTCCGCGCGGCGCAGGTTCATCCCCCGCACCCGCTCGACCACCTCAAGCGTTGTCGGGACACCCACGTCGGCGCTGATAAGGACCTCTTCCAGCGTCTCCCAGGTCTCCTCCGTCACGTCGGCGGAGAACACCTCGGTCAGCCGGCTGAGGAACCCGCGCCGCGTCCGCTCCAGCGCCGCGTCCGTCGCCGCCGCGGCAGCCGCCTGCTCGCGCTCCTCGGCCTCGCGCTCCGCGCGCGCAGCCGCGTCCTGCTCCTCGGCGGCAGCAGTCTCCGAGGCCGCCGCGATGGGCGCCTCGTCGTCCTTCTTGCGTCGTCTAAAGAGCGCCACGGCTCCCCCGAATCACGGCAACCACCTCGGCCTCACGCATCCGTCGAGGCCGCAGTCGCGATGTTCCACCAAGACAGCGAGCGGTGCCCGGATCGTACCCGAGCACCGCCCGCTGAACTGCTAACAGATCATTTCCCGACGACCCGCGAATTCAGTCCTCCCCTCCGGCCTCCGACCCCCTCGCCCGCGAAGCGGGAGAGGGCCGGGGTGAGGGTTTGCTCCGCCGCCGCGCCCCCTACGCCGACTTCGGCAGGTCCGCCAACCGCAGCGACAGCACCTGGCTCGCCGAGTCGTCGCCCATCGAGATCCCGTAGATCGCGTCGCCAGCCTCGATCGTGCGCCGGTTGTGCGAGATCACCACGAACTGCGTGCGGTCACGCAACTCCAGCAGCGTGTCCACGAACCGACCGACGTTCGCCTCGTCCAGCGCCGCGTCCACCTCGTCCAGCACCACCATCGGCGCCGGGTTCACGGACAGCAGCGCGAACAACAGTGCCACCGAGGTCATCGAGCGCTCCCCACCCGAGAGGATAGTGAGGTTCGTGACCCGCTTGCCGGGCGGCTGGGCAAAGATGTCGACGCCGGGCTCCGCCTCCGGATCGTCCTCGTTCTCCAGCAGGCGCAGCTCCGCCTGGCCGCCGCCGAAGAAGCGCGTGAAGTACGTGCCGAAGCGCTCGTTCACCAGGTGGAACGTCTCCACGAAGCGCTCGCGGATCAGCTTCTTCAGCTCCCGGATCGCCTCGCGCAGCTCCGCCTCCGCCGCTTCGAGGTCGGCGACCTGCGTGCTGAGGAAGTCGAAGCGCTCCTGCTCGCTGGTCAGCTCCTCGACCGCTTCGACGTTCACGGG
>Ga0265293_10004977_pt1 | contig 22773 bp, 27 predicted proteins | sample Munlanlewell138R_FD_192505 | JGI IMG/M metagenome (GOLD analysis project Ga0265293, IMG submission 192505) | Leachate microbial communities from a municipal landfill in Southern Ontario, Canada - Leachate well 138R | ecosystem: Engineered > Solid waste > Landfill > Unclassified | place: Canada... | reverse complement strand
ACACCGACATTTATCTGTATGCCGGTCAATTGGACGCCGAAGACAACCGTTTAACCAAGCGCGAATGGATTGATTCGGGCGCTTTGCGGATAACGTCAATGTCGACATTAAGCCCGCGGCAGGGAGTCACGGTATCGGCAACTTTCCCCAAGGGTATTATCGCGCCATACCAGCCTGGATTTTTTGAACTTTACGGCGATTATTTGTGGTTTTTGATCCCGGTTTTGACTTTCATAATTTGTTTTGCGGTTTGGAACAAATACGGCAAAGATCCGCGCGTTGACAAAACCGTGATTCCGGAATTTGAAATTCCGGAGAACCTGACGCCGATGCAAATGGGTTTGTTGTTTAAAAACGGAAGCTTTGGCGATTCATTGATATCGGCAACGATCATTGATCTGGCAGTTAAAAAATATATCATCATTGAAGAAATTCCCAAACAAGGCATATTCGGCCAGCAGAATTTTCGCCTGAAACGAATTGAGGGCAGTGGCTATCCTTCGCCGAATGAAACCGAAGAATTGTTGCTTAAAAAATTATTCGGCCCCAGTCAGGAGGTTTTGCTGTCAAAATTAAAAAACGAATTTCACAAAGAATTGCCGGAGATCAAAAAAACCGCAATAAACAATCTGAAACAAAAAGAACTTATTCATTCAAGCGGATTAACGCTTAAAGGGATATTTTTGGTTTTGGCGGTTATTTTAATCTTCGCCGCCTTTGCCGGCGCCGGCACGGAAAATTTATTTGCCATCATCGCTTTTGGAATTTCGGCCGCCGTGGTGTTGATTTTCGGCTTATTGATGCCCAAGCGCACGCCAAAAGGCGCGGAGCTGAATTGGCGCATCAAAGGTTTCAAGCTCTATATGGAAACCGCCGAAAAATACCGGACGCGATTCCATGAAAAAGAAAATATTTTTGAAAAATTCTTGCCCTATGCGATCGTTTTCGGCATCGCCAAACTTTGGGTCAAAAAAATGGAACAAATCTACGGCAAGGAATATTTTGCCGCCTATCATCCGGCCTGGTACGCGGGTAATTTCGCTTCCGGATTCAACGCCGACAGTTTTGCGGCACAAATAAATTCAATCTCATCCGGCATCGCCGCCAACATCGGCACAACTTCGGGCGCCCACGGCGCCGGCGGCGCGGGCGGAGGGGGAGGCGGCGGAGGGGGAGGCGGTTGGTGATTTTTTTGCCGATTATGTTATTCTTAAGACAGGAGCAAACTATTTTAATCCAGACAATCTAAAATTATGAAGAAAAATCAAAAAGGAAGCGCAATATTGGCCATATTGATCGTGTTGATACTGGCCATCGCCGCGGCGATCGGCGCCGGCTGGTATGCCTATCGTTTTTATTCCGCGCCGCCGGAAAATATTGATATGCCGGAAATTAATTTTTCCGCCAGTCCCGAACTTTTGGACGAAAATCCGCCGAACGAAAATGAAGGGGACGGGGAAACAATCCCGGAAGCGGAAGGGTCCGTTGCTTCGCCGGAGACATTTGTTGAATACGAGACCGGACAAGATTCATCCCCGATCGTAAACGCCGCCAATCAATTCGCGCTTGAACTATACGGCGAATATAAAAACACGGACGAGAATCTCTTTTTCTCGCCCCACAGCATATCGTCGGCACTGCAAATGACATACGAGGGCGCGCGCGGAAAAACCGCCGCAGAAATGCGATCGGTGTTTCATTTTCCCGAAGACAACGCCGCGCGCATCGGATCGTTTGCCAAGTTTTATGAACAGATAAACCCGCAAAGCGCGAACTACCGGCTTTCCACCGCCAACGCACTTTGGGCGCAAACGGATTATCCGTTTGACCAAAATTATTTAAAAACCGCGGAAATCTATTATCACGGCAAAGCCGCCAATTTGGATTTTGCCGGCGACACGGAAAATTCCCGCAAAACCATCAATGAATGGGTGAGCGGCAAAACCATGCAAAAAATTCCGGAATTATTCGCGGCGGGAACGCTCAATCCGTTGACAAGATTGGTTTTGACCAACGCGGTTTATTTCAAAGGCAAGTGGGCGACCCCGTTTGAAGAAATGCTGACTCAGGAAAAAGATTTCACCGCATCAACCGGCGCAAAAATCAAATGCCAGATGATGAACATCAAAGATGATTTCGGATATGCCCAAACCGCCGACTATCAAGCGCTGGAATTGCCCTATGAAGACAACGATTTGTCAATGATTGTCGTTTTGCCCGAAAACGGTAAAATTGAGGCCACGGAAAAAGAATTGGCGGCCGCCGGTCTGGGTAATGTTAAAAAATCTTTAAAAAACGAACTGGTAAATGTGTTTTTGCCGAAATTCAAATTTGACACGTCATATAATATGAACCAAACGCTGGCAAAAATGGGAATGCCCGCCGCGTTTGACGATGCGAATGCTGATTTTTCCGGAATGTATGACAAAACAAAAACACCGGAAAATCTTTATATCGGCTTGGTAATCCATAAAGCCTATATTGATGTCTACGAAGAAGGCACCGAGGCCGCCGCGGCCACGGGTGTGGCAATGCAACCGACCGCGGCAATGGAACCGCCGCAAGCAAAAATTTTTAACGCCAACCGGCCGTTTATTTTTGCCATCGTCCACAACCAAACCGGCGCGATCTTGTTTATGGGAAAAGTCAACGACCCGACAAATTAGGCAGAACGCCTTGTATAACGATGAATTATCGGATATTCCACTGCTAATAATTTTTGAAAGATATATCAATTACTACATACAAAATAAGTGATAAATATGAATGAAATTCAAGAATTTTGTAAGATACTAAGAAAACGGTCTCAAGAACATTCGGCGGCCATCACCCGAATAGGAAACCTTCATGGAGTAGTAATGTCGATTCTCAGACAAGAGCTGGATTCAATGATAAGAACTATTTATCTGCTTTCTATTAAGGATATCAGTGAACGTAAACGACTTATTCAACAAACACTATCTGGTAAAAAATGGACACTAATTACAAGTAAGGGAAACAATAAAACCATCACCGATAAGGAAATGGTTGAGCTCTCGAATAAATTACAAGGCTGGACTTTGTCGGTGTACAGATTTGGTTGTTCATTTATTCACTTGTCAAGATATCATGATTATTCATCCATAAATCCTTTTAACTTGATTAATAATGAGGAGCGAAACAATATCCTAAAACATCTTCGCTATTATCATGCAGGACCTATGAATAATAATCCGTCATTTGATAAATTAGCTCATTATTTCCCAAGTGTTTTTGAGAAAATCTCTAGTAATTTAGAATGTTATATTAAAGATTTGGAAAACAATAAAGAAATAAGCATTGAATAAAATAGTTGACGGCGATAGATTTATTACTTTAATTTAACAAGATGGTTGCCCGAATTATAGAAATACAAGAATACGGTAACATGAAAGCGCGGAAATATTTAAATGCATAAATATGGCAATTGTTCATATTGTCAATTAAATATAATAATCGCAAAACAACGCCCGGCGGCGTTGTTTTGCAAAAATTTATGGCGTTAATTGACGATTTAATCAATGCGGGTTATTTGAAAACTCCGCGAATTATCGCGGCATTTCGCGCGATCAAGAGAAAAGACTTTTTGCCCCCGGATTTGCCGCACCGGTGCATCGCGGCCGAAATGGATGAGGCCGTTGCTATCGGATTCGCGCAAACCATTTCCCAGCCGGCAACCGTGGCGTTTATGCTGGAGCTTCTGCAACCCCGTCCGGGCGATAAAATTATGGACATCGGCTACGGATCGGGATGGACCGGCGCGCTTTTGGCGCACATCGTTTCGCAAAACGGCGCGCGGGGAAAAGTGGTGGCGATTGAAAGGATAAAGCCGCTGGCCGAATTCGGCAAAGAAAACATCGCCAAATACGGTTTCGTTAAAAACCGCGCCGTCCAATGCGTGATCGGCGACGGATCAAAAGGGTATTTGCCGCAAGCGCCTTACGACCGGATTTTGGCATCCGCGGCCGCACCGAGCGTTCCGCCGGCGTGGGAAGCGCAACTGAAAACCGGCGGCACGATCGTGGCACCGGTGCAAAACGCGCTGGCAAAGATTGAAAAAAGCAGAAACAACACTTTCAGTGAAACCCGCTATGAGGGATTCGCGTTCGTGCCGCTGGTGCAGGGAAGCTGATATTCCGCTGTTCTTAATTCGCTTTTTGTGCATTTTCGGTCTTTACCGATAACAACTGCACGCCCAGCCAGGAAATTTTGCCGCCCGCGAAAATCAAAAATGTGCCGAAGATTGACCACGAAAGAATGTTGAGCATTTTGGCAATTGCATCATCGGGAAGCATATCAACCAAAGCGCGATTGACCGAATATTGTATTTGATTTTGCAGATAATTCTGCGCTTCTTCCACCGAAAGATTTTCAATTCCGGCTTGCGACGGCAAATCGCCCGCCGGATTTTTTGCCGAGATTTCAAACACCGCCGGAAATTCGGCTTTGGCCGTGAAATAGCGGTATGATGCGTTGATCGCGGCACCAATCACCGCCAATCCCGCAACAATCAAAACCCAACCCATGATAATTTTTGTGTTCATACTTTAGATTTAGTTCTCAAAAAACGCTTTATACGCCAAATACGCCGAATATATATCGGCCTTTGACGCAATCTCAAACGGCGCGTGCATTGACAGTAAGGGAACGCCAAAATCAACAATATCCATATTTAAGCGCGCCAATTGCACCGCGATCGTGCCGCCGCCGCCGACATCAACTTTTCCCATCCCGCCGGTCTGCCAAACGATATTGTTTTGATTCATTATTTTCCGGATGAACGCGGTGTATTCGGCAGTCGCTTCGCTGGTTTCATATTTTCCCCGATATCCTGTGTGTTTTTCTATCGCCACGCCGGCACCGACGCGCGCGGTATTTAACGGATCAAAAACATCCGCGTAGTCCGGATCAAAGCCCGCGGTAACATCGGCGGAAATCGCTTTGCTTTTTGAAAAAGCATCGCGCAAAACATTCTCATCGTGTTTTTCGGTTTCCAGAAAAACCAATTCGCTCACAAAATCCGCGATATAATTTGAATTCGCTCCCGTGGCGCCCTCACTGCCGATTTCTTCATTATCGGTCAAAACCAAAATTGACGGATATTCGCTGTCCGCGGCTTCTAAGAATGCCCGCAAGGCCGTCCAAGCGCAAACGCGGTCGTCATGCCCGTAGGCGGCAATCAAGCTTCGGTCAAAACCCAGATCGCGCGCGGCTCCGGCCGGCACCAGTTCCAAATCCGCCGAAACAAAGTCTTCTTCGCGAATGCCGTATTTTTGATTCAACAATTTCAACAGATTTTTTTTAACCGGGTCTTTGTCGTCTTTATTTTTCGTTCCCATCCCGGCCGAAACCACATTCAAACTCTCCGCATTAATCGCGTCTTCAAGTTTTTTTTCAAGTTGATTTTTTGACAAATGCGGCAAAAGATCGGTAATCATAAAAATCGGATCCCCCGGATCTTCGCCGATGGAAATATCAACCGCTTCGCCATTTTCCTTGATAATTTTCCCGTGCACGGACAACGGCAACGCGGTCCATTGATATTTTTTGATGCCGCCGTAATAATGAGTTTTTAAAAAGGCAAGATGCTCGCTTTCAAATATCGGCCTGACTTTCAAATCCAAGCGGGGAGAATCAATGTGCGCCAAAATTATCCGCGCGCCATTCTTTATCGGTTTTTTGCCGCGCTTTGCCAGAACGATTGACTTGCCGCGATTGATTGAATATACCTTGCGCGCCGCAATTTTATCGTCATTCCCGGAATCAATGTGTTCCAATGGCACAAATCCGTCGGCGGCGGCAATATTTTGCACGGTCTCCGCCGTTTTCCTTTCGGTTTTGCAGGCGCTTAAAAATTCTTTGTAGCCTTCGCAAAAATCAAAACATTTTTTGGTCATGGCGTCATCCCAAACATCAAACGCGAATTTCTTTTCAAACATCAAATTATTTTCTTTTTTGCCTTTTTCTTCTTCCTTATCCATTCTTTTTGTGTTAGTATTTTTTTGTTCGTTGCCTTTAATCTAATCTATTTTTATCAAAAAGTAAAATGAATGCTCGTCTTGGAAAACTGCAAAAATTTATCGCCGAGCAAGAGCTGGACGCGATAATTATCACCAGCCCGGCCAATATCTTTTATTTGACCGGCATTGACAATTTTGATTCCGAAAAAGGATTTTTGCTGATTGTTTATAAAGACAAATGGCGGCTGGTTTCATCAATTTTTTACAAAAGCCGGATTGAAAACGCGATTGCCGCGAAAAATCAGCTTTGGTTGAAGCGCGGCGATTCAATCGCGGCATTTGCCGCCAAACAACTGGCAAATTGCCGCGCCATCGGGTTTGAACGGGAAGATTTGTCGTTTGCCCGTTATGAAATTTTCAAAAAATCACTGCGTGGCAAAAAATTAATCCCGATATCAGGCGCGGCGGAACAATTCCGCCAAATCAAAGATGAGTCGGAAATAAAGCTCATCAAGAAAGCCGCGCGGATCACCGACAAAAATTTCGCCGCGTTGCTAAAATTGATCAAGCCCGGAATAACGGAATTGTTTTTGAAGCGAAAAATTTTGGAAATGATGCAAGATATGGGCGCGCAGAAATGTTCTTTTGACCCGATTGTCGCTTCGGGAAAAAATTCCGCCGATCCGCACTACGAGGGGTCAAACAAGAAGATAAAGGCAGGGGAGATGGTAGTGATTGATATCGGGGCACGGTATAAAAATTATGACGCGGATATGACCCGAATGGTTTTTGTGGGCAAGGCGCCGACAAAATACAAGAATCTTTACAGCCTCGTTTTACAAACCCAGCAAAAAGCGATTGCCGAATGCAAGGCAGGCGCATCACCCGTGCAGATTTTTGAAAACGCCGTCAATAATTTTGCCGCCGCGGGAGAAGATGAATTTTTCACCCATGGCTTGGGCCATGGCGTGGGAATTGATATCCACGAATTGCCCAATTTGAGTCCCGCGGGAATCGGAAAATTTGATAATGGTATGGTATTTACTGTGGAGCCCGGACTTTACCACCCCGGCTGGGGCGGGATCCGCATTGAAGACTTGTGCCGGATGAAAAACGGCAAGGCGGAAATTCTGAGCCGAACGCCGAAGAATTTAATTGAAATTCAAGTAAAATGAACAAAATTAAAAAAACGCATTTGCTGATTTTAATCGTCGCAATTACCGGACTGATTGTTGCCGGGATTTGGGAATCGCAACGGTTTTCAAAATTACCGCCCGCCGCACAGGAAAACGAAAATCCGGCGGCGACAACCACCGCCGAAAACGGCCAAAACGCCACGTCGTCCATTACCACCTTTGAAGAGTGCGTTTCTGCCGGCAAGGAAGTGGTCGGCGAAAAACCCAATCGCCACTGTATCGTCCGCGATGATTTGGTGTATATTGAAATTGAAACCTGCGCCGCACCGGACGGCAAAACAATGAGTCTCTTTGAAGCCCTCAATCTTTTCAGCAATGGCAAATGCGGCTGGGAAGGCAGTGCCAAGGACGAACATTTCTGCAATGAAACCGCCGGTGCGTGGGAAATCGGCATTCTAGCCTACCGCAAAAATTGCGCCGCCGTTTGCGTGATTGACATCGCCGCCAAAGAATCCCGCGTTGACTGGCGCTGTAATCCTGAGCTATAAAAGCGTTAGATTTACCGAATCTAAAATTCTTTCGCCAGGGCCTAACCCCCGCGATTACACGGGGGTTAGGCCATTGATACGTTACTCACAGTGAGCGGCTATTAAGCTCAAATTTGACAAATCATAAAATATATTTTAAAACTCATAAAGAAACTTAAAAAAGGGGGAATAAAAATATTTAATATCGTAAGCAAAGATTTGCTAATGTTTGCCCTATGGGCTGTGGTAGTATTTATTAGCTCATTATTATATCCGATAATTGCTAATAAATTAGACTCACATTTTGAGCAAAAATTTGGCATAGAGCTCGATATCATTTATTCAAGTCTAATTTCAATCGCAATGGCTTTGATTTTCTCGGTTCTTGCGACAATTGGATTGGATTTGATTATTAAAGATGATCCTATTTTTAAATATATTTATTTCTGGTTAATAGGCTTAGGGTTTTTGTTGCCCGCGATAGTGTTCCATCGGACAGATGGACGAAAGAAGAAGGATTAGGTCTGATCAATAAATTCTTCTTCGTTTTTTTATACAAATGCGGTTGGTGCTATAATGGCAATATCGCTAAAATCAATAATTATGGAATTTGAGGATGTTAAACAGAAAAATCTTTTTGAGACCGGGCCGTTAACGATCGGCAAGTTTGTTGAACAGCTTAATTCGCGCATCAAGCCGCTGGCGGCCAAAATCATCGGCGAGGTAAGCGAAGCCAAGCCCGGTCCCACGGGGCATATTTATTTTTCATTGAAAGATGAGAATGGCGGCGCGGTGATGAGTTGCGCTCTCTGGAAGTCGCGGGCGGATCTTTTTGGAATTCAGTTAAAAGTTGGAATGAAGGTCATCGCTTCGGGACATTGCGAAATCTATCCGCCTTCGGGACGGCTGTCGTTTATCTGCGACGCGATTGAGTTGGCCGGCGAGGGAGCGTTAAAGGCCGCCTATGACAAACTGCTGAAAAAACTTGAAAGCGAGGGGATTTTCGCGCCGAAGAAGAAGCGCGCCATCCCCCGATATTGCCGCAAAATCGGCATCATCACCGCCAAACAAGGCGCGGTAATCCATGATTTTCTGAACAATATCGGCAAATTCGGCTTTCAAATTGAATTCATTGATTCGCGCGTGGAAGGCCAGCTGGCGGTTGGGGATTTGCTGGCATCAATCAATACTTTCAAATCGCGGCAGATTGATGTTTTGGTAATTATGCGCGGCGGGGGTTCGCTGGAAGCGATGCTGGCATTCAACAACGAAACCATTGTGCGCCGCATCGCCTCGTTTCCTGCACCGGTGATTGCCGCCATCGGGCACGATAAAGATGTGCCGCTGGCGGCGATGGCCGCCGACGCGATGTGTTCCACTCCCACCGCCGCGGCAAATCTGCTCACCCAATCATGGCAGGAAATTCCCCGCGCGCTGGATCGTTATGCGGCAATTTCTTTTCAAGGCTATAAAAACGCGATGGCACAAAAAAATCTCCGCCTGAAAGAATATGCCGCCATTCTGGCAAATTTCAAATTCATCCTGCAAAGAATAAACCGCCAAATTCAAGACACGGCCCAAATATCAATGGTAAAAATCAAAAACCGCCTTGCCGGCGCCGCCGAAAAAATCGCCCATTTCCAGGAACTGATCGCCGCCCGCGATCCCGCGCGGCAACTGCGGCTGGGATATTGCATCGCCAAGATTAACGGCGCGATCGTCAAACGCGCCGGCGACGCAAAAGCCGGCGACGATATGGACATTGTTTTGTCGGATGGTATAATCAACTCACAAATAAAAAAAGTATATGGCCGAGAAAAAGAAAACTAGCGCCGGCGCGCAAACGCCGCCGAATCAGAAAAGTTTGAGCGAGAACCTAAAAGAGCTTGCCGAGATTTCGGCGTGGTTTTCCGGCCAAGAAGATTTGGACGTGGAGGCGGGATTGGAAAAAGTGAAAACCGCGGCGGCGCTGATAAAATCCAGCAAAGATAAATTGGACAAGCTGGAAAACGAATTCAAAGAAATTGAAAAAGACTTCTCCGTTTCTCCCGAGGATAGTGTCCAGCAATAAGTCATAAAATTCAAAAACGAACCGCTAAAACAGCGGTTTTTTGTTTGTTTAATGCGAAATTTGGCTTTACTTTATTTACTTGATTTGGGAACCTTCGATTATGGAGTCGTCAACGCGCAGGGGAAGGTGGGCGGAGTCGCCGCCGGCGGCAAGCATCATTCCTTGGCTGACCCCTTCGCCCAGTTTGCGTTCGGGCAAATTGATGATAAAAACATATTTGTTGCCGATCAAATCCGCAAAATTCACGAATTTGCGCAATCCCGCAAAAATCGTCCGGGCCCCCAATTCTTGACCGAAATCAACCTTCATTTCAATCAGTTTATTGCTCCATTCCGGCTCTGATGCTTGCAAAACTTTACCGACCCGCAAATCTAATTTTTCAAAATCTTCGTATTCAATTGTTGATTTTGCCATATTTTTTACCGTGTCGCATTATAATAAGGACCATAACACGAAATTGCGGAAGATAAAAATTACAAATTGCGCCCTAAACGGCACGCGCTTAACAAGCCTGCTTAACAAGCCTGCTCTTGCGATTGCGCGATTTATGGTGTAGATTGAATTTGTTTGAAAAAATTCAGGAAAGATTTTTGCTCGCATGAACCCGCAATAGTGGTGGGAGTCGTTAAAATCAAATGTGATTTCAATATGGGAATGTTAAATAATGAAAACAAAAAAAAGGAAGGCCGTGATTTTTGGGGATTTTTGATCGCCGTCACCGCGTTGGCAAGTTTTGCCATCGGCAATTGGACCGCAACCTCCAGTTGTCCCAAACTGCCGCCCGCCGACGCGGATATGTCGCTTTTTTGGCAAACATGGCACGCCCTGGAAGATAACTTTGTGGACAAGGGCCAAATTGATCATCAAAAAATGATCTACGGCGCGATTTCGGGAATGGTGGCGGCGCTGGAAGATCCTTACACCTCGTTTTTCAACCCCGAAGATTCAAAAAAATTCCTGGAAGACACTTCCGGGGCGTTTGAAGGCGTGGGAATGGAGATCGGCATCAAGGAAAACCGGCTGTGCGTGATCGCGCCGCTGGAAAATTCGCCGGCAAAAGCCGCCGACATCCGCGCCGGAGATTTCATCACCCAAATTGACGGCGAGTCCACCGCCGGTATCACCACCGACGAAGCGGTGGATCTTATCCGCGGCCCCAAAGGAAGCCAGGTAAAACTCACGCTATTCCGGGAAGAGTGGAAAGAAACCCGTGATTTTGAGATCACGCGGGACGTGATCAAGGTACCCTCTTTGGACTGGGAGTTAAAAGACGGCGACATCGCTCATATCAAGCTTTATCAATTCACCGAAAAAGCAAGCGGCGATTTCAAGGCCGCGGCAATTGACATCATCAACAGTCCGGCAAAAGCAATCGTTTTGGACCTGCGCAACAATCCGGGCGGTTATCTGGCGGTGGCACAAGATATCGCCGGATGGTTCATTAAGAAAGGAAATGTCATCACTCGCGAAAGCTTCGGCGAAGGAATTCCTGAAACCGAACACAAATCCGCCGGGCCGGCACTGTTGGAAAAATATCCCGTCGTGGTAATTATTAATGGAGGTTCGGCATCCGCCTCGGAAATCCTCGCCGGCGCCTTGCGCGACAACCGCCAAGTCAAAATCGTCGGCACGCAATCTTTCGGCAAAGGATCGGTGCAGGAACTGGTGCCTCTGGCGGGAGGCGCGTCTTTGAAAGTGACCATTGCCAAATGGCTCACGCCCAACGGAGAACAGATTAGCGAGAAAGGATTAACGCCGGACACCGAAATCAAGATCAGCGCCGAAGACGAAGAAAACGAAAAAGACCCTCAACTGGAAAAGGCCATTGAAATTATTAAAGATATAAAGTAGAATACAAGAATTGAAAGTTGAAAAATCCCAAGTAGACAAGCTGGAAATGTTAAATAATCATTACCGCCAATAATTGATCATTAATCCGGAATTAAAAAATTTTTAATTTTACATTGTCATTTTAATTTTTGATTTTTAAATTTTAAACTTACTATGAAGGTCATACTCTTGCAAGACATTGAGAAATTGGGAAAGAAATTTGAAGTGAAAGAAGTTGCCGACGGATTCGCCAAAAACCATCTTTTACCGAAAAAAATGGTGCAGCCCGCCACGAAAAACGCTTTGATTTGGGCGCAAACCCAGCGCGAAATCGCCGCCAAGAGCGAAGAAAAAGAGTTAATTGAGATTCAAAAAAAGGTGAGCGCGCTTGATGGCCGGGAATTTGTTATGGAAGTCAAAACCGGCGAAAAGGATCAGTTGTTTGAATCGGTCAATTCCTCAAAAATCGCCGAACTTCTCAAGGAGAATGGGATTGATGCCGATAAGAAGCAGATTGACCTTAAAGAACCGATAAAGGAACTGGGCGACTGGCGGGTGAAAATCAATTTCCCACACAACCTGGAAGCTGAGATCAAAATAACGGTTGCCGCCGAACCGGAATGATTTTTGCGCCCCGCCGAAAACGGGGCGCTTCATTTTAAATTTTCAATTTTTTATGAGCAAATATATTTTCGTCACCGGAGGGGTAATGTCTTCCATCGGCAAGGGAATCACCGCCGCCTCCATCGGTAAAATTTTAAAAAGCAAGGGATTTTCGGTCACCGCGGTGAAATTTGATCCCTATATCAATGTTGACGCCGGCACAATGAATCCGATTGAGCACGGAGAGGTTTTTGTCACCGACGACGGCACCGAATGCGACCAGGATGTGGGCAATTATGAAAGATTTTTGGACGAGAATTTGAGCGCAAACAACTATGCCACCACCGGACAGGTCTATTTGTCGGTGATCAATCGCGAACGAAATCTGGAATATAACGGCAAATGCGTGGAAGTGGTACCCGACATTCCCAATGAAGTCATCCGGCGCATCAAAGCCGCGGCAAAAACCGCGGCGGCAGATTTCACCATTGTGGAGATCGGCGGCACCGTGGGCGAATACCAGAATATGCTGTTTTTGGAAGCCGCCCGGATGATGAAGCTTGGAAATCCCGGAAGCGTGTTGTTCGTTTTGGTCGGCTATCTGCCCATTCCGGCGACGGTGGGGGAAATGAAGACCAAGCCGGTGCAAAGCGCCTGCAAACTATTAAACGGCGCGGGCATCCAGCCGGATTTCATCATCGGCCGCGCCAGCCAGCCCATTGACGCGCCGCGCAAACAAAAAATTTCCATTTTCTGCAACGTTGATCCCAAAGATGTCATTTCTGCTCCCGACGCCGCCAGCGTTTATGAGGTGCCGTTAAATTTCGCCAACGATCATCTGGGAGAAAGGATTCTGCTGAAATTGAAAATAAGACCCAAAAAAAGGAATCTGAAAGACTGGGAAGATTTTGTGAGCAGTATCCACTCGTCCGCCAATCCGGTAAAAATTGGCATCGTCGGCAAATATTTTGAATCGGGAAAATTCACGCTGATTGATTCCTACATTTCCGTGATTGAAGCCGTCAAGCACGTAGCGTGGTTTTTCAAAAAAAAGCCGGAAATCGTTTGGCTGTCCGCCGAAAATTACGAAAAAGACACCAAAAATTTAAAAGAACTGGACGAATATGACGGAATCATCGTTCCGGGAGGATTCGGCAATCGAGGGATTGAAGGCAAAATTATGGCAATTGAATATTGCCGTAAAAATAAAATTCCGTTTTTGGGATTGTGCCTGGGAATGCAGTTGGCAACCATTGAATTCGCCCGCAATGTGTGCGGGGTAAAATCAGCCACCTCCGCGGAATTTGATCCCAAAGCCGCCGAACCAGTGATTGATCTGATGCCCGAACAAAAAGCGCTGATCAAAAACAAAAAAATGGGCGCCACCATGCGCCTGGGCGCCTATGATTGCGAGTTAACGCCGGGCACCCGCGCTTATGACGCCTATAACCGGAAAAAAATGATTTCCGAGCGCCACCGCCACCGCTACGAGTTGAACAATGATTATCGCCAAGCGTTGGAAAGAGGGGGATTAGTGATCTCGGGCAACAATCCGCAAAAAAAATTGGCCGAAATCGTTGAATTGCCGGACCATCCGTTTTTTATGGCGGCGCAGTTCCACCCGGAATTCAAATCCCGCCCGCAAAGACCCCACCCGCTGTTCCGCGAATTCGTCCGCGCCGCAATCGCAAACTCTAAATCCTAATCTCTAAACCCAAAACAATATCAAATATCAAAATTTAAAAAACAAAACGAATTTTGAATTTTGTTTGAAAATTGAATATTTGGATTTTGGATTTATTTAGAATTTAGTGCTTGGTGCTTGAGATTTAATTATTGAAACAAAAACATCCCTTCGCCGGGGATGTCTTTAATTCCAAAAAGATAAAAATTGTATTCTACTTTACGGCTTTGCCCACCGTTTTTGTTTCAATAATTTCAGCTACTTTGGCCTTTCTTTGAGTGCCGGAAAACGATTTTTTGCGGATTTCGCGGTAAGCAACGGTGCCCTCGGCGATCGCATAGAGAGTGTCATCCTTGCCCATTTTCACATTTTTGCCCGGCAAGATTTCCGAACCGCGCTGGCGCACGATCACGCTTCCAATTTTGGCCGCCTGCCCCGCATAGAGCTTCACGCCCAGATATTTCGGCCGCGGATCGCGGCCCAATTTTGTCCCGCCGGTGTTTTTTGACTTTGCCATTTTTTTTATAAATTATCATTGATCACCGATTCGCAAAGAATCCGGAGCCAACAAACAATAAGAAAGTTATAAGATTTACACGCAAATAATAGCGCAAATCTTGCCTTTTGTCAAAAATTGCGATAGAAATAAATCAGGGGGACGATTGCTTGATATGGAAATTTAGTACCTTGAGATTTTTGATAGAATTAAGCCCATGGGAAAGAGAGGTGATGGATATCATCGCCATGGGAGGAAAATGTAGCCATGATTATATAAGAAAAAAAGCGGGATATGCTCCCGACGGCGAACTGGCTGATTTTCTAGAAGCGTGCGAAATCCACGGATTGATTTTGCGCGTTCCCGATTGCACGGATTGTTTTTACTGCCTTACAAAGGCCGAAACAAATATAACTTTGGCACAGTATGGCAGATGGTTCATTGATAAGGGCCATGAAATCAAGCGGCGGCGAGCAAGAATATAATGCTCGCAGTTTTATTATTGTAAAATCAAAATCCCAATACCATTAATGGATAAAAAAATGCCGCAAGAGAATTTTAGGGTTTCGTTTTTCTCCTTTTTCTCCTTGGCGGCAATCCGCGAATCCAGCGGTAACCATCATCGTAACGAACTAGGTATTGATCTCCCAACCAAGACATCAAATGACTGATTAGGATCAATATGCAAATTGCCCCCGCCATAATCAACATTGCAATAAAGGTTGGCGAATTGAATATCAACCAAAGGACAATGATCGATATAATCGTATATATACCTTTAAACATTAGAGGCCAATGCCTGTAATACCAATACCAAATTCCTTTTACCATCAAAAACCACGCTCCTTAATCCTTAACTAGATGGCTACTAATGCGATGGTATCAAAACATAAAATAAAGTCAATAAAATATGAAGATTGCGATCATCGGGGCCGGGGTTTGCGGGCTCTATCTGGCAAAAAATTTGGCGCAAAAGGGCAATGAGGTTTTTGTTTTTGAAAAGAAAAAAACCATCGGCAAGCAATGCTGTTCGGGGCTGTTTTCGGCGCGGCTTTTTGATTTTTTTCCCGAAGCGCGACAACTTGAAACCAATCAAATCGGTTCTTGCATCATCAATTTTCCCAAAAGAACGATACGGATAAAATTTCGCCCGCGATTTTCCGTCATTGACCACGCGCAGTTGGATTTGCTTGCCGGCGCACTGGCAACGCAAGCGGGCGCCAACATCCGCACCGGCCAAAACATTGATTTTTCCGAATTGGACGAGTTATCCGCCGGATATGATCGCGTCATCGGCGCCGATGGCGCCCTTTCGCCCACGCGAAACTACCTTGCTTTTAAAAAGGGTCGGACCCTTTTTAAAAAAGGGTCCGACCCTTTTGGTTTGTCATTCCCGCTGGGAATACAGGGATTTGAACAAAAGCGGGATAATTCGGATTTCGTGGAAACCTGGGCAACAAAAAACGGATTTCTGTGGCGAATCCCGCGTGGTAAAGATGTTGAATGGGGAATAATGGAAAAACCTGATTTGGCGCCGAAAATTTTTAATGAATTTATCGCACGAAAAAATATCAAATTAACGGAATTGCGTTGCGCGATCATTCCGCAAGGACTGGTTTTGCCGAAAAACGAAAAAATAACTTTATGTGGCGATGCCAGCGGACTGACCAAGCCGTGGTCGGGGGGCGGCGTGATTTGGAATTTGACGCAAGCCGGCATCCTCTTGAAAAATTTCCCCGATTTCCTACAATACAGGAAAGACGCTACGCGCTTTTTTAATTTGCGGATAATGGCAGGGAAAGCGGCCAAATTTTGCGCCTATACCGCCGGATTTCATTTTCCATGGATTATTCCGCAAAACATCAATCTTGACGGCGATTATCTGCTGAAATTCAATCGAAAAATTTAATTTTGATAATGGAAAACCAAAAAAATCTGCCCCGTCATTTGGGAATTATCCTTGACGGCAACCGCCGCTGGGCCAAGGAGCGCGGCCTGCCAACACTGGAAGGCCACCACAAAGGCTTTGAAAATGTTAAACTAATCATACAAGCGGCCCAAGACAGAGGAATTGAAACGCTCACGCTTTTTTGTTTTTCAACTGAAAATTGGCATCGTTCCAAGGAGGAAGTTGATTATTTGATGGATATTTTCAGAAAATCATTATCGGATTATTTTGGTAAATTCAATGAAAAAAACGTTAAAATCAATGTCCTTGGCCAGAAAGAAAAATTCGCCGGCGATATCAAAGAGCAAATAGAAAAAATAGAATCGGAAACAAAAAACAACACCGGCATGACATTGAACTTAGCTCTCAGTTACGGCGGGCGGGCGGAATTGGTGGACGCAATCAAAAAAATCGTTAAAAAGGGAATTGATCCGGATAAAATTACCGAGGACACCGTTAAAGACAACCTTTGGACTTCGGACGCGGATTTAATCATCCGCACCGGCGGGGAACAGCGGCTATCCGGATTTTTATTGTGGCAAGCGGCCTATTCGGAATTTCTGTTTGTGAAAAAATATTGGCCGGATTTTGGCGAAAATGATCTTGACGCGGCGCTGGCGGAATACGCGTCGCGCCAGCGGCGCTTCGGCAAATAATAGCATTGTTAACCGTTAATTTTTAACAATGGCTTTGATTTTTGATTTTTTAATTTTGATTTTATTATGCCTCTTACCATCATCAAAATCGGCGGCTCGGTAATCACCAAAAAAGAAAGCAAAAAACCAAAAATAAATGCCGGAAACATCAATAAGCTCGGCAGTTTATTGAAAGGCTTCAAAGAATCTTATATTTTGGTGCATGGCGTGGGATCTTTCGGCCATCCGTTGGTGAAACAAACCGGCATTGACAAAAGCGTCATCAGCGAAAAACAGATTCTGGCATTTGCTAAAACTCAAAAATTGCAAAACGATTTGAATTGCATGGTTTGCAACCGACTGATAAAAAAAGGCGTGCCCGCGTTTCCGGCGCAAGCTTCAAGCCACGCGGTACTGGAACGAGGACGATTGGTATCAATGGCCACGGAAGCTATGGGAGGGCTTTTGCGCCTGAAAATGGTGCCGGTCGCCTACGGCGTACCGGCGTTTGACAAAGCTTGGGGATCGGCAATTCTCTCGGGAGATCAAATCACGCCCTATATTGCCAAAAAGATGGGTGCCGAAAAGATAATTGAGGTGAGCGACGTGGAAGGAATTTTCACCGCCAACCCCAAAATCAATAAAAACGCGCGGCTGATTCCCGAAATTAACCGCAAAAATTATCAGGATATTCAAAAATGCCTCTCGGGAAGCACCGCCGCCGATGTCACCGGCGGAATGAAACAAAAATACCTTGAACTGCTGGACGCGGCCAAAACCGGCATCATCTGCCAAATTGTAGACTTAAAACATTTTAAAAACGCCCTGGAAGGCAAACCCGCCGGCACCGTCATTAATTTGCAACAATAATGAAAATTGTCAAAAAAGATCAAAGAAAAGAATTTAAAAATAGCGATTGTTGTCTTGCTTATGAGTATCCAATGGATGATCGCAATATCAACGGCGCGGTGATCAAGCTTTCGGGACGCTATCCCGATAAAGGCTGGGCGGCCAATGAAGTTTGCAAGGAAATGGGCTATATCATTTCGGGTTCGGGAAAATTGGCCGTGGAAGACAAGGAATATGAAATTGGCGCCGGCGATTTGGTCTTGATAAATCCCGGCGAAAAATTTTATTGGCAGGGCAATATGGAAATTTTTATGCCCTGCGCCCCCGTCTGGTCGCCCGACCAATACAAAACCGTCAAATAATTAAAAAACCAAAAACAGGGATTCAACCCCTGTTTTTTAATTTTCCCATTGAATTCTTGGTTGGCACGCGCCATAATCAAGAATAGGCGAATCATTTTTTAAATCAAAAACAATTATGCAAATTCAAGACGCCAAGGAGAAAATCAGGGAGGCGGTGCGGGAATTCAAGGCGCTTGACCGTGCCGCTCTTTTGAAAGTTAATGTCTATGAACCGGCAATCAGCCATCGGATCGCGGTATATTTGGGAAATTTGTTCCGCGAACTGAATGTTGATTGCGAATATAACCGCAACTTATTAACCGCCAAAAAGAATACCAACGGGGACAAAATCCGGCCCGATATTATCATTCACAGAAGATTAAGTCCGAACAATTGCATAATTTTTGAAATCAAAAAAGGCGGCAAAGACAGCGTGGCGGCGCGTCTGGATATCAAAAAGCTGGAAGACGCGGTGGCCGGCGATTTGGGTTATGATCTGGGAGTTTTTGTGGGCGTTTTGAAACGCCGCATTGACATCTGCTGGATTGAAAAAATCAACGGCATTATGAATGAAACCTGCGAAACCATCTAGCAGACACATGCAAATCCAAAAATTTCACAAACAAGTTTATGGAAATAATTGTTTTTTTTATATCAATAATATTGTTTTTTGGCACATACAAATCAACAAAAGCGCTTATGAATAGGCGCTTATTTAAGATTTTGCAATCATTAAGCAAATATGATGCGGATTTCGAGGACGCTTTATATGATTTTCACAATCTTTTTCGCAATAATTGGTATGTGAGCAACCGACAATATCAATCATGGAAAACAAAATACGAATACTTGGCCAAAATCGTAAATCCGCGGATTTTAAAATTAAAGACTGATGATCAAACAAAGAAAGCTGTTGCCTCCTTCATGGAAGCATACGACAACGGAAGGCAATCATTTATAGATCCTTTTAACGATAAATTTATCCTGCAAGAATCGCCGCACATAAAACAACTTCTTGATAGACATAGAATCCCATACAATACCGATCAGATTCAGGCAATCGCTTCGGATGAAAACAATACTTTATTGGTCGCAGGGGCGGGCACGGGAAAAACGACCACAATTCTGGGGAAAATAATTTATCTTATTAAAAGAGCAAAAATAGCACCCCAAGAAATATTGGTTTTATCATTTACCGGTAACGCGGTGGAAGAATTAAAAGAACGAATTGCTGAAAAATTTTCAGGGGATAAAATAGAGATTCTGACATTCCATAGCTTCGGATTCTCCATAATCGGCAATGTCTTGGGACGCAAACCGGATTTAGCGTTTCCGGAAAGTTCGGATAAAAAAATATTTTTGGGCCGCCAATTAGATTTACTTTTAGAAAAACGAGATTATCTTAGTCGCGCGATAGAATATTTTGCTTATTATTTTCGACCAGTAAATTTGAAACCGGAATTTGAAGATTTCAATGAATACTTTAATTATGTAAAAACGGAACAAAATCTAACTTTAAAAAAGGAGCGTGTAAAAAGCTATCAGGAAGTAATGATTGCTAATTTTTTATATATTAACGGAATCAATTACGAATACGAGAAGCCATATGAGCATAAAACCTCAAGCGTCAAATATCGGCAATATTTCCCGGATTTTTATCTTCCCGACCATGATGTCTACATTGAACATTTTGGCATTGATCGCAAGGGAAAAATACATTTCACAAAAAATAGAGAGCAAAACCTTATTCATTCAAAAAAATATCAGTCCGGCATGGAATGGAAGCGAAATTTGCACAAAGAACATAAAACCAAATTGATAGAAACATACAGTTATGAATTCCAAGAAAGAAATTGGAGAGAAATGCTTACCAAAAAACTTGATAAATATGGCATTAAATACAGTCCCAGAAATATCAAAGAAATACTCTTTACCCTAAGAAGTAGCGATAAAATAAAACAGATTGTTGAATTGATTGCCACTTTTATGGATCTTTGCAAATCAAATGGCTATAATCTGTCCGAATTGGAAGAAATAATTAAAAAACGCGATAATCTCAGGGAATTGGCATTTTTTGAGATCCTTTCACCCATATTTACCAAGTACGAGAATTATCTGAAACAAAACAACCGCATCGATTTTCATGACATGCTAATCAAAGCAACCCAATTTGTTCAAGAAAATCGTTATAAAGCGAAATTCAAATACATAATTATTGATGAATTTCAGGATTTTTCCGTAAGCAAGCGCGATCTTATCAAAGCTTTATGCAAGCAAAACCAAAACACCAAGCTATTTTGCGTGGGCGATGATTGGCAGTCAATATTTAGATTTGCCGGATCAGATATTTCATTGATGAAAAACTTTGAACAATCTTATGGCTTTACGCGCCATAACAAGCTCACAACCACCAATAGATTTAATAACCAGCTGGCCACCATCTCAAATCAATTTATATTGAAAAATCCGAATCAAATTGAAAAACAATTAAAATCAGAGAAAAATATTGTCGGTGATGCCATAAAAATATTCAGTAAGAAGAAAAATGGAGATATTGAGCGTTTTTTAGACGAAATTATCGGATCTCTGGACAAAAGAGCTCTGGAGAATAAAAAAACGGCAACAGTTTTCCTGCTTGGACGATATAAGCATAATATTCCGCAAAAATTCGCCCAATTGCGGCAACAATATAAAAATTTGAGAATAAAATACCTAACTGTTCACGCGGCAAAGGGCGGTGAAGCTGATTATGTAATTATTATGGATGTAATTTCCGGCAAATATGGATTCCCAGCCGAAATTGCCGACGACCCCTTGCTAGGAATAGTTTTAAGCCAATCTGATCCATACCCTTATGCCGAAGAAAGACGACTGATGTATGTGGCAATGACTCGAGCTCGCAATAAAGTTTTTATTATTACGGAAAATAACGCACAGTCTCTGTTCGTCGCAGAATTGGAGAAATTCAATCCGGAATCATCCACCGTACACTGCAAAGAATGCGGCGGCAAAATGGTTATCAGACAAAGCAAATATGGCACGTTTTACGGTTGCGGCAATTTCCCGGAATGCAACTACACCAAATCAGCATAAGAATAAAAACAAACAAAAGCAGTTAAAAACAGCGGCATCAAATTTTATATTTATGCAATTATATGTTCTGTAATTTTACGATTTTATGATTACATTTATATAGTCGCGTGATTCTGTGATTTTGCATTTTGGCGATTATATGCTTATATGATTTTATGAGCTTACACGTGGGCATATTTCGAGCACTGCATCAAATTTCAGACTCGAAAAGGATTGCCCCGTGATTCCGTTTGAATTTGTGATTAAACTTCCGCCGCCGATGCAGCGGGGGGTAGACTACGGATTCATTAAAAAAGGTTGAAACTGCAAAGACAAAAAACGGCACATGAGATCACTGGCAAAAAAGCAGGCCAGGAAATCATGTGCCGTTCGCGTTTAGTTACACTTAGATTTTTACTTGGCAGCTTTTGCCCGCTCAGACTGTCGTATACGATCATAATTGGCAAACACTGATGCGACAAACGGTTTTGCGTCACTAAAGCCTATACCGTTCTTTGTTTTTTTATAGCCTAGCGGAAGCATCTCGCAACCGGGAAGGCGTTCGCCAGTCACGACGACCAAGGATTTTAAGGAACCCAAACTTAGCATCTGCTGAAGCTTCAATAAATCCTCTTTATTCCGGGTAAGACGGTCCAAACTAAAGCAAATAATTGAATTTGCTTCACCAGTTTGAATTCGCCGTAGCACTTCTTTAAAAGCGGGTCCAGTATTCGGCTTTACGGCTGGCTTCGTATCGGTTAATACATCCTTGATAACCAGCTCGCGACGCTTTGCAATTTTTTTGCATTTGTCGATTTGCTCTTGGAGAGATCGATTTCGTTGCTCCTTATTGTCTGAGGATGAACGAGCATACACTAAGTAACTGTTTTTTCGATTAATTGAGTTTGTCATATTGTTATAAATAATTATTTTCGGAATACAGTCTCTTCGGCTCTATAATTATCATGGTGACCGGTTCAACTCCCGCCAGCGCTTCTGGGAAGCGTCGTTAAGCCGTCCCACATTTTCGCATATAGCATTGACCATGGTTTTATTGCTTTTGCAATTAACATTGAGGAATTACTCGATATTGCACTTGGCGGATTTCTTGGAAGGGCATAAGGGGAATGTATCGCAGGAAGGACTAAATTCTCCTTCAGTTGTTATGATAGGCCTCAAAGAACCTTGCCGAAACAGACGACATAGTTTGATTGAATCGCTGTCATTGCAAAACAGCCGATCAAGTGTATCGCAGATAACAAAATCAAACTCGCCTGATTTAATGCGCTTCAACATAATCTCAAAGTTCGGACGAGAATTGGGCTTCACTGCATGCTTGTTGTCCATAAATATGTCTTTTACTTCAAGCTTGCGGTGTTTAGCCATTTTCTTGCAATCATCAATTTGTAATTGAGTGTGCAAGAGAAAATCCTCCTGCCGAGGTGAGGAACACCGGGCGTAAATACAGCACTTCTTGTTCTTGTTCTTGTTCTTGTTCTTGTTGTTGTTCATAAGTTTGAAATTAATTGCGAACTTGATTAAATTCGCGCAATATTATTAATATGCTGAATAAAGAACACCTACTAAATTTTTGCCCATCCTG
>Ga0265293_10004975_pt1 | contig 22778 bp, 14 predicted proteins | sample Munlanlewell138R_FD_192505 | JGI IMG/M metagenome (GOLD analysis project Ga0265293, IMG submission 192505) | Leachate microbial communities from a municipal landfill in Southern Ontario, Canada - Leachate well 138R | ecosystem: Engineered > Solid waste > Landfill > Unclassified | place: Canada... | reverse complement strand
GGAAGACTTAAAAACGGATCGCAACTATTCGGTAGAATTGTGTAAACCTTACGATCAGCCTAAAAACTGGGTTACCCGTCAGGATGAATTTACTGCTAAATTCGATATGGAAACCAATCCTTCCCAAATCGGCGCAGCAAAAGCGTATTGGGTAAGCTGGAGCCCGTGTTATTCAAACGGTGTTTTTATCAATGGCCGAAAGATTTACGACCGGAGTGAGTTGTGCTATGAATACATGGCACATGAAGTTGACCTGGTCGATCCGTTGATTTTGAAAAAGGGGACAAATATCATTAATTCAGGAAAAGAACCTTTGCACGACGGTCAGATGGTGCATGGAATGGAGGTGCAATGGCCGGGAATTATGGTTAAGGTTCGAACAAGAAAAGAGGCTGATTTCAAGGTGACGGTGGAAGCATATGAAGGACGGCAGCATTATAAGGTTGTAACGCCGAAAATCACCTATTACTATGATGTAAAAGGGGGTGGCTTCTCCCGCATCATCGATGACGAAGGAAACGACTGGGTCTCCTTTAAAATGGAACCCTGGGATGAATATCCGGGCAGTGCTGCTGGTGCGTTCAGGGGATTGCCCAATTTTGTTTTTCAGGGCGATGACGGCGGTGCCGGTCACCCGGGACACGATAAATGTAAATCATGGATTGAAGATAAAAAGATTGTCACCGAGTCGCTTTCCGGAAAATGGATGTGGAGCTGGGAGTTTCTTGACGATCATGCAGTGCTCGAGGTTCTTTCGGTTGATACCATCCGGGCATACTGGTTTCTGTATGAAGGAACCCCCGGAGGAAGGTTTGATCCGGAAAATACTTTCTTTGGCACTGATATATCCGGACCGGAAAAATTGACCTACAACTATTCCGAAGGCAGTGTTTATAGAGAGACTTTTCAATGGATGTATACCGGGCACCGAAATGTGAATAACACGTTTTACCTGATTCAGTGCAATGAGGATGATTTTTCCGATATGATCTCTCTCCTCGGCAATACGGAAGAAGGATTTGACAGTCCGGACGGCATGACGGTTTTTGGCTTTGGACGCGGAGAGGGAGTGACCCGCTATTTAACAGGCAGCAATAAATTTGTGATCGGCATGTATCCCAAAACAATTCAAAACAAAGCTGATCATCAGGAATTGATCGAATTTATTGAAGATAAATATCTGGAACATTAAATACTATCATTATGAAACGAACAAAAACAGCAATCACTGTTCTTTTGGTTTTAATTTCTGTTGTGTCATTCGGACAGGTAGAGTTTACAAAATACACTATTGTGCCGGAGGGTGTGGCGGAGAGCTGGTGGGCAAGAAGCCATGCAGACATCAATGACGATGGTCTGATGGATTTTTTTGTGATAGACAACAACGCCGGGGGCGGGGCTCTTTTATGGTACGAGACAGCGCCCGGATTCGGGGAGTCAAAGAGACATGTCATTGCCGAAACCAGTCCGGAGGGAAAACCCTTTGCTGCAGGGGATCTTGCTTGCGGTGATATAGACAACGATGGCGACATCGATGTTTTGGGACCGGCGAGTCCCGGTGAATGGGGCGGATCCAAGGAACCCACTGTGCTTTACTGGTACGAAAATCCGGGCTGGAAAGCGCATAAAATCGGTGTATTCCCGTGTTTTGTAAAGGACTTTGATCTGGTGGACCTGAATGCCGACGGGAAACTGGATGTGGCGGCAACGACACATGTCAACCGCAAAATGTTTGTTTTCCGCCAGGATGATCCCGAAAACTGGACAAAAGCGGCAGAGATCTATGTCGAGCATTTGCATGAAGGTCAGCATGTGGGAGATGTGGATGGCGACGGCGATGTGGATGTGGTCTCCACCGGTTTTTGCTTTTTTAATCCTGGTGGTGACATGACCGCTCCGTGGTCTGTTCGCAATATCGATCCTTACTGGAACACCGAGGATGGTTATTCGTGGGAGTACAACGCGACTAAAATTGTTTGTGCCGATGTGGATGACGATGGCCGGGATGAGGTGTTTATCTCCTGCTCGGAAAAATTTCGCACGCGTATCGCCTGGTATGATCTCGACCCGAATTATACCGACAAATGGATCCGTCATGAAATCGGACAAAATGCGTATTCGCATACATTGCAGGTAGGGGATATGGACAACGACGGCGACCTGGATGTCATCTCCGGAAATAACGGAGATCAGGGTGACCCGGAATACAGTCCTGTAATTTTGTTTCTGCAGGAAGATAATAAATGGTCAGCACAGGTATTGACGCTGAAAGGTGCGTATAACTCTTATATGGGGGATGCAGACGGTGACGGCGACCTCGATTTTTTTCGCTACAGCGGGCACGTGGGTACATCTTACGAGCTCTGGCTGAATGATACGGTAAACGAGTAGCTTTCAAAACGTTTTTTTCGGGGGTGATGAATTCTGTTGGATGAGCAGCAATCACCTCAGCCACGAATAACATTCAGCCTCTTGAAAAAAGGTGACCCCGGAATGACCTGACTGCTTATGCGGGAAGAAAAGTCAGGGGAAAGTCTGCCGATTTTTTCCCTGCTTATCAACCGATTTATTTTTTCCAAAAAAATTGTCAATATTTGTAGGGATAAAATGGAGGCATATGGCATTTAATAGATTGTTTTGGATTTTCGGACTGTTGCTCTTCTCCCTTCTGTTTTCCTGTACACAAAGGAACAAAAAAACGGCCTCAGTGGAGGATGATTTTTCCGGTTCCGGGAGTTGTATCCAATGTCACGAAAGGTTCTACGAACTCTGGTCATCATCCTATCACGGCAAAGCCATGCTCCAGGTTGATGCCCGGTTTAAAGCTGAAGAGGGTGTTCCTTCCAGTGAAGAGTTTTTTCTGGAAGGGAAGAATTATCAGATGTTCTGGCAGGATACTACCCTGTTGATGGTAGAAGTGTCAGGTGAAGTGAAAACAAACTACACCATTCAATATTCTCTTGGGGGGAAAAATGTTTTTACTTTTTTAACACCTCTGGATAAAGGGAAACTGCAAACCATTCCGTTGGCCTATGACAAGAACCGTCAAACCTGGTTTAATTATCCGGAATCAGCCATTCGTCATTTTGGGGAAGAGGCAGAAGATCAGGCGCTTCCTTGGAAAGACCGGATGTATACCTTTAATACCGGCTGTTACAACTGCCATGTGAGTCAGCTGGAAAATAATTTTAACCTGGAGACTGAAACCTATCATACAACCTGGAGAGAACCGGGCATCAATTGTGAAACCTGTCACGGTCCAAGCGGCGAGCACGTGCGCGTTTGTCTGGAAGCAGGGGAGGACAACGTTCCGGATGATCTGAAAATTATTAGTACCAATGTTTTTACTCCTGAACAACATAACTCTTCCTGCTCACCCTGTCATGCTAAAATGTTACCGGTTACTGCCAGTTATATGCCGGGTGAACCCTATTTTGATCATTTCGATCTGACTACCCTGGAGGATCCTGATTTTTATCCTGATGGAAGGGATCTGGGTGAAAATTATACTTATACCGGATGGAAGATGAATGAATGTGCAAATGTTGGTGACTTGCATTGTGTTACCTGCCATACTTCCAGCGGTCGCGACCGGTATGCTGAGAAACCGAATGATGCCTGTATGTCCTGTCATCAGGAACGCAGGGAAAATTTGAAAGCCCATACTATGCATGAACCTGACAGTGAAGGATCAGTTTGTATAAACTGTCACATGCCAACCAGAGAATTTGTAGGGCATTTTTTACGCAGTGATCATTCTTTCAGGCCTCCAATGCCTGAAGCTACCATAAAGTTTGGTTCTCCCAATGCCTGCAACCAATGCCACACCGATAAATCGCCGGAATGGGCCAACACGATAGTGAAAAAGAGAAAAAATGCTGATTATCAGGAAAAGACATTGTACTGGGCACAGCTGATCAAGGAAGCACGCGATCAAAAGTGGAACCGGCTGGATGAAATGTTGCAAATCATTTCGGAAAACAGGTATAACAATGTTGTCGTTGCCTCCTTCCTGAGATTGCTGCCCAATTGCCGCGATGAAAAAAAGTGGGATACCGTGATCGACGCATTGGAAACTAACGAATCTCCATTGGTCCGAGCTGCCGCAGCCATATCTCTTGGTGGAAATTTTTCAGAGAAAGCAAAAAAAGCCTTGTTGAAAGCGGCTGGTGATCCATTGCGTCTGGTACGCGTTTATGCTGCAAGCACCCTGGCTGGTTTTGATGACGACAGGTTCTCGCCAACTGAAGTGCAATCCATGACTGGCGCTACACACGAATATATCTCTTCGTTATTAGCCCGCCCCGACGATTGGAGCTCACACTATAATAAGGGGATATTTTTCCAAAATAAGGGGGATGCCAACCAGGCTCTTGATGCTTATGAAACCGCTGCAAGGCTCTATCCACAGGCATTGATGCCTCTGATAAATAGCAGTGTGCTCTATTCCTATATCGGAAATCACTCCAAAGCAGAAGAAAACCTGGAAAAAGTACTGGAAATTGATCCTGAAAATGAGGCAGCTAACCTGAACCTGGGATTACTTCTTGCTGAACAGGGAAGAACTACGGAGGCAGAAGCAGCTCTCGTGAACGCACTGAATGCTAATCCTCAGCAAGCTGTAGCTGCATATAACCTTAGCGTTTTGGTTTCTTCCCATAATCCGGAGCTAGCAGTGCAGTACGCCCATGTTGCTGCTGAAGCCCGGCCCGGTGAACCTAAATATAGCTATACTCTGGCATACTATCAACTGCAAATTGACCGGCAGACGGATGCAATCAAAACCCTGAAAAAACTGATCGATAACCACCCGCAATACCTGAATGCCGTGAGCCTCCTGGCCGATATATATTCACGCGAAGGAAAAATGAAAGAGGTGAAGGCATTGTATGAAAAAGCCCTGAAGACAGATGGAATATCCATGCAGGACAGAAATGCATTGCAAGAGTCGCTGCGTGCTCTGCAGAATTCTAACCCAAAGTGAAACAAGGTTTGACTGTTGTAGTTCATCTATCCACTGAAAATTTAATATTTCCATGCTTGTTATTATTGCTCCAGCCAAAACACTCGATTTTAAACCGGTCTCAAAAGTAAAAGAGTATTCCTTGCCGGAATTGATCCACTATGCTGAAAAGCTCGTGAAAATACTTCGGAAGATGAGTCGAAAAGATCTCGCTTCACGGATGAATATTTCAGCTGATCTGGCAGATGTGAATTATGAAAGATTTCAAAACTGGCAGCTTCCATTCACTCCCGGGATTGCTAAACAAGCCGTGCTGGCTTTTCATGGTGAGGTGTATACCGGACTGGATGCTGCTTCTCTTCCGAATAAGGTGTTGGCGCAGGCACAGAAACGATTGAGAATTCTATCGGGTCTTTATGGTGTGCTTAAGCCATTAGACCTGATATTACCGTACCGGCTTGAGATGGGAACAAAGCTTAGCATCGGGAAGAAAAAAGATTTATACGAGTTCTGGGGAGATAAAATTACAAAAAATATTCAGGAAGCTGTCGGTCAATCGGGAAGTCCCGTGTTGATTAACCTGGCATCGCAGGAGTACTTTAAAAGTATTCATATCAAAAATCCGAACATTGAGATTGTCAATCCGGCATTCAAGGATATGAAAAACGGGAAGTATAAAATTATTTCTATCTATGCAAAAAAAGCACGTGGCCTCATGACACGGTTTATCCTGGAAAATAATATTCTAAATCCTAACGACCTGCAAGCTTTCGATTGGGAAGGTTACTGTTTTAATCCCCGATTGTCAAAACCGGAAAATCCTGTATTTACCAGAGGGTGATAGGAGAATGATGAATGACGAATTAGTTTCATCAGATGAAATATGCTCGTCCATTCAGTCGAACACCATTAAAATGGAATCACTAACTCATTCTTCAGACTGCCAGAAGTTTATCAGCCATGGCGTCGGCCAGGTCAATCAATTGAGTCTTGTTTTCCTTTTTCAGGGAGCCCTGCTCCTCAACAGGGTCGTATACCAGCTCCCATTTTATATTTTCAGCAAATACTTTCAGATTTTTTACTCCGCCACCATTCCAGGAGTAGTTGCCGAAGATACCCAGATAGTGATTTTTGGGTGCCATATGTTCGATGGTAGATAGTAATACCTGTACATTGGGGAAAAGTGAATTGTTGTAGGCCGGACTCCCCACAATGAACCCTTTGTATTTAAATATATCATTGATAATGTACGATGTATGAGTTTTGGAAGCATCATAAACCCGGATGTTTTTTATGCCCCGTTCCGCCAGCCGCCGGGCAATTACTTCAGCCATTTCCTGGGTGTGCCCATACATGGAGCCGTAAACAATTACTACCCCCTGATCAAGGTCGTATGAGCTCCATTTATTATAACGGGTAAGAATCCATTGCAGATCACTGCGCCATACCGGTCCGTGTGTTGCTGCAATCATTTTTATATCAAACGGGTCTAATTTATGAATTGCTCGCTGTGTATGTGGACAATACTTCCCGACAATATTCGTGAAGTAACGCATCACCTCCATTTCATAAAACTCCAGATTAATCTCATCATCAAAGACCCCTCCGTCGAGCGTGCCATAACTGCCAAATGCATCTCCTGCAAAAAGGATCTTATTGGTTTCTTCGTAAGTTACCATCGTTTCGGGCCAGTGCACCATGGGAATGGTCTGGAACTGTAACCGGTGCTTCCCAAGTTCCAATATCGATCCGTCCTGTACCAACAGAACATGCTCAGGCTTCATGTAAAAATTCTCAACAAAGCCAAAGGTCTTTTTATTACCCACCAGGATAATATCCGGATACTTCTGCACAATGGCTTTCAGAGCGCCTGAATGATCCGGTTCCATGTGGTTGATGACCAGATAATCAATTTCCCGGTCACCAATGATCTCTTCAATGTTCTCCAGGTATTCATCAATAAATGAACGCTCAACTGTGTCAATTAAAGCAATTTTTTCATCCCTGATTAGATACGAATTGTATGAAATGCCAAATGGAATAGGCCAGATATTCTCAAATAAATGGGTGCGTCGGTCATTGTATCCCAAAAAATAAATGTCGTCCGTGATATTTATATGTTGCATGATTCTTGTTTTTACATTCAGGCGCGAAATTAATGATTTTACCGTTATTGCCAGAGGAAAATTCAGGAGGAATTTTGCTACTATATAAATAACATGGAAATTTGATTACGAACGTAAGTGATAAAAATTATGGAAGCTTCATCTTTATCAAAGAAATCAACAAGGATAAACAGATAAAAATTGTTTTATCTTTGGATTAGAAAAAAGATTGCATGTAGTTCATACAATTCATATAAAACATGGCCATTAAAAAGAAAAGTACTTTGATGTTATTCCCGAAAATAGGGAAGTTTATTATCATTTTTTTTTCTATTGCATTTATTATTGTCGGGTTGCGTGGATATCAGTTATATACGTATGTTTTTCAGGAAAATGTAAAAACAGAAAAAGCTTTTATCATACCCGATGGAGCTTCTGTTTATCAGGTTACAGATACCTTGCAAGCAAACGATATATTGCTGAACTACAAGGCTTTTAGATGGGTATCGAATAAAAAAAAATATCCCTCTACGGTGAAACCCGGACGTTACCTGATGAAAAAGGGAATGAATACCAACCAGGTTGTGAATAAGTTACGGGCAGGTGAACAGGAACCACTTCATGTGATTTTTAATAATGCCCGCTTTAAAGAAGATCTGGCAGGAAAAGTAAGCCGGTATATTCAGGCTGATTCTCTTTCAATTTTACAACTTTTTGACGATCGGGATCAGATGGAGGAGTGGGGGTTTACTCCCGAAACCTTCAGCGCCATGTTCATTCCCAATACATATGAGTTTTACTGGACTACCGGTGCCGAAGAATTTGCCCGCCGGATGAAACTGGAATATGACCGTTTTTGGAATGATAACCGGCGACAAAAGGCTGAAGCCCTGGGGTTGGATCCTGTTGACGTAGCAACTCTTGCGTCAATCGTGCAGGAAGAAACAGTCAAGTCAGATGAATTAAAACGTGTTGCCGGATTGTATATAAACCGGTTGAAAAGAGGGATGCTTCTTCAGGCTGATCCTACCGTGAAGTATGCTGTGGGCGATTTTTCATTGCGCAGGGTACTGAATGTACATCTTGAAACAGATTCACCCTATAATACTTATAAGTATGCCGGCTTACCTCCGGGGCCAATTAATTTCCCGGAAGTTTCTGCTATTGATGCTGTACTGGACTGTGAACAACATAAATATGTATACATGGTGGCTCGGGAAGATTTCTCGGGATACCATCATTTCTCCACAACGCTGACAGAACATAATCGTTATGCTGCCCGGTACCGGGCAGCTTTGAATGCGCGGAAAATCTGGAAATGAGGAATTCGTATGCAACTCTCTGGCAGAAGTCCGGGTGTGTTTTGAAACCGGAATCCATGGTGTGAGGCGGTTAGATTGCAAAAATAAGTTTGTGTTTTGGTGTAGAAAAACTGAATCATTGGGAATCTATTGCTGATGCCGTTGGGTGTACGTAATGATTTTTATTGTATTTTAGTAGGAATTTTATACCCAATCATTTTGCCATTCGAAAATTAATTTTTCAACAATATAACAGGCTGAATAACAGATAGAAGTATTCTGTTGAAAGAATGCTATAGCCAGTTTTTATTAAATAATTTTAATCATCAAATAAAATTTAATCATGAAACGAATTGCTTATTTTTTCATTTTTGTTCTTATCTTTCTTTATGCCTCAGCTATTCATGCCGAGATTAAGCTCCCGGCCATTTTTGGTGATCACATGGTTCTGCAGCAACAGACTCAGGCTGCTGTCTGGGGAAGTGCTTCGGAAAACAAAACAGTAAAAGTGACCACATCGTGGGACAGGAAAAGTTATACAACACGTTCTGATAATCAGGGGAACTGGAAGCTTTTTGTAAATACTCCCATCGCCGGAGGTCCGTACTCCATTACCATTTCTGACGGGAAGTCCCTGACACTCGAAAACGTACTCATTGGTGAAGTATGGGTATGCTCGGGGCAGTCGAACATGCAAATGACCATGAGTGGTTACCGGAACCAGCCAGTTCTGGGGGCAAATCAGGCCATCGCTTCTTCAAGAGATGAGAAAATCCGGTTATTTACAGTGGAAAGAACTAAAAGTCTGGAACGATTGAATGATTTTTCGGGCGAATGGTTGGAATGTATCCCAGAGCATGTGGCTGATTTTAGTGCTGCAGCTTACTTTTTTGGAGAAATGATCCGCGAAGCGCTGGATGTTCCTGTGGGACTGATTTGTTCAAGCTGGGGCGGAACACTGATCCAGCCCTGGATCAGTGAAAGCGGGCTTGAACCATTTCCCTGGGTGAAACTACCTGAAAAAAACAGCACCCAGGAGTTTAGTCAACAGGTCCCAACCGTGCTGTTCAACGCAATGATTGCTCCTATGGCAGGATATGCTATTCGTGGGGGATTATGGTATCAGGGTGAATCCAACCGGAATGAACCTGAACAGTATGAAAAAATGATGGCCGGACTGGCCAAAAACTGGAGAGCGGAGTGGAATATCGGAGACTTTCCTTTTTATTATGTCCAGATCGCACCTTATTATTATGGAAGTGGAAACTCTGCCTTTTTACGGGAAGCCCAACTTAAAGCTTCTACTGCCATCCCTAACTTTGGTATGGCTTGCGCAATGGATGCCGGGGAAGAGAACTGTATCCATCCGGCCAATAAAAAAGTGATCGGTGAGCGACTGGCATATCTTGCCCTTGCCAATACCTACGGTCAGAGGGGTATTGAATATTCAGGCCCAGTCCTTCGCGATATGAAAGTAGAGGGAAGTGTAGTAAAGCTTACTTTCGACCATGCAAAAAATGGATTGACAACTTTTGGAAATGAGTTGAAAAATTTTTATGTAGCGGGTGAAAATAAAAAATTTATCCAGGCTACTGCTTATATCACTAACCAGGGAATTACCCTGTTTTCTCCTGCGGTTGAAAAACCTGTCGCTGTCCGCTATGCTTTCAAGGATTTTGTTGTGGGTGAGTTGTATAATAATGAAGGCCTTCCTGCTTCTTCATTCAGAACCGATGACTGGGATGTGGAATAGGCCTGTTTGATTACGGGTTATCCATCCTGGCAGGCACCTGGTGAGGTTCTGAATGATGCCTGAGGGAGATGTCAAATGCAGTTTACTTCTCTTTCGAGTTCAATGTTGAACCTTTCCAGGACAGTCTGCCTGATTTTTTCAGAGAAATCAAAAATCTCCTTCCCACTGGCATCACCGTAGTTCACCAAAACCAAAGCTTGTTTTTCGTGAACTCCCACCTGACCTTCACGGTAACCTTTGAGCCCTGCTTTTTCAATGAGCCATCCGGCAGCAAGCTTGACTGACTTACTGTTTACCGGATATATCGGAATGTCAGCATAGATTTGCTTCATGCGTTCTGCTTCTTCCGGGCTAACTGAAGGATTTTTGAAAAAACTGCCGGCATTGCCCAGTGTCGAAACATCAGGTAGCTTAGCACTGCGGATAGCTATTATCGTTTTTCTGATTTGTTGGAGACTGACCTCTCCTGCTTCACGTACTTTTTCTTTCAGGTATCCGTATTCCAGGTTGAACTCAGGGAATTTATCCAGTTTGAAAACTACTGAGGTAATGACAAACCTGTTTTTTAATTTGGTTTTAAACAAACTGTTCCGGTAACCAAATGCACAATCTTCTGCATGGTATTCTACCTGTACTTTTTTTTGCAGGTCATATCCCTTTACGCTTTCGACCGACTGACTCACTTCCTGGCCATAGGCGCCGATATTTTGAACCGGTGCAGCTCCCACCTTTCCTGGAATCAGTGACAAATTCTCCACACCACCCAGGATATTTTCAACGCAATAGCCAACGAAATCATCCCAGGTTTCACCGGCACCAACTTCTAACCAAACATGACTCCGGTCTTCTTTCACTTTTATAATGCCTGGAACATTCGGGTGAATAACCAATCCGCTGAAGTCTTGTAAAAACAGAATATTGCTGCCGCTTCCTATCAACAACAGCGGCAAATCCTTATATCCTTCATTGGCCCGGATGAAGATATCCAAATCGTCAGGTTCGGTAAATTCAAAAAAATAACGGGCCTTGACTTTTACACCAAATGTATTATGCGGTTTTAAGTTGTAGTTCTCAAAAAAACGAATCATGAAATTGATTTTTGACAAAGATAGAAGAATAAATCAAGGTAATTCCTTCCATAAGTTGAATCCGATACGTCGATAAAAATCTGAATATCTATTTGAAAATGAGTAAAATAAAAGATTAAACATTTTTAAGCTACTAGTAATCAGTATTTTAGCAGGTTCTGTCTTCGGGTACTATTGTCTCTGGTTTTTTAATGAAGTGTTGTATAAGAACATGTTATTATAATGTATTGAATCTGTCAATATTCCACCGCTGGTATTGTAAAAATCCTCATCTGTATTAAAAACACCATTGATTGTTTTTCTCCACCGGGCATTTGTATAAGGATGATAACTTTCCATTTGTATCCAGTTTTTGTAATTTTGGTGTCCGTTGGTTTCCAACAGTCCGGTTCCCAAGCCCGGGAAAGGATCAAGACGGGCAGCAACATTTTTATTCCAGTCAATTAAAATCGGATTTACAGTAAGATCTGCACAGAAACAAGGGACATTATGTTGTTTAGCGACATTGGCTATCTTTAGTGTCATGCTTAGGGTTTTTGCTATTGCTTTTAAAGCAATGGCTTTATAACCCATTTCGATTCGTTCAGCAGTATATGTTTCTGTATGAGCACTTTCATCTGCAGCTAATCTTAACGGTATATCACTCACATCTATTTTTAATTCTTCGGGAAATGGTTCTTCCATTACGGCAATCTGATCAAAAGCACCTATTTTCTTTGCATGGTCAATTAATCTAAGAAGGGTTTCTTTTTTTTCATAACGGCCGTTTGCATCAAAATAATACGGAAGTTTTCCACTTTCTGTATGATTGGTTCTGTAATGGCCTATAGCATTATGAATTTCGGTAAGCCGAGCTTTGTCTTTTTTCAGCATTTCTTCCTGTGTCCCGGGGTGGCCGATTTTTATTTTCATAAAAAAATACCCATCTTCCACGGCCTGTTTTATTTCTGATACCGGTATGGAATAAGCCATTAACGGAATACTTGCAACTGTTTTACTTTTGTGAGAAACAGCAGGACGCCACTTTTCAGGAATCATTTCATCAAATGTTTCAAAGCCGTTTTCTTTAGCATATAACATCCAAATGGCATTATCGATCCCTACCAGTGCATTCAGCGCAAATGTTTCGCGTAAATTTGGGTTTCCGGTTATTTTTTTCCCATATTCCAGCACTTCTCTCCAAATGTTTTCCAGCAATTCAACAGGATCAATAAATGTTTGCCCTTTCAGTATTTGCATGGCATATTCAGTCATGGTATACATAAGGGGATTTCCACCACTTTCAGTATATTGGGCGAAAACATCAGCATCTGACCATAAAACATTTTGTGTACATAATCCGACCTTAGAAAATCCAGATGAGCTTTTCATCCAGGATGCAGTTTGCCATATTTCTGTCATGTAGCTACCCTTAAATCCAAAAGGACGAATGAGAGGTTCACGTTCAAATTTGGAGTTTACTTCACTGATTTGAATTTTTTTCATTTGATTTTCATTTTTACATCATGCAAAAAGGTTGGGTGTTCCCATCATCATGGACGCTCCGGTGGCCCAAAGGCTATATAAATGAATGTTTCGGATTACTTTTCATTTTATGCCAGTTGGTATTTTTTAAGATACATTCGAATTAAATCCACATCCTTTTTAATCTTAGCAGAAATAAGTTTTTGCTTTTGGAGAAGTGGCAGATTTTCTTCTTCTTTTAAAAGAAGTGGATATTCGGCATGAAGGGTGATTGGAGCCACAATATTCAATTCTTTAATCGTTTTGAAAAAAAGATCGAAATCGACTATACCTTCTCCAAGAGGAACACTTTTTACTTTGGCTTTACCGGTTGATACATCCCAGGTAAAATCCTTAATTGCCAGAGAACCCATGTTGTTTTTCAAAAGATGCAGGGCTAAAATCCAGGATAATGAACCTTCCGTAACGGCATGACGAATATCATACTGACAACTTATGGCATTTGAAGGTAAATCTTTTATTACATTCCATATATCCCAGACCGGAGCACCAAATTTTTTGCCTGAATGGTTTTGATATTCACCTTGAATGCCTAATTCTTTATTCAATTGGATTAAGTGTTCAATCTCATTGCGTATTGAGGAAAGAGAGGATTCTATTCCATCTTGAAAGTTATAATCATAATATCCTAACCGATAATGTGAAATACCTAAATTTGCTGCTGTTTCCAGCATGTTCTTTGTATAGGGCTCATGGATACTTTTTATTGCAGTAACCATCATCCTGGTTTTAAGCCCATACTTTTTGCCCACTTCAATTACTTCAGGTAAGTCTTCTCTAATTCGTTCTGGCTCAACTCTTCCCTTTGATCTGACTGTTAAGTCAAAACCATCTATCCCAGACTCGGCTAGTGTTTCTGACATAAAATCAATTTCATAGTTGTCAAGGGGTTTTGTGAAAAAAGCAATGGGAAAGTTAGTTTCGCCAGGATTTGAAGATACCGTTCCATATGCATTGGTAACAGAGATAGCCCCGGTTATTACTGTCATATTTTTAATAAATTTTCTTCTGCTATAACTCATTCTTTTTCACAATTATCCGACTAAAGTCGGGATTACTAAATTTTATTATCTCTAACACCCCTTTTATGAGCAATTGATATGGCGAAAGTGGAGTAATGGCTATACCTACTCCAGGAGGTAGATAAATCATTTGCTATGAACGACATGAAATCCATGAACCACAAGAGATTATTACTGCAACGATTTATTGACGTTTTCTGTGTAAATGTATACTCAGCTAAAAATCAAAATCATGTTAATGAACTTGTATGTTATGGTACTATTGCCGCTTCATTATTTAACGAAGTATTTGAATGGATTCAGATCATTTAATATTCTCCAGAATATCTGTCAGATGTTTCCAGAATTTTTCTGTCGTTTCAATGTTCAGCCGTTCGTCGGGTGAATGTGCTCCTTTAATGGTTGGCCCAAAGGAGATCATATCGAGGTGTGGATATTTCTCCAGAAAGAGGCCGCATTCCAGTCCGGCGTGGATTGACCGTACTTTAGGGTTTGTTTTAAAGAGTTGTTTATAAGAATCGATAGCTATTTTCAGAACTTTGGATTCCGGATTGGGTGTCCAGCCGGGATATCCGTCGGAATGGGAAATGCCAGCTTTCGCCAATTTAAAAACCGATCGTACCATTTCTGCTGCGTAATATTTTCTGCTTTCCAGTTCACTACGTTGACTGGTAGTGATTCGTATTGTATCTTTTTCAACGAATTTCACAGAAGCGAGGTTTGTTGAGGTTTCTACCATTCCTTCCATGCGGCTACTCATTTCCAATACTCCATGAGGGCAAGCGTAAAGGGAGCTCAGCAGATTATTTTGTGAGGGCGCAGTTAATACGAATTCAGGGTGGGTTGTTTTCTCTATTTTTAGCTTTAACCCGGGTTCATTTATCATGTATTCCACCCGCATCTGCTGTGAGAACTTTTCAAATGCTTCGAGAAAAATTTTTTTTTGGTTTTTGGGGATTACTACAACAGTCGAAGCTTCTCTGGCGATAGCATTGCGCAGGTTTCCTCCGGTGAAATTAGCTAACTCCATCGGGAACTCACGCGATGCATTCCACAGAAAACGATTCAGTATTTTGATGGCGTTTCCCCGGTTTTTATGGATGTCATCACCTGAGTGGCCACCTGTTAATCCGGAAACAGAAATTTTTCTTGCAGTGGTATCTTTTTGAACAGGTTTTATCTTTACAGCCATCGTTATGAGGGTGTCGATACCTCCGGCACAACCAATAAAAATTTCGCCTTCATCCTCCGAATCGAGATTTAATAAAACAGAACCTTTCATGAATCCAGGCTGAAGAGCAAATGCCCCGGTCAACCCTGTTTCTTCATCCACAGTAAAAAGACACTCAAGAGGTCCGTGCTTGATCTCAGTTGACGTTAGCATGGCCATTTGTGCAGCAATACCAATTCCACAATCGGCTCCCAGTGTTGTTCCATTGGCTTTTACCCACCCGTCAATAACCAGAGGCTCGATGGGATCGTTGTCAAAATCAAAAACTTTGTCGTTGTTCTTCTCACAAACCATATCCATGTGGGTCTGTAAAATAACCGTGGGACTCTTTTCCCTGCCGGGAAATGCGGGCTTGGAAATGATCACGTTCCCGGCTTCATCAGTCCTGGCTGCCAGATTGTTTTTACTGGCAAATTCCAGCAGAAAACGACGGATCTTTTCTTCCTTTTTGGAAGGTCTGGGTACCTGGCATATCTCTTCAAAATAGTGAAAAAGAGGTTGTGGATTTAGTCTTTCTAAAGTTTTCATCTTATTATTTTTTACTGCAAAGATGTAAAGAGAAAAATGATTTCATCAATCACTTCTTTTTTTGTATTTGCATTCTATTCATTCGTCACTGATCTATCGTAATTCTTTTATTTTTTACGTAAATATGGTAAAAACTTTTGAAATTTGCCCATCCGGAAACCAGGAAGAGTTTCTATTTTAAATACAGATTGCTGTCGCCATAGCTCAAAAAGCGAAAATCGTTTTGCAGGGCATAGTCATATACTTTTTTCCAGTCATTTCCCAGAAATGCACTAATTAGTAATAGCAATGTGCTTTGTGGCTGATGAAAGTTGGTCAGCATGCCTTCAATCAGCTTAAAATTATAGCCTGGAACAATGATCATTTGGGTAGAAAACTGAAGAGTAGGGGTGTTCATCCTATCCAGGTAATGCAGGATTTGCATCAGGGCATCATGTACACTGATTGTTTGATTTGCGTGGTATGATTCCCATTGATCCACTTGCAACGGTTCATGCCACGATGATTCATTCTTCAGTTTTACTCCCAGCCAGTACATACTTTCGAGTGACCTTACCGAGGTTGTTCCTACGGCAATTATTTTATGTGGTTTTTGAAGGAGTTCTTCGATGAATGTTCGGGGTATGATCACCTGTTCCTGATGCATAATATGTTCTCCGAGAGTTTCTGTTTTAACAGGCTGAAAGGTACCTGCTCCTACATGAAGGGTGATTTCTCTCCGGCAGATATTTTTTTTTGTCAACCGGGAAAGTATATCCTCGGTGAAATGAAGCCCTGCGGTTGGTGCGGCAACTGAGCCATTGGTTTTGGCATAAACCGTTTGGTATGCTGTTTCATCGCCTGGCTCCGTAGGCCGGTTCAGGTATGGGGGTATGGGGAGGATCCCCGAACTTTCAATGATTTCACCAAAAGTATAGTGGGGAGGCCAGGTGAATTCAATGATCCAGGTATTGTTCTCCTGTCCGGTTTTTCTGGCGGTAATTTCAATCGTTTTTCCCTGGATTGTGGCAGTTTTGCGTAATTCTTCCCCTTTCCACTTTTTTGCATTGCCAACCATGCATTTCCATGAAGACCGGCTTGTTTGCTGAAAAGCCTGCTGGTAGTCGGCAGGCTCAACAGGTTCTAAACAAAAAATTTCCAGGTTCGCTCCGGTTATTTTTTGAAAATAAATACGGGCATGTATGACACGTGTATTGTTAAAAACCAACAATGTATCAGCCGGGAGGTAGTCCGTGAGGTTCCTGAAACAGTCCTTTTTAATGAGCCCGCTATTCCAAACCAACAAGTTGGAACTATCGCGTTCAGCCAATGGGTACCTGGCAACTTTTTCTTCCGGCAGGTGATAGCTGAAGTCACTAATCCTTATGTTATCAATACTTGACAATTTTTTTAATTTGTGCTGCAAAAATAATGTAAAAAATGGTTGCACGAAAAATGTATTATTTTTGCTGAAAATGTATACAAATGATAAAAATTGGCGACAGGGTAAAATTCCTCAATGATGTTGGTGGTGGCATTGTAACCGGATTTATTGGGAAGAATATGGCAAATGTTCAGAACGAGGATGGTTTTGATATGCCATATCCGGTGTCTAAACTGATCAATGTTGATGATCCGACATTGAATAAACCGACATCTGGTCAGAAAAACAAACAGGAGGAAAAAGTCCCGGAAGTCAGGGATGTCAAAGTAAAGGGGCAGATAATACAGGGAAAAGATTCTCCCGACTTTTATTTTTGCATAGTTCCTTCCCAACCGAATAATCCGCTGGCAGGCAATATTGATCTGTTCCTGGTAAATGATAGTAATTATTCTCTGCTTTTTCATTATGCCCATTATCGTAATGGCCAGTACAAAACGGTATTCCATGGATTGGTTGCTGAGAATTCCAGAACAAATCTGGAGAGTATCGGGCTGAGTGATTTAAATGAACTGCCGGAATATGCGTTTCATCTGATCTATTTCCGTAATGATGATAAAAAATTGAACCCGGCTGTTATGAAAAAGTTCAGAATTAACCCGGTTAAGTTCTACAAGGAGAGAAGTTTTCAGTCTAATCCTTTTTTCCCGGGAAATGCCATGATTTTTCAGATATCGGAAGATATTTTAAACACAGAGATTGACAAGCTCACTGAAGATGATTTCAGAAAAGTTGTTAAATCAAAAGAAAACAGACCTGATGATGAGAAGCCACAAAAGCAGGATAATCCTGATGTTCTGGAGGTTGATCTGCATATACACGAATTGATTGAGAATACTAAAGGGTTGTCGAACAAGGAGATACTTGAGGTTCAGATGGAGAAAGTGGAGCGTGAAATGCGTGCTGCGGTACAGTCGCAGGTTAAACGGATTATTTTTATCCATGGTGTAGGACAGGGAGTTTTAAAACAAGAGATTGCCAGGTTGCTGAGTCGTAAATTTCCGAAATACACATTTCAGGATGCTTCCTTTAGGGAATATGGATATGGAGCAACCATGGTGGTTCTTCGGAGAAAATAGGTAGGTTTTGGAAAAATTGGTGTAACTGCCCCAGGGCAATCGCATAATAAATATTCACCTTGGCTTTTTGCTTTGGGAAGCCAGGTAGCGGATCAGCGGGGGTAGAAGTTCTGACTGTTCACATTAAGTGAAGACAGGAGTTTATGATATGCTGGGTACTACTCTTTCATAGGACCACTCTCTGCTAATTCTTAATTGATTTTTTTTGTAAATTACAATAATAATGATAATGATGTATTCCTGTTCCTGGAGAAAATGCCTTACTGTCAGATGAAGTCGTAACTATTACATATTGAAGAAGCCACCAAAACTTTAGGGAATAGAAGGAGAAAAATGAACAGGACAAAAAGCAAAAGACCTGGCTCCCCGAAAATGGGGAATGACCATTGGTCTGAGAACTACTCAGGAATGGCTCTCAAAAAATAAGTAGAAATTTTCATGCGTTTGCCCTGGTAACTTTTCGATTTGGATTTTTATACTGGCAAAAAAGCATTAATTTTGCAGCGGCAGGTTGCTTTATCGCCTCGATGAAAGTCGGGGAGGAAAGTCCGGGCAACGCAGGGCACCGTGCTTCTTAACGAGAAGAACTTCGAAAGGGGTTATGAGCGTAACAGAAAACAACCACCCCGCTGCAGTTTGTCTGCAGCAGGGAACGGGTGAAAAGGCGGGGTAAAAGCCCACCGGTGGTTGTGGTGACACAATCAGCCGTACGTATCACGGGTTGCAAAGCCAAATATATCCCGATTATGCACCTGAAATTGCATAGCGAAGTTGCCCGCTTCGCAACTGGATTACATCCGGATGTCGGGAGGGGTAGGCTGCAAGGACCAAAACAGCAATGTTTTGGCAAGATAAATGATAAAGGCCTCTTTGAAAAAGGGGTACAGAACCCGGCTTATAAACCTGCCATTTTTTTTAAAAACAGTCTCTAAGCTAAAATATTTTCCAGTGCTTTATCGATTGTGAGGTATTGAAATGTAAACCTTCTTTCAATTAATTTTTGAGGCATCACAGCCGGACTATGTGTGAGCATACTGGCTGCTTTTCCATAGAGTAGCTTTAAAACACCAGTCGGAATGGTAAAAATAGCTGGTCGGTTAAGCTTTTTAGCCATGACTTGTGTGAAATATGAATTGGTTATTTGCTGGGGAGCTGCCAGATTGAATACTCCTCCGCTGTCAGGTGTAGTGATAGCCCATAAAAAAGCCTGTACCACATCGGCTTCATGAATGAAGGGAAAGGGTTGTTTGCCATTGCTGATTTTCCCTCCCAAACCCAACTTAAAAGGAAGGATCAGTTTTTTTATGATGACCGATTCTTTTCCTAAAACCAATGCTGTCCGAAATATCGTGAGCTGTAAATCCTCGGGTAATGCCTGCCAGGCTTCTTCCCATTTTTTTACTACTTCCCCCAAAAAACCGGTATCAAAATCTTTGCTTTCTTCTTTATGAATAATCCCTGATGAATAAATCCCGATGGCAGAAGCAGAAATTACTTTTTGTGGTCGCTCCCCAACAGGAAGTCGATGAATGGCATGAACCAGATTTTGCACTGTATTAATCCGGCTGGAGTAAATTTCATTTTTATTTCTTGCCGTCCACCTCTGTAATACTGGAGCCCCTGCCAGGTTAATCAGTACTGAGGTGTCTTTTAACACCTCACTCAATTTTTCAACAGGCCCATACAACAATTCCCTGCTTATTTTTTCTGCCGGATAGTTTCTTTTTTGTAGCTCGGTGGTGATCACTTTCCCCAGATACCCTGAAGATCCGGTTATTTTTATCATCATAGCATTCTCTTTTGTGAGCGAAGTTAATCAATTGTATTTGTCCCTTACAGGTTTCTTCATAATTATTTCTGGTTAAATTTATTCCAATGTTGAGGAATTAGTTCTTCTTAACCTGCTTTGTTTTGTTATTTTTACACAGTGAAATGAGCATCCCGTGTTATGAGTTACGAATTACGAATATGGGGTGAGGCTAATGTTTTAGAAAACAATTGATTTTAATTAGTTAAAATTCAAATCAAATGATTAGAAAGGTGTCTGTTCTTTGGAGGCGGTATTCCAAGTTATGGCTGCACGAGCTTATTTTGTGGCGTATTGCCCGGATACCGGAACGGCAATTTCTTTATCTTTTGGCCTTGGTTGTTGGTGTATTTAGCGGATTAGCAGCCCTCATTCTGAAGAATCTCATTCATTTTGTTTCCACCAGGCTGACCAGTTGGCTTGAAGTGGATTCTATCAGCTACCTGTTTTTGGTTTATCCTCTTATTGGAATCCTGCTGACGGTTTTATTTGTCAAGTTTATTATCCGGGATAACATTGCCCACGGGGTATCTAAAATTTTATATTCTATTTCCAGACAAAGCAGCCGGATAAAATCCCATAACTCCTGGTCATCGATAGTTGCCAGTTCATTGACTATAGGTTTTGGCGGTTCAGTGGGTGCTGAAGCTCCCATAGTGCTTACAGGTGCATCTATTGGTTCAAACCTGGCCCGCATTTTCCGGTTGAATTATAAATATGTAACCCTCATGCTCGGCTGTGGAGCTGCTGGTGCAATCGCCGGAATATTTAATGCACCAATCGCCGGAATTGTTTTTACCCTCGAAGTGCTTATGCTTGACCTGACCATGGCTTTTCTGATCCCTCTGCTTATATCATCGGTTTCTGCTGCAACCATATCTTTCTTTTTTATGGGTAAGGATGTTTTGCTGCAATTTGCCGAAGTCAAGCCATTTTCCTTTAATACGATCTGGTTTTACATTCTCCTGGGTATATTTACTGGTCTTATTGCTATCTATTTTACCCGAATGACCATGCATCTCGAAGCAAAATTTAAAAAAATTAAATCATGGGGTATAAGCATGCTCATTGGAGGATTGATTATGGGTTTGATGGTGTTTCTGTTTCCTCCTCTGTGGGGTGAAGGGTACCGTGAAATTGCCATGATTTTCAGCGGGAAAGGATCTGAAATGCTGAATAATTCTTTATTTTTTGATTGGAAAGGCAACGAATATATGCTGCTGGTTTTTCTTGCCGGTATTATGATTTTTAAGGTTATTGCCATGGTCGCTACCACCGGATCCGGGGGTATAGGTGGGATTTTCGCGCCTACCCTGTTCATGGGGGCCATCGCTGGGTATTTCTTTTCCATATTTGTAGCCGTTGTGAGTAAATATAATTTGCCATCCGATGATTTTGCCCTGGCTGGTATGGCAGGTATGATGGCTGCTGTTATGCACGCCCCGCTTACTGCAATTTTCTTAACCGCTGAAATGACGAGGGGATACGAATTGATCATCCCCCTGATTATCACATCTACCGTGGCTTATCTTACCATCATGGGTTTTGAACCTTACTCTGTTTATACTAAGCGGCTGGCTCAGTCAGGAGACTTGCTTACTCACCACAAAGACAAAGCAGTGCTGCGGATGATGAATGTAAGAAACCTGATTGAAACCGACTTTGAAATATTATCGCCTGATGCCACTCTTAAAGACCTGGTAAAGGCTATATCTTTGTCGCACCGGAATTTATACCCGGTGGTTGATGCGGATGGATTCCTGAAGGGTATGGTGAAACTGTCGGATGTGCGTGGTCTTATTTTCGAACACGAACTCTATAATAAAGTCATGGTGAAAGACTTGATGTATATGCCTGAGTTTTATATATCTCCGGAGGATAGTATGGAGAAGGTAGCTGAGAAGTTTGAGTCATCGGAACGTTACAATCTGGCAGTTATTGAAGATGGAAAATACCTTGGGTTTATTTCCAGGGCTGTAGCATTTTCCAAATACCGTAAAACGGTTCAGGACTTTTCACACGAATAATCCGGATCTGCTCTTTCCCTGTAGTTGTTCTCTTTTGGTTTTTGTATCAGGACATGAATCCTATGGTTTTTTTGCTCAGTTGTTCCGTTAAAACAGTATCTTTAACCGGCTAAAATTTTTTTGTTAATGCATATCAACATCAAATCTTCGATCACTCTTACTGTTGCATTCATATTTTTTTTACTTTTCCTGGCCGTTTCCAGCTGTAAAAAGGGAACCGGAGTGGAGGAGCCGGGGAGGCCAAATATCCTGTTTGCTATTAGTGACGATCAAACGTTTGCCCATACAGGTTTTGCCGGGAGCAGGATTGTTCACACGCCTGCATTCGACCGGGTAGCCCGGGAGGGTGTTTATTTCTCGAATTGTTTCGCCGGTTCTCCCGGTTGTGCCCCATCGCGCAGCAGTCTTGTAACCGGTAGGTATCACTGGCAAAATGAGCAGTCGGGGCAACATGCTTCATCCTGGTTGAAAAAACATGTGCCATTTGTTGACCTGCTGGAGGCAAATGGTTATGTAACAGGCAGGACAGGCAAGGGCGTTTCTCCTTTCCGGTATGCCCGCGATGAGAAGGATTCACTCTGGCGGTCAACTGATGCTGCTGGTATCGCTCATAGCAATATTCGATATGAAGATGGTTCACCTGGTGATGAGCGGCCTGCTAAGTTTATATCCCCGGTCAATTATTTTGAGAACTTCAGGTATTTCATGGAAAATGTACGGGGTAATAAGCCTTTTTTCTTTTGGTATGGTGCCACAGAACCACATCGTAATTATGAGCAAAACGCCTGGAAAAGAACAGATAAAAATCCGGACGATGTAGTAGTTCCCGGATTTTTCCCTGATCATGATATAATAAGAGGTGATATCCTGGATTATGCAGTGGAGATCGACTGGTTCGACCTGCACCTGCAGCGGATGCTGGAGTACCTG
>Ga0265293_10004971_pt1 | contig 22786 bp, 24 predicted proteins | sample Munlanlewell138R_FD_192505 | JGI IMG/M metagenome (GOLD analysis project Ga0265293, IMG submission 192505) | Leachate microbial communities from a municipal landfill in Southern Ontario, Canada - Leachate well 138R | ecosystem: Engineered > Solid waste > Landfill > Unclassified | place: Canada... | reverse complement strand
AAGCGCGATGAGGTGGAGCGCGCGGGCGGCGACACCGTGAAGCAGTCTGTGAGCCTCGTACAGTCCATCGACAGCGACACCGCCAAGAAGATCACGCAGCACATCCGCGACCTGAAGCTCAAGAAGGTGAAGGCACAGGTGCAGGGCGACGCGGTCCGCGTGGCCGGCTCCAGCCGCGATGAGCTGCAGCAGGTCATCCGCTCCCTGAAGGAGCAGGACTGGGACGTCGAGCTCTCCTTCGGCAACTACCGCTAGCCTCACCGTCCGAGGGCTACCATCCGCGCGTTCGCTCCCCAGTCCGGGGGCTGGCGAGCGACGAGGGAGGGCAGGCCCATGACCAGCACGACGACCGGCCTCGACATCGCGGCGCACCTGGACGACGAGCACCGGCCGCTGTTCGAGCGCATCCCGGCGCGTGACCTCGACGCTGACGACATCCCCGGCACGGTCGCCGTCCTCCGGGCAGCGGGCGCAGCGCGGCAGGCACAGGCACAGGTCGTGATGCCCTCCACCGTGACGATCGAGGACCACGTCGCGCCCGGTGGGGAGGGGCAACCGGACGTCCCGGTCCGCCTCTACCGGCCGCAGTCCGCACCGGCCTCGGCGCCGGCGTTCTACTGGATCCACGGCGGCGGGATGGTCGGCGGCTCCGTCGAGGCGAGCGACGCCTACTGCGCGTGGATCGCGGACGAACTCGGCGTCCTCGTGGCGTCGGTGGACTACCGCCTCGCGCCGGAGCACCCGTACCCCGCGCCGCTCGATGACTGCCACGCCGGCCTGCGCTGGCTCGTCGAGAGCGCGGACACCCTCGGCGTGGACCGCTCGAGGATCGCGCTGGGTGGGGGGAGTGCCGGGGCGGGGCTCGCTGCCGGACTCGCGCTGCTCGTGCGTGACCGCGGGCAGATCGCCCTCTGCTACCAGCACCTGGTCTACCCGATGCTGGACGACCGCAACGAGACGGCCAGTTCGCACGCGATCCTCGACAGCCGCGTCTGGAACCGCACCTGCAATGCCGTCGGCTGGAACGCCTACCTCGGCGGGCGCGCCGGCGCCCCGGACGTGGAGGCGTACGCGGCCCCCGCGAGGGCGACCGACCTCTCGGGCCTGCCGCCGACGTACATCTGCATCGGCACGCTGGACCTCTTCCTGGACGAGGACATCGCCTACGCCCGTGCGCTCCTCGCGGCGGGCGTGCCGACCGAGCTGCACGTCTACCCCGGCGCGTTCCACGGCTCGACGGGCAGCGTGCCGAACTCCGCGCTGTCGCGGCGCTGGAGGGCGGACGAGCTGGCGTCCATCCGGCGGGCGCTGCTCGGGTAGGCCGGGACGAGGTGGACTAGACCGCCGAGCCCGATCTGCGCTTCACTCGCCCCTCACTGCACCGACTGAGCCAGTCCGAGGGGGATGAGATGCCGCTGCCCGAGTTTGCCGACCTGGGGTTCACGATCGATGGGCACATCGCCACCCTCGAGATCCAGCGCCCGCCGCACAATTACCTCGACATCGAGCTCATCGACAACATCGCGAGCGCGCTGGAGTACATCGACGCGGAGACCGAGGCGCGCGCGGTGGTGCTGTGCTCGGGTGGGCGCTCGTTCTGCGCCGGCGCGAACCTGCGCCGCGACGCACCGGCCTCCCCGCCGACCGGCAACCGCCGAGGGCGGGAGCACCTCTACCGGGAGGCGGTGCGTCTCTTCGAGACCGGGACGCCGATCGTGGCCGCGGTGCACGGGAACGCCATCGGTGCGGGTCTCGGGCTGGCGCTGGTCGCGGACTTCCGCGTGGCCACGCCGGACGCGAGGCTGACCGTGTCCTTCTCGCGCCTCGGGTTCCACAATGGTTTCGCGACGAGCGCGACGCTGCCTCGCGTGGTCGGGCAGCAGTGGGCCTCCCGTCTGCTGATGACTGGCATGCTGATCTCGGGTGAGCAGGGCCACGCGATCGGCCTCGTCGATGAACTCGCGCCCGAGGAGCAGCTGCGGGAGCGAGCCCTCGACCTGGCGAACGAGATCGCGGCGGCGGCGCCGCTCGCCGTGCGCTCCATCCGCCGGACGCTGCGCCGCGGCTACGCCGACGACGTGCGCCGCGCGATGGACACGGAGCAGGTGGAGCAGGACTGGCTCCGCCGCACCGCCGACTTCAAGGAGGGCGTCGCTGCCACTGCCGAGCGCCGTGCCCCCGCCTTCGAGGGCCGGTAGCCCCCGATGACGAACTCCGAGCCTGTCCAGAAGTACGTCACCTCCCAGCGCCTCCAGATCTCGTACTGGGACTGGGGGAACGAGGGCGCGCCACCGCTCGTCCTCGTGCATGGCGGGAAGGACCACGCGCGGTCGTGGGACCGCGTCGCCGAGGCGCTCCGCCATGACTACCACGTCGTCGCGCTCGACCTCCGAGGGCATGGCGACTCGGACTGGAGTCCGGGCGGGAACTACGGGCTGCCCGACAACGCGCTCGACGTGCTGCGCGTGATCGAGACCGTGGGCTCGCCCGCGCGCGTGCTGGCGCACTCGTACGGCGGCTCGGTGTGCCTCCTCGCCGCCGGATCGTTCCCGGAGCACTTCGCCTCGCTCGTGGTGATCGAAGGCACGCACTCGCTGAACCCGCGCGACGGCAAGGAGATGGGCCCGGCCTGGGTGCGCGAGTGGGGTGAGCGCCTCCGCGGGTACGAGGGGTCGACGCCGCGCGTCTACCCAGATCTCGCCGCTGCGGAGGAGCGCGTGCGGCAGGCAAACCCGCGCCTGCCCTCGGACTTCACGCCGCACCTCACGGCCCACGCCGCCCGCGCCGTCGAGGGCGGGTACGTGTGGAAGTACGACTGGTGGGTGAACGGCCGCACCTCGATGGAGATCCGGCGGGACGAACTGCCTCGGTTCTGGTCCGCCATCGAGTGCCCCACCCTGCTCCTGTTCGCGCGCGAGACGCGGGTCACCCAGCGCACCGAGGCCGGCGACTTCATCGCCGGCTCGCGGACCGCCTTCATCGAGGACGCGGGCCACTGGCTCCACCACGACCAGCTGGAGGCAACGCTGGCGCAGGTCCAACCGTTCTTCGCGGAGCATCCCGCAACGTAGGTATCGGACGGGGGCCTGATCCTCGGCCCCTCTCCCGAAGTCGGGAGAGGGGAGGTCGGAGGCGGGACGGTGGCGTCCACGCCCCTCCATGCGTCCGTGACCACTGCAATCTGTTGTTGGCATCCTCGGCGGGCAGCGTAAGGGGACTGACACCGCATACCTCCTAGCCTTCCGGCAACAGGCGGCCCCCACCCGGTACCCACCTCGGGCGTGGTCGGGGCGCATGAGGAGGCTGGCGATGAACCAACGGCCGGGTGAGTCCCTGGGCTCGCCGACACAGCAGGCACGTCCGATCCCGCGAGACCCGGACGGCGGCGTCGAGCGCGGCGACGAGGGCATCGGCGCTGCGAACGAGAGCGCCGACGGCGCCATGCAGCAGGCCGGTCAGATAGCCGAGCAGGGCAAGGAACGCGTCGCGCAGGCCGCCGAGATGGGCGAAGAGCGCGCCGCCGATGGCATGGAGCGAGCGGCGGACATGGTGCGCGACCGCGCCGACGCGATGCCGGTCGGCAGTGGCATGGCCGTGAAGGCCGCCGACGGCATGGAGCGCAGCGCCCTCTACCTGCGCGAACGAGACACCAGCCAGATGTGGGGAGACGTCGAGCAGTACGTCCGCGACCACCCGGTGATGGGGATCGCGGGGAGCGTGGCTGCCGGGTTCCTCGTCGGGCGCATGCTCCGCTAGGAGGGCAGGCGATGACGCGCACCGCGAAGGGCGCGCAGGGAGGTCCGACATGGCGGTCACCCCGTCCGGTGTGGAATCAAACGGCGCCTCCGATGGTGCCAACCTCCGCGACAGCGCGGAGGAGGTCCGCGACGACGTCACGCGAGGACGCTCCGAGTTGCGCGCCCTCGGCGCTCGCGGGGCGGAGATCACGGACGACCTCCGTGAACTCGCCCGCCTGGAGGCAGAACTGGCGCGCGCGGAGATCGAGGAGAACCGGAAGCATCTGCAGCGCGGCGTGACCAACGGGGTCATGGCCGGCGTCTTCGCCTTCTGGATCCTCGGGTTCCTGGGCGGAGCGATGACGTTCGGGCTGATGGAGGTCTGGCCGGCGTGGGCTGCCGCCCTCGCGACGGCGGGAGCGTTCCTGCTCCTCGCCGCGATCGCCGGGCTGATGGCCCGTAGCCAGCTTAAGCAGTTCTCGCCCACGCCGAAGCGCGCCCTCGCGTCCATCAAGGAGGATATCGCATGGCTTCGCAAACTGACGATGCAGAGCGCCGCGTCCGTGCGCAACGGGAGCGCATCGAGCAGAAGCTGAACGACCTCGAAGGGCGCGTGGGCGACGACATTTCGCACGCGCGCTCGCGTCTGCAGCATCACGTCACCCACGCCGCGGACCTCGTCCCCGGCGGACCGAGGGTGATCGAGCAGGTGGAGCAACACCCGATCGCCTCGATGGCCGGCGGGCTCGGGATCGGTATCGCCGCCGGCATGATGGGCGGGCGTTCCTCCTCGGACGGCCGGCGCGAGGATGACGACCGGCGGGATTACCGCCGCGAGGATCGAGACGGTGGCGCGGCGATGTTCCTCGGTTCGATCACGAACAGCCTCATCTCGCCGCTCCGACCGTACGTAGAGGACGCTGCGAAAGAGGTGATCGCCGGCTTCTCAGACCGGGAGAAGCGCGCGAAGGGCTCGTCGTCGTTCTCGACGCCGCCGGGTGCATCGGCGCCCGCGTCCTCGTCACCTTCGGACGCTGCGTCTGCCTCCGCGGATCCGCTCGGCACGCCCCAGCCGACGGCCTGACAGCCAACTGCATGACGGACAACCGCCGGACGACAGGGGAGCTCCGCAAGGAGGACGCAGGAGGCGCCCGCTACCAGTCGCTGGAGACGTTCGCGGTAGACCTCGCGCGGCTGGCGGGCGAACACATCCAGCGCTCCCTCGACCGTGAGATCGAGGTCGAATACAAGGACCTCACCGGCCCGGCGGCGCCGACAGACGCGGTGACCGACGTGGACCGGGAGATCGAAGCCCTCCTCGTCGAGCGCATCCGCGAGGCCTTTCCGGACCACGCGATCCTCGGCGAGGAGGGCACGCACGTCTTCCCGGAGGGCTTCGAGTTCGCCTGGGTCCTGGATCCGATCGACGGCACGCAGAACTTCGTGAACGGTCTGCCGATCTACTCGTGCTCCGTCGCCGTGCTGCGGCACGGGCAGCCCGTCGCGGGCGCGATCTGGGGCGCCAGCACGCATCGCCTCGTACCGGGCGTGTACCACTCCCGTTCGCACGGGCCGCTCTCGTTCAACAGCATGCCGCTGGAGGCTGCCCGCCCCTCGCGGGGGAAACGCCTCGGCCTGGGCGCGATGCCGCACGACGAGGACCACCACCTGCACCCCGGTGCGACCTCGAACGCCGTCCACGCCGAGCGCCGCCTCCCGTGGGACCGGCGTCACGTGGGCTCCGGCGCGCTGGAGGCGGCCTTCGTCGCCTCGGGGATCTTCGATTCCGCGTTCAACACCGGCCCGCGTGTCTGGGACATCGCCGCAGGCGCCCTGCTCGTGCAGGCGGGCGGCCGGCACATCTGGACCACGGCCGAGGGCGGCTGGGTGCCGCTCACCTCGTTCGGGACGACCGAGGAGGAGCTCGTCGCGTGGCGGCAGCCGGTGCTGATGGCAACGGACGCCGCCTACGCGCGCATCATCGCGGACGAGTAGCGCTACCCCGCACCGAGGACCTGGGTACCCGTGATCGCGGCCGAGCGCGCGATGCCGATGGCGCACGCCGGATCGCGCTTCGAGTACTCCAGCTGACGTAGCGCCTCGGCGTAGGCGACGGCGTACACGCCCGCGGGGGACGCCGCCGCGTCCAGCGCCCAGGCCCGGCAGGCTCGCACCACCTCGGGCGCCGGGCAGCCCTCGAGGTACGCGTCCAGGTCGTGCCACTGTTCGCACTGCTCCGGTGTGGGCCAGAGACCGTCCAGGAACGGGCTGTGGTCCTGGAAGACCAGGCTCAGCTCCAGCACGATCGGGTCGAAGGCGCTCGGTAGGGCCTCGACGTTGGCGAAGTCGATGAGGAGCGGTGCGCCGGACTCCGCCACCAGCACGTTCTCGCCGTGGAGGTCGCCGTGCTGAAGTGAGCGGCGGATCGGGACGCGCCGCTTCTCGAACGACCAGCACTCGTCGCCGAGGGCAGGCGCGTGATCTGTGAGTTCGCTCGAGGCGACCCGATCGCGGCGGAGCGTCGTGATCAGGACCTCCTCCATCTCGTCCTGGTCGCGCCACGTGTCGAGGACCTCGCGGAGGCGGGCGATGGTGTGCTCGACATCCTCCGGGCTGCGGGCGAGCCACTCGAAGAACGAGCTCTGGTGCTGCTCGGCGAGGCCGTAGAACAGCCCTCCGACGCGCCCCGCGCCGCCCTCCACCTTGTCCAGCAGCGGCGCGTACGCGCCGGCCGGCAGCCGCAGCGCGGCCTCGTGGTAACGACTCGCCTCGTCCTGGAGCTCGTCGAGCGGTCCGAGCTTCGCGAACACGGACGCCACCGGCGTCCCCGCGTCGCGCATCAGCGTCGCGCGCAGCGCCGCGTTGCCGGACAACCCGCCGAGGGCGCTTACCTCCACCAGCTTCGCGCCGTTGCGTCGCGCGAAGATGCGCAGCGCGCGCGCCTGGAGGGCGGAGGGCCACTCCTCGGAGGAGCCGGTGACCAGTTCGATCTCCTCGAGGGCGCCGAGCTGGAGGACGATGTCGCCGATCCGGCGCATGCAGTCGTCCATCTCGTCCTTGAAGACGAAGTCGGCCATCGGGTAGGCCTCGTTCACCCCGAAGATGTCAGAGGGCTGTCGTGCCGCCGCGAGCTGGCGCGCGCGGCGGTCGTCGCCGCTGCCGGTGATGAGGATCGTCGGCGCGCCCGGCTGGACGGTGGTGACGTACTCGTACGCACCGATGCCGTGGTCGATCTCAGGCTCGCCGCCCGTCTCCCTGGGGATGTGCAGGTCGCAGATCACGAGGTCGAAGTCGACGGCGTCGATGATCTCGATCGCGGTGTCGAGCGAACGGGCGGTCGTGACCTCGACGGCGCTGGCGAAGTCCTCCGCTGCCAGCGCGTCCGCGAAGCGGCGCAGGGAGGCGCCCTCATCCTCCACGATCAGGACACGCACGACCGGCTCCCTCGCCTCGTCTGTCACCCCTCGAAGGTATCGGCGCGAACCGCCCGAGGCGTGACAGAACCGAGGCGTGAGTCCCTAGAAGCTGGCGTTCTCCGTGATCCGCTGGCCGCGATCGGTGAACGTCGTCACGAACTCCTCGATACGGCGCTCCGCCTCGGCGAGGTCGTCGACGTCGAGGTTCACGTTCAGCAGATCGACCAGCCAGGGCAGCTTCGCCTCGCTGCGGACGTACCGCTCGAGGGCGGCGCGCGCGATGGGGAGCGTGGTCTGCTTCGAGGAGTCGTACACGTCGCGGTCGTCGGCGCGGAGCAGCTTCTCGTATTCCTCGGACACGAGTCGCTCGAACAGCGCGGTGTCGAGGGATGCGCCCTCGGCGGTTTCGGTGGGTGGATCCGCCTCCGTGAAGGCCGCCGCCTTGTGCAGCCACTCGTGGAGGATGCCTGCGCGGATCTCGGCGGTGGCCATGTCCTCCATCAGGTAGAGGACATCGTCGTCGCCGAAGAAGTCCGCGGGCTTCAGCGCCGCCGCCTGCATCCCCTGCCCGAACGCATTGCCGTACTGCAGCGCGACGCTGAGGAGGTCGCGCGCGCCCGCCACCGTCCGAGGTCCGCCCTCGAGCATGGTGAGGCCGGCTGCGTCCTCATCGGTATAGGTCAGCGGCGGGAAGTCGCGGCCCAGCTGGTTGGCCGCCTCGGCGCGCTCCCAGACCGGGCGGACGATGTGCACCATCTTCCAGTGCGCCACCCACTTGCCGCTGGCTCCGGCGCCCTGCTCGCGCTCGGCGCCCGCGACCGCCCGGGCCATGCTCGCCTGCACCCCGTTCTCGGACCCCACGGGGATGTTCGGCTCCATCCCGCCCTGCCAGAGGGCGAACCCGCCGCGCGAGTCGGGTGTGTTCACGGCGCGGCGCACGCGGTCCTCGTAGTTCCGCATGTAGCCGTAGGTCATCGCGATCGAGGTGATGTTCGGGTTCACGAACCCCGGCACCCCCGCGAGGGCGTCCGAGACGCTGTTGATGTAGTCCCAGCGTCCCGTGTTGAACCCCACGAACCGCTCGCCCAGGGCGGCACGGATCTCCATCAGCTGGAACGCGGCCTCCAGCTGCTCCACCAGGACGTAGGTCTTCACCGTCCCGTGCGGCAGCGCGAGGTACCCCTCCAACCCGCCGAGGATCTCCTGCCAGAGGGCGGCTTCCTCGGCGGTCTGGATCTTGGGCAGATACAGCACGATCGAGGAGCCGTCCGCGCGCAGCCGCTCGTGGGTCCCGGTGACGTAGAGGACCGCGTCCACGATCGAGGCCGAGAAGCCTCGGCCATCTGCGTGCCGGACATGCCGGTCGTCCAGGTGCAGCCCCCGAGGCCGGAAGATCCGCGTGGTCACGTCGAGCTGGCTCCGCCAGTCCTCGATCGTGCGCCGTCCGAGGAACCCCTCTGCCCACGTGTTCATCTCGGAGGCGACCTGCTCCGCCGCGTGGAGGAACACCGGGTCGCGGTCGAACGCCAGCTTTAGGTTGCGCTGGTTGTCCAGCGACATCGTCCCCGTCTGACCGAGGGCATCCTCCCCGTCGAACATCCACCCGTCCGCACCGGACAGCAGTGCGTACGCCACGTTGCGGATGCTCACCTCGGTCGGAGCGTTCGGCCTCGTCGCGGGGCCCGTGCCCTGGATCCACTGCCGCTGGAGGTCCCTTGGGATCTCCGATCCGACGAAGTGCCCCGCGCGCGCATCCGCCACGGTGATCGAGGTCCTCGGGATCACCGCGTCAGCGTCGAGGAACCCGGGCCCGCGCCCCTCGGCGATCCGCTCCGCCCGCCTCCGGAGTCGCCCTGCCATCACCTCGCGCCGCGCCTCGTCCAGCGGCGCCAGAACCTCCAGCGCCCCGAGGGCGGCCTCGGTCAGCACGTCCGGGTACTGCGCCTGCAGGCCGTCGCGGATCTGGATGGCGGGGATGGTCATCGGAAGCCTCTCCGTGCAGTCAGGGGTACCCGGAGAGGTTAGCGGGGGCGAGACGGAGAGGCAGAAGGGGCAGAGGGGCCCTCACCCCCGGCCCCTCTCCCGAAACCGGGAGAGGGAGTCAGAACGGGACGGGACGATGAGTCCGCCTCTGACTCTGACTCTGACTCCGACTCCCCTCTCCCGGTTTCGGGAGAGGGGCCGGGGGTGAGGGCCTCTTCCGCCCTCCGAACTCAGGCCGAAGCGAACGCGGGCATGACCTCCTCGGTGAACAGCCGCAGCGACTTCGAGGCCTCCGCGTGCGTGAGGTCGCCCCACTGGAAGGACGCGCAGAAGTAGTTCGCGCCGCTCTCGGCGACGTAGCGTTCGACGTACTGCTTCACGGTGGCCGGCGAGCCGACGAGGAGGGCTTCCGCCGCGATGGCCTCCTCGCCGCCGATGCGCATCGTCGCGACCGTGTTCGGGCGGGCGACTGGCGCTGCCTCGTTGCGCTGTTCGCGGAACCAGGAGGAGTTGCGCACGATCTCGTTGAACGCGCCGGCCGCGCCCTTCGTCGCGTCGCCGCCCTCGCGGGCGGGCTTCGCGAAGTGAGAGCGGTACGAGTCGTACGCCGGGAGCGCGCGAGCGTGGGCTTCCTCGTCCGTGTCGCAGATCAGGATGCGGCGCGTGCCGCCGTAGAGCGGCTGCTCCGGGCGGTACATCGACGGCCCGTCCTCCGCCTTCGCTTGCTCCCACGCGTCGAGGTAGTTCTTCGTCACGGTCGCGATCTGGGTGATCGAGCCGTTCGCGATGAAGTTCGCTCCACGTTGTGCGGCGCTCTCCGCGCTGCCAGCCCACCACAGCGGAGGATGTGGCTGCTGGTACGGGCGGAGTTCCATCCACAGGTCGCTGTACTGGAACACGTCCCCCTCGAAGTCGAGGAACTCGGACTGCATGCCGCGCCGGAGGATCTCCAGGGTCTCCTCGAAGCGCTCGTAGTTGTGGTCGGGGTCCTCGCCCCACATCGCCAGTTCCGTGCCGCCGCCGGTGCCCGGCCCCACGCCGAGGTCCAGGCGGCCGCCGCTGAGCTGGTCCACCATGCAGATCTCCTCCAACAGGCGGATCGGATGGTGCAGCGGGAGCACGAGGACGAGCGGGCCGAAGCGCAGCTGCTTTGTCCGCTGCGCCGCCGAGGCGAGGAGCACGAGCTGGTTGGGCGCCAGGCAGAGTGGGGAGTGGTGGTGCTGGGCGACGTGGTAGGAGTAGATGCCGCCGGCGTCCGCCAGCTCCATCAGTTGCAGGCGCTCCTCGTACTGCTGCGCCTGCCCCACGTCGTCGCGTCGCTCGATGTGGTCGAAGATGCCGAACTTCATTGCTGCCCCCTGCTGTGCTCTGCCCTGGTCCCATGCCTGTCTAGCGGCTAGCTCCCGACGGGGAGGCCGAAGAGGTCTGCCTGCGAGAGATCGAACCGCGCCGGCTCCACGAGCACGCGGCGGATGAACAGCGCCACGTCCGCCATCGCCAGGTCCTGCATCTCCTCGATCTTCACGAACTCGTGCCGCTGGCCGGCATAGAGCCGCAGCTCTGCTGTCGATCCCGCGGCCGTGATCGCCTCGTACATCTGTTGCGAGGACCGCGCGTCGACGACCTCGTCCGCGGTGCCGTGCAGGAGCAGCGTGGGAGGGAACCCCGGCACCACGCGCTCGATCGGGCTGGCGGCATGCGCTTCTTCGAGGGTGATGCCCTCGCCGAGGGAGTCGCCGGAGCTGTAGGGCTCCGCGCCGTTGTCGCGTCCGGCGCCCGGCCGGATGCGCACCGGCGGGAAGAACGCCACGACGGCGTTCACCACCTCCGAGGCGCCCTCGTGCCCGCCGTCGCCCGCGAACTCGGGCGCGCCGGGCGTCGCCGATGCCATCAGTGCGAGGTGCGCCCCGGCGGAGAACCCGACGAGCGCGATCTGGTCTGGCGCCACGCCGAGGTCCCCGGCGCTCGCTCGCAGCCAGCGGAGGCACGCCTTCACGTCGTGCAGGTGTGCCGGCCAGCGCGCCTCGTCGGTCAGGCGGTACTCGGCGGCCACCGCGAGGATGCCGCGCTCCGCGAGTCGCCGCGCCCGAGGATGCATCGTCGCGCGGTTGCCGCGCCGCCATCCGCCGCCGTGCAGCAGGATCACGGCGGGGAAGCCCTCGGCGGGAGGGGCGCCCTCGGGGCGGAACACGTCGCACTTCAGGTCGCGCCCGCCGCCCGTGCCGTAGGTCACGTCGAGTTCAGTGAGGAAGTCCATGTCGGTTCCTGATCTCAGTGCTCTGCGGAGGTCGCGCGGGGATTGTGCAGCGTTCTACCACCATGTGGACGCGCGCGTCACCCCCTTACGTCGTATGGGGAGCAGGGAGGGGTACGGTGGAGGGCCAGAGCCCACCGGAGCAACGCATGGCTGACGCACCTCTACCTCCCACGCTCGCGCTGCCGTTCCAGCCACCGCTTGAGCCGATGCTCGCTGCCATCGGGAAGGAGATCCCGACGGGTGACGGGTGGATGTACGAGCCCAAGTGGGATGGCTTCCGCTGCCTCGTCTACTACGACGGGAGCGAGGTGTACCTGCAGAGCCGGGACTCGAGGCCCCTCGGGCGGTACTTCCCGGAGATGGAGGCCGCGTTCCGTGACCTGCCCGGGCCGATGGTGCTGGACGGGGAGCTGGTGATCATCACTGAGCAGGGCCTGGACTTCGGCCTCCTCCAGCATCGTCTCCACCCCGCCGAGTCGCGCGTGCGCAAGCTCGCCGAGGCCATGCCGGCGGCCTTCGCCGCCTTCGACCTCCTCGCCGAGGGCGACACCGACCTCCGAGGCGAACCGCTGGAGGCGCGCCAGCAGCGATTGCGAGACCTCCTGCCCGAGGGGCTCCCTCCCGTGTTCCGCACGCCGTGGACGCAGGACAGCGCCCTGGCGCAGGACTGGTTCGAGCGCTTCGAGGGCGCGGGGTTCGATGGCGTGATCGCGAAACGCCTCGACGAGGCGTACCAGCCAGGCGTCCGCAGCATGGTCAAGATCAAGCACGTCCGCACGGCCGACTGCGTGATCGGCGGCTACCGCTGGGCGAAGAACCTGGAGGGCGAGGCGGTCGGCTCGTTGCTCCTCGGCCTCTACGACGAGGCGGGCGTCCTCCATCACGTCGGGCACACCTCCTCGTTCAAGGCACCAGAGAAGCGCGAGCTGGTGGGACGCCTCGCGCCGTACGTCACGCAGGATGACTCCCGTGGGTTTGGCGGAGGCCGGACGCCGGGGACGCCGAGCCGATGGACCTCCGGCGCCGAGACCTCCTGGGTGCGCCTCGATCCCGTGCTCGTGTGCGAGGTCGCGTTCGACCATCTGCAGGGCGACCGCTTCCGGCACGGCACCACCTTCCGCCGCTGGAGGCCGGACAAGCCGCCCGAGGACTGCACGTACTCGCAGCTCGACACGGCGGTCCCCGCCGAGCTGCGCGACCTCCTCGACGGCCGGAGCAGCGGCTAGGCTGGGGACGATGGACGAGCAGACGGTGACCGGCACGTGGCAGGCGGATGCGGGCGGCGAGGGCCTCCAGCCGCAGTTGGAGCCGTACCGTCGCGAGCTGACTGCGTACTGCTACCGCATGCTCGGCTCCGCTTTCGAGGCCGAGGACGCCGTGCAGGACACGTTCCTGCGCGCGTGGAAGAGCTATGACCGCTTCGAGGGTCGCTCCTCCCTCCGGACCTGGCTCTACCGGATCGCCACCAACGTCTGCCTGAACATGGTCACCGGCAGCCAGCGTCGAGCGCGGTCCATGGACCTCGGGCCGTCGGGGACGGCGGAATCGCCCCTCGGCGAGCGACTGCCCGAGGAGCGCTGGATCCTTCCCGTCCCGGACACGCGCGTGCTGCCTGACTCGGGCGACCCGGTGGACATCGTCGCGACGCGCGACTCGGTACGGCTCGCCTTCGTGGCAGCGCTCCACCGCCTGCCGCCACGCCAGCGCGCCGTGCTCATCCTGCGCGAGGTGCTCGACTGGCGCGCGACCGAGGTGGCCGAGTTGCTCGACACTACCGTGGCGTCCGTGAACAGCGCCCTCCAGCGGGCACGCGCCACCCTCTCCCAGCGCGATGTCTCCGGGACCGCGCCGTCCGAGGTCACCGACGAACATGACCGCGAGCTCCTCGCCCGCTACGTCGAGGCGTTCGAGCGGTATGACCTGGACGCGCTGACCTCGCTGTTGCACGAGGATGCGACGTGGTCCATGCCGCCGTTCCCGCTGTGGCTGGAGACCCACCTCGACATCCGACGCTTCTGCCTGGGCACGGGCATCACCTGCAAGGATTCGCGCCTCGTGCCGGTGTCCGCGAACGGCATGCCCGCCTTCGCCCAGTACAAGCCTGCCGAGGATGGCGGCTTCACCCCATGGGCGCTCCAGGTGCTCGAGATCGCCGGCGGCCGGATCGCCGGCGTCACGTTCTTCCTCGACACGCCGCGCCTGTTCCCGCTGTTCGACCTGCCGCTCCACCTCGATCCGTAGCGTCCCAACTCTCACTTCCGTCTCTGACTCCCGACTCTGACTCTGACCCCCTCTCCCGGTTTCGGGAGAGGGTTGGGGTGAGGGCCGTCCGGAACTACTTCACGAGCATCCCAAGTAGCCGCTCACGTGCCCGATGCCGGAAGCGCCCTCACCCCCGGCCCCTCTCCCGAAACCGGGAGAGCAGTCGGATCGGGAAGCAGGAGCGGAACACACGCTGCCTCTCGTGGAACTCGATGAGCTCAGGCCGGGCCAAGGTCGAGCACCTCGGAGAGTCCGAGGAACGCGAGGAGCGCCTCGAGATCCTCGGTCAGGTGCCGGACGCGCAGCGTCAGCCCCGCGCGTTGTGCGGTGAGGGCGAGCCGCGCCAGCATCTCGACCACCACGAGGTCGCCCTGCACTACCTCGTCGAGGTCGCACACGACGGAGGTCCCGCCGTCCTCGCGCAGCACGTCGCCGAACCGCGCGTAGAGGTCGGCGAGGTCGTCGGCGGGTTCGATTGTTCCGCCCACCCTGAGGACGATCGTGCCTTCCTCGCGGACTGATTCCAGCCACATCGGACGGCCCTGTCTGCCCCGGGCACGCGAAGTCGCGCGCCCCCTGGTGGTGAGACCGCGCGAGCCGTCGGGACTCATCGGTCGGAGGTGTCGCCGGGCTCCTCGAAGAATTCTTCGGGGAGACCGATGAGTTCGTGCACCTCGCTCGGTCTGACAGGTGAAGACACAGCGGGAGAGGCCCGCGACGAACACCTGAGGAGGCACACGATGCAGACTGCGATGACCGCACGACGAACCGCCATGACCAGGAAGCAGATCGCGAGCTGGGCGCTCAGCGGCTTCCTGTCGCTGTTCCTGATCGTCGATGGGCTCGCGCGCGTCGCGAAGGTCGACGTGTACGTGGAGGGCCTCGTGAAGGCGGGCTACCCCGAGAGCACCGGCCCGTGGATCGGCCTCGTGCTGGTGGCCTGCACGATCGTCTACCTCGTGCCGCGCACGGCAGTGCTCGGCGCGATCCTGCTGACCGGGTACCTCGGCGGAGCCGTGGCCACCCACGTCCGCATGGAGGAGTCCAACTACCTCTTCGCGTTCGCCTTCGGCGTCCTCATCTGGGGCGCGCTGTACCTCCGTGACGCGGACGTGCGCGCGCTGGTCGGGGTGCGCCGCTAGCTCCGAGGGGGCTCGTGAGACACAAGCGGCTGAGAGCAGAAGCAGGCCGGCTACTCGCCGGCCTCCTTCTTGCGTCGACTCGGCTGGACCCGCGCGGGCTCGCCCTCCTGCTTGCGGAAGTGGGGCGGCCATGGCGCATCGCCCAGGCCCTCCTTCTCGTGACGCGCGACGAGCTCCAACAGCGGTTCGAGGGAGTGCGCCACGTCGTCGATGCCCTCGTGCGGATCGCCGCGCTCGGCGAGGCGGGCGGGGACGGTTTTGAGCGTGAAGGCGGCCGGGTCCACCTCGGCGACCTCGTCCCAGTCGAGGGGTGTCGAGACGCGGGCGTCCGGCAGGGCGCGGACCGAGTAGGCTGCGGCCATCGTGCGGTCGCGGGCGTTCTGGTTGTAGTCCAGGAAGACGCCGTGCCGCTCCTCTTTCCACCACGCACTGGTCGCGAGGTCTGGCGCGCGGCGCTCCACCTCGCGCGCCACGGCGAGGGCTGACCGCCGCATCTCCCCGAAGTCCCACTTTGGCTCGATGCGTACGTAGATGTGGATGCCACGCGATCCGGAGGTCTTCGGGAACGACGCGTACCCGAGGTCCTCGAAGACCTCGCGCACCACGAGGGCCACCTGACGCACGTCCGCGAACGTCGCCTCTGGCGTCGGGTCGAGGTCGACGCGCAGCTCGTCGGGGTGGTCGACGTCACCGGAGCGCACGGGCCACGGGTTGAGGTCCACGCACCCGAGGTTCGCCATCCACGCGATGTCCGCCAACTCGTTCGCCGCGACGAGGTCGGCGCTGCGCCCACTGGGATAGGTGACGCGCGCCGTGCCCACCCAGTCGGGTCGCTTCGCTGGAGCGCGCTTCTGGAAGAACGGCTCCTCCGCGATCCCGTCCACGAACCGCTTGAGGATCACCGGGCGGTCGTGCACTCCTCGGAGGGCGGCCTCCCCGACAGCGAGGTAGTACTCGACGAGGTCCCGCTTCGTGTACCCCGGCCCTGGGAAGTAGACCTTGTCCGGGTTCGTCACCCGGACGCTGTGTCCTCCCACCTCGAGTTCGATCGCGGGCGTCTTGGCCATGTCTTCACTGTAGAGGGCGCGATGAGGCCGAGCCGTGTCCGAGTGCTAACGTCCCCGCATGGCGACACCGCAAGAACCATCGCGACTCGTCTACTCCACGGACGGTGAGCGCATCGTGCAGGCGAAGGGCCGTCCGGCCCCCTCGAAGGGCGCGAAGCCCTCGAAGTCCGCGTCTCCGTCGAGGGCGTCCCAGCCGAAGGTGCCGGACGACGGCTACGTCCGCATCCGCCGCGAGAAGTCAGGCCGAGGCGGCAAGACGGTCACGACCGTCACCGGCCTCCCCGGCGCCGAGGGCGACCTCGACGATCTCCTCAAAGTCCTCAAGCAACTCTGTGGCGCCGGCGGCACCCGTGAGGGCGCGACCCTGGAGATCCAGGGTGACCACCGCGACCGCATCGAGGCGAAGCTCACCGCGCTCGGCCACCGCGTGAAACGCGCTGGCGGCTAGTCCTCGGGTGTCTCCAGCAGGTCGCGGAGGAACTCCCGGAGCGTGAGGCGGGTGACCTCCGGCTGCTCGAGCCACGGGAAGTGCCCGCAGTCGTCGAGGATCGCGAGCTCCGCGTTCGGCAGCCGCAGCGCGAGCCGCGCCGTCGCGCTCAACGGCCGAGGATCCCCGACGCCGTTCATCAGCAAGACGGGCACGTCGATGCCCGACGTGCGGTCGGCGAACCCCTCGTCGAGTACGCGCCGCCAGTCCGCGGTCATCGCGCGGTTGAGCTCATAGTTGGGGCCCGGTGCGCGCCAGAGGTCGACGGCGCGGTCCACGTCGCCACGCCGGTCGGCGAAGTCGGGCGCCCAGCTCAGCGAGCAGTACTCGCGGTCGAGATCCTCGTCCCACGCGCCGGCCGCCTGCTGGATGCTCAGCTCCGCGAGGCGTTCGCGTTGCCGGGGTGACCGCCGCGCGGCTGCCTCCGCCTTCGCCTCGTCGCGCCATTCGAGGTCGACACCGGTGCCGCTGATGAGCACGAGTGCCGCGACCCGCTCTGGGTGCTCCACCGCGTACGCGAGGGCGAGCGCCGCGCCGAACGAGTGCCCGCCCACGATCAGCCGCGGCTGCCACCACTGCTTCCGGAGCGCCTCGAGGTCCGCGACTGCCGTGGCGATGTCGTACGGCCCGACGCGCTCCGAGCGCCCGCTCCCGCGCTGATCGTAGCGGTAGACCTCCACGAGGTCGTCCACCATCTCCGCGAGCGGGCCGAAGTCCTCCCACAGTCCGGGGCCGCCGTGCAGCAGCACCATCGCGGGCGCCGAGGAGCCAGCGGCAGCGCTGCCGCCCTGCTGGCTCGTCCAGAGCCGCGTCTCGTTGACCTCGACCAGTGCTTCGTTCGCCGTGTTCGTCATCGGGTGAGTCTAGGGGCGACCCAGTCCCGAGGACGCCCCGGACCGTGGCGTACCCCTCCCGCTTCCGCTCCCGGCCCCCCGGCTCCGGCCCCCTCTCCCGGTTCCGGGAGAGGGCTGGGGTGAGGGCCGGCTGCGGGTCGCGAGCCCGTCACCGGTGGTACTGGCCAGCCCTACTCCCGTTGCAGTACCACCCCCGAGGTGCGCAGCGCCGCGATCTCGTCCTCGGAGAGGCCGCCGGCACGGAGGGTCTCCGCCGTGTGCTCGCCGAGGGCGGGCGCGGGCCGCGAGGCGCGCGTGGGGGTGAGCGACATGCGCGTCATCGGGCCGACCACGGTCTGCGGGCCGGTGACGGGGTGCTCGAAGTCCACCATCACGCCGAGGGCCTGCACGTGTGGGTCCTCGGACAGTTCTTCGGGGATCTGGACGGGGGCGACGGGGACGCCCTGTGCGCTGAACGCCTCGATCCAGTGGGCGACGGGATGGGCGCGGAGAGTGGCCTGCACCTGCTTCTTCCACTCCTTCACCTGGGCGATGTTCTCCGGCTCCCAGGGGTCGAAGCCCTCCTCGTCGGTGCGGTCGTGGGCCATGCCCAGGACGCGGCGCGCGCCGGCCCTCGTCGCCTTGGTGAGACAGCCGAGGACGATCTGGCCGTCCGCACAGTTGTAGCCGTTGTAGTAGAGCCGAGGCGGCCCTGCTCCGGCCCAGCGGTACTCGCGACGGATGCGCAGGACTTCCTCGTACGTCCCGCCGTTGGCACGGGCGGTGTTCACCTTCTCCACCATCGGGTCGCGGAGGACGGCGTCCGTGACGGGCTGGCGCATCACGTAGAAGTCCTGGATCGCGAGGGCGCTGCGCAGGAGGGCCGCGTCGATGCGCTGGCCGAGGCCGGTCTTCTCCCGGTGGTACAGCGCGGCGTTGATCGAGGCGGCGCACGCGACGCCGGTGACGTAGTCCGAGACCGCCGGCGTGAGCTGGGTGGGCTCGCCGTCCTCGGTCATCTTGTCGTCGCCCGCGACCAGCCCGGAGTAGGCGGACGCGACGAGGTCCGTCGCGCCCTTGTCGGCCCAGGGGCCTTCTTCGCCGAAGCCGGTGATGTTGCAGTAGATGAGGCCGGGGTGGATGGCGGAGAGTTCCTCGTAGCCGATCCCCATGCGCTCCGGGACCCCCGGGCGATAGTTGATCACGATGACGTCGAAGGTCGGGATGATGCGGTGGACCGTCGCGCGGCCCTCCGGCTTCGAGAGGTCGATGGCGAGCGACTTCTGGCCGCGGTTCAGCGACTGGAAGCGCTTCCCCTCCTTCGGCACGACCGCGCCGGAGTTCCGGTAGCCCTCACCCTCGACGGGTTCGAGCTTGACCACTTCGGCGCCGAAGTCGGACAGCACGACGCCGGTGAACGGCCCCGCGACGATCTGGGTGCACGCGAGCACGCGGATCCCGTCCAGCGCACCCTTCGCCTGTGGATTCGCGTCCGCCATCCCTCGGTCCTCCCTCGACCCCGCCGAGGTGGACGCGGGGCCGTACTGCTGAGGCGCGAGGCTAGCAGGACACGAGTGCTTATGGGGAGGCTCACGATGCGCGAGGCAGTTCCTCGTCTGATCGCGGCGGCCGGACGGCGGCGAGGTAGCGGAGGAGGTCGCGGCTGGTGACGATGCCGGACATCTCGCCCGCCTGGTTCACCACCGGGAGCGCGGAGAAGCCGCCGTCCAGCATCGTCTCGGCGGCGACCTCGACCGTCGTGTCCTCCTCGACGGTCACGAGGCGGTACTCCGCCACCTGGAGGACGGGGAGGCGGTGGTAGCGCTGCTCCGCCTCGCGCGACGACGGGCCGAGGCCGAGCGCACGGATCAGGTTGCGGTCCGAGACCAGCGCCACGATGAAGCCGCGGTCGGTGACCAGCAGGTGGTGGATGCCGTCCTCGCGCATCTGCGCGATTGCTGCTGACAGCGTCGTGGCAGCGTCCACGCTGATGAGCGGGTGCGACATGAGCGCGCCGACCGTGCCGGGTTGAGGCACGGCAGCGGGCTTCCCCGCGGTCCAGCCGCGGACACGAGCGCTTCCGTGCGGGGCGGCTGCGTCCATCGCGCTCACCTCATGCGGTGATCATCGGCCGCGAGGGCGATCCGCTCAGTCCAGCGTGGTCCGGCGGTCAGTCCGAGGCAGCGGCGTCGCTGGCGTCCCCGGACCTGACGGTCTCGGGCTGCGCACCGTTCGAGGTGGCCGGGGGCGCGGGGGCCTCGGCGGCCACGTCCTCGGTCGTGCGGAAGTAGTGCTCGCGGTACCAGCGGAGTTCCGCGACGCTTTCGAGGATGTCGCCGAGGGCCTGGTGAGCCTGCTTCTTCTCGGGCGGCTTCGGACCGACGCGGTACCAGCGCTTCGCCATCTCCTTGATCGTGGAGACGTCCACGTTCCGGTAGTGCAGGTAGGCGTCCAGCTTCGGCATCTCGCGCCGCAGGAAACGCCGGTCCTGGGCGATGGAGTTCCCGGCGAGGGGGGACATCCCCTTCGCGACCCACCGCCGCACGAAGGCGAGCGTTTGCTGCTCCGCCTCCTCGATCGTGACGCCCTCGTTGCGGATGCGCTCGACGAGGCCGGAGCGGGTGTGCGTAGCGACGTTCCAGGCGTCCATCTCGCCCAGCTCGTCGTCCGTGCGCGCGATGGCGAGGTTGGGCCCCTCGGCGAGGACGTTGAGGTCCCCGTCCGTCACGAGGGAGGCGATCTCGATGATCACGTGCCGCTCCGGCTCGAGCCCGGTCATCTCCAGGTCGATCCAGACGAGCCGCCCAGGGTCTTTCCGTCGCGCCATGGCCACAGCCTACGCGCGGCCGCCGATAGGCGCGCCCGAGTGAATCTCCACTCGCCGACGGCCTGCGATTGTGCCTACGAGGTGATGCACAGATCGTCGATCCACAACCGCCGCACCACGCGGGAATACCGGCACGGCCTCGTTGCGGGCCGGGCCCGAGAGGATGCTAGGGTGGGATTAATCACGAAGCGCTGGAGGCCCGTCCGTCACACCTCCCACCGGTGGCGGATGACCTCGGTCGCGATGGGGATGATCTTCGCCCTCATCCTCGCGGCCTGTAGTTCGGATGGCGACCCGACTCCAGCAACCCAGTCCGGCGGAGGTACCACGACCGAGACGGCAACCGTCACGACGGATGCTGGATCCTCGGACTCTGCGGCCACCCCGGGCGGCGAGACGACAGGCACGCCTGCGGGCACGGAGGGCGCGACGGATGCCTCCGGTACGCCGGCGACAGGAGAGGAGGGCCGCGTGGCCCAGGTTGGCGACACGGTTTCGGTCCACTACCGCGGGACACTGGACGACGGCTCGGAGTTCGACTCCTCCGCCGGGCGTGACCCGCTCCAGTTCACGGTCGGCTCGGGCCAGGTGATCCCTGGCTTCGATAACGCCGTGGTCGGCATGGCGATCGGGGACAAGAAGGAAGTCCGCATGGAGCCGGGCGACGCCTACGGCGAGCGCACGGACGAGCGCGTGATCGCCGTTCCGAAGGAGCAGGCCCCGGAGGGCCTGGAGGTCGGCCAGCAGGTGATGCTGGGCCAGGCCCCCGCCACGGTCGTCGAGATCACGGACGACACCGTCACCGTTGACGCGAACCACCCCCTCGCCGGTCAGGCGCTCACCTTCGAGATCGAGCTCGTCGGCATCCAGTAGCCCTCGACGAGCGATCACGGACACGAAGAAGGCCCGCGCGAGCGGGCCTTCTGGCGTTCGGGTTGTCAGGGCGAGCGAGGCTAGATCGGCAGGTCGTCGTCCGCGACGCCGCGCGCGCGGTAGACGGAGCGGACGGCATCCTTGACCTCGTCCACTGTCGCGTACTTCCGATCCGGGAGCTGCTTCAGGATGATGGCGACCTCGCGGTCCAGGCCGCCCTTGTCACGCCCCATGTTCAAGATCGCGGCGCGTGAGATGGGGTAATGGAATCCCTTGAAGGCGAGTTCGTAGTCGGCCTTGGTGGCGTGTGGCTTGAGGGCGGCCATCAACCTCCCCTTTCCTCGTCGGTCGCATCCTACTGAGATTGCGCGGTACGTGCCCGTCTCGAAGTCTGTAAGGCGGCGCGTTGCGGTAGGAGCACGGTCGTTTGGGCCCCTCACCCCACCCTCTCCCGAAACCGGGAGAGGGGGGCCAGGGCGGGGGCCTGTTCCGCTTCGCGACGTCGTTGGTGGGGCGCTAGCGGAGTTGCATCCCCTCGAGGCCCTGCGGGGCCGCGTCCATCGTCTGGACGATCTGGAAGCGTACGTACGCCTGGTCCACCGTCTCTCGCGCGCGGGCGCGCCATGCCTCGTAGGCCTCGACGTAGCCCTCGAACGGTCCGGCGACGGGCGCCGGCTTCACCAGGTCGCGGAACGTGGTGTCCCGGTACTCGCCACCCACGACATAATACGCCACGCGCTCAGCCCTCCGAGGATGTTCCAGGTCGCTGACCGGCCCGTGTCTTGACCGGCTGCAGTTCCGTGTGTGCATCATCGGTCGCGGTGCCCGCCGGGCGGATCCACGCCTGCTCTGAATATGACGCACGGCGCGCTCGACGGCTAGCAGTTGTCGTGTGGACCATTGGGATCCCACCGCAGGAGGTGCATCGTGGCCGGCTCCATCGACCTCGTCCTCGGCGACATCACCACGCTGGAGGTGGATGCGATCGTGAACGCCGCGAACCCCTCGCTGCTGGGGGGTGGGGGCGTGGACGGCGCGATCCATCGCGCCGCCGGGCCGGAGCTGTTGCAGGAATGCCGCTTCCTCGGCGGGTGCGAGCCCGGCGAGGCGAAACACACGCAGGGATACCGCCTCCCCGCGCGCTGGGTGATCCACACCGTCGGCCCGATCTGGCATGGAGGGAGGCGCGGCGAGGAGGAGACGCTCCGCGATTGCTACCGCCACTCGCTCCTCCTCGCGGAGGAGCTCGGCGCGACCAGCGTCGCGTTCCCCTCGATCTCCACGGGCGTGTACGGCTACCCGGTCGAGCGCGCCGTCCCGGTCGCGGTGCAGGAGGTGCGCCGCCACGTCGAGCAGGCGACGCTGCCGCAGCGCGTCGTGCTCGTCGCCTTCGACGAGCGCACCCACGAGGCGTACCGGGACGCCCTCGGCGGCTAGTTGGCCGAATCGCGGCCCGCCGACACCGATTCGAGCGAGTCGGCTGCATCCAAGAGGCCACGGCGCACGTTATCCTCAGCAGGAGCTCGTCCTACCTCGGCAGTGACTCAATGATGAGGTGGTGACGCGGGGCGCCTGCTAAGGGCGTCCGGTGGAGGGGAACCCATGCCGGTCTACGAGTACTACTGCGAACCCTGCAACGGCGTGTTCGAGTTGCTGCGGCCCGCGCGCGAGGCATCCAAGGCCCAGCCGTGCCCCGAGTGCGACGAGGACGCGAAGCGGATCATCTCCAAGGAGTGGTCGGCCTTCATCTACCGCGAGGGCTCGCCGCGGCGTCTGCCGGACACCGGCGGCTACTGGCACCTCGGCAAGCGCGTCTCGAAGCCCCTCACCGGGAGCACGGACGGCAGCGCCATCCGCCACCCCGAGCTCGAGGAGCCGAAGCCGCAGGCCCCGGTCACGCGC
>Ga0265293_10004970_pt1 | contig 22787 bp, 14 predicted proteins | sample Munlanlewell138R_FD_192505 | JGI IMG/M metagenome (GOLD analysis project Ga0265293, IMG submission 192505) | Leachate microbial communities from a municipal landfill in Southern Ontario, Canada - Leachate well 138R | ecosystem: Engineered > Solid waste > Landfill > Unclassified | place: Canada... | reverse complement strand
ACAACCCGAGCGACATCCCGTGGCTGTCCGAGTCGCCGACCTCCGGTGCGGTGGCCGGGGGCGCCAACACCGATGTCACGGTCACCGCAAACGCGGCGGGCCTGACGGCCGGCACCTACACGGCCAACGTGTGCGTGGCGACCAACGATCCGGCGGCGCCGATGACCACGGTGCCGGTGTCCTTCACGGTCACGGCGGTCACGCCGACCGACCCGGTGATCGGCGTCACGCCGACCAGCCTCAGCGCCTCGCAGGCGCCGGGTGCGACCACCACGCAGACGCTGGCGATTGCCAACACCGGCGGTGGCAGCCTGGACTGGACGATCACCGAGGACAACAATCGCGGCGCAGCTCCGCAGGCAGTGCTCTACGAGAACGGCCCGCTGATCACCAACCCGGGTGCCGGCGCGGGCGGCAAGGACGTCAGTGCCTTGCAGCTCAACAACACCGCGTACGGCTCGAACATCTCGATCAGCGGCGGTTTCCGGGTGGCTGACGACTTCGTGGTGCCGGCCGGTGGCTGGACGATCGACACGATGACGTTCTACGCCTACCAGACCGGTTCGCCGACGACCTCGACGCTCAATGCGGTGAACCTGCGCATCTGGGACGGTCCGCCGGACCAGGCGGGCAGCAACATCGTGTTTGGTGACACCACCACCAACCGCTTTGCGAGCACGGCGTTCACCGACATCTACCGCACGACGGGCACCGATCTCACCAACAGCCAGCGTCCGATCATGGCGGTGGTGGCGAACGTGGGCACGACCCTGGCAGCCGGCACCTACTGGGTCGACTGGCAGGCCGGCGGCACGCTGGCTTCGGGCCCGTGGGCTCCGCCGGTGACCATCGTGGGTGCCACCAACAAGCCGGGCGCGAACGCCCTGCAGTGGGATGGCACCGCCTGGGCCCCGGCCGCGGATGGTGGCAGCGGTGCGCCGCAGGACTATCCGTTCCTGATCGACGGTTCGGCTGGCGGTCCGCCGGCGGCATGTTCGGCACCCTCGGACATCCCCTGGCTCTCGCTCAGCCCGACCTCGGGCAGCACGGCCGGTGGCACCAGCAGCAACGTCACGGTGACCTTCGACTCGACCGGTCTTGCCGATGGCAGCTATGACGCCAACCTGTGCGTGACCAGCAACGATCCGGCCACCCCGCTGGTGGTGGTGCCGGTCGAGATGACGGTGGCCACGGGCGGTGGCGGCGATGTCGTGTGCACCGCGGCCAACCATCCGATCGCCGAGACCTTCGACGGCACCTACGTGAAGTGGGAGACGGGCGAGTTCAGCGACACCGGTTCCATTGCGGGCGCGAACTTCAACCCGTACAACTCATCGGGCCTGGCGTTCTTCTGGCCGAACTCGAGCACCGGCAACGCCGGCGTGGCCTCCTCGGCCACCGGTGGCACGTGGCTGGTGATGAACCCGGGTGACGTGGTTGGCCCGAGCTCGATCTTCAGTACCTCCACGGGCGCAGCGACCAACTGGCGTGCGGGTGCCGACGGTTACCTCGGCTTCCGCTTCTCCTGCACCACGGCCGCGCCTGACCGCTGCTATGGCTACGCGCACCTGACCACCACGGCCGGAACCGGCTTCCCGGCGACGATCGGCAACTTCTGCTGGAACACGGCAGGCGATCCGATCACCGTCGGCGAGGGTGGCAGTGCTACGCCGCCGGTGGTGACCAAGGCGTTCACGCCCGACACCGTGCCGGTCAACACCGACTCGGTGGCGACGGTGACGCTGAGCAACCCGGGCGGCGTGGACGCGGTGCTGACCGCGCCGCTGGTGGACACGCTGCCGGCGGGCCTGACGGTCTCGGCGGCCACGACCACCTGCCTGGTGGGTACGGGTAGCCCGCCGCTCGCTCCTGCGGCGTCGGTGACGCTGCCGGCGGGTGTGGTGATCCCGGCCAACGGCTCGTGCACGATCGACATCACCGTGCAGGCGGCCGCGCCCGGCAGCTACGTGAACGAGATCCCCGCGGGTGCGCTGCAGACCGACCAGGGCAGCAATGCCGCGGCGGCCACGGCCACGCTGACGGTGACTGCACCGCCGTCCGATCCGATCGCCCAGGTGACCCCGTCGGCACTGGACTTCACCGTCGATGCGGGTGACACGGGCAATGACGCCCTGGTCATCACCAACATCGGTGAGGGCACGCTGAACTGGGCAATCACCGAGGCGCCGGCGCGCGGCTTCGACCCGAACCCGCCGAGCTACCGCAACACCTCGGCCGCGCGCGCCGCCCCCGGCACGCTCGACCCCGATGCGGCGTTCGCCCGCTCCAGCAACGCGCTGGGCCTGTTCGGCAGCCCGTTCACGCTGGCCGCCACGGACATCGCGCAGATGACCGACAACGTGCCGGTCAGCCCGAACGGCGTCGGCTGCGGCAGTGCCTCGGCCGGTGCGGCGGACAACAGCTGGTGGCGTCGCTTCTACTTCGGCGAGCACCCGAACGTGACCTGGCCGACGGTGGCCATCAACTCGGTCACGGTGGCCTCGGAGACGGGCGTCACGACGCCGGTGACGATCAACGTGTACACCACGCCGGCTTCCGTGCCGGTGGACACGATCGACACCAGCCAGCTGACCCTGATCGGCACGGGCTCTGGCACCGTGGGCGGGGATCTCACCACCACCACGGTGGCGATCTCGGCCGGTGCGGTGGTGGATGATCCGGTGGGCAAGAACCTGGTGGTCGAGTATCACATCGACGATGGTGCCGGCCTGCCGCGCTTCTTCCCGGGCGGCAACCCCAGCCCGCAGACGCACAACTCGTTCATCTCCTCGAACGCCTGCTCGATCACCAACCCGACCCCGACGCAGGACATCGGCTTCCCGGACTTCCACCTGATCATGGTGGTGAACGTGGACGACGGTGGCGGTGCGCCGGTCACCGGGTGCGCCAACCCGAGCGACATCCCGTGGCTGAGCGCCAGCCCGACCTCGGGTGCGCTGACCGCGGGCATGAGCGACAACGTGGCGGTGACGGTGGATGCGACGGGCATGGCCGAGGGCAGCTACGAGGCCAACCTGTGCGTGACCAGCAATGATCCGCTGCAGCCGCTGATCACGGTGCCGGTGACGCTGACGGTGAACCCGGGTCCGCCGTCCGACGGCATCTTCTGCAACGGCTTCGAGGATGGCGAAGGCAACACCTGCGGCCCGGCACCGGTGGTGCCGGACATCGTCACCAGCGGCCCGGTCAACCATGCCATCGCCAACGACATGGACGGCACCTCGGTGAACTGGATCACCGGCGACATCCAGGATGGTTATGTCGAGGGCTACCACTTCAACCCGTACAACAACAACAACCAGCTGACCTTCTGGTGGAGCACGGGCGCGCCGGATATCGCCGGCGTGTCCTCCAGCGCCACCACGTCGGACTTCCTGGTGTTGTCCACGGGTGCGGTGGTGGGCCCGGCCTCGACCTGGTCGATCGTCAACAACCCGGGCCCGGCGGCCTGGGCGGCTGGCGCGACCGGTTACCTTGGCTTCCGCTTCAACTGTTCGTCGCTGCCGAGCGCACCGCCCTCGGGCATCTGCTATGGCTACGTCCATCTGCAGACGACCGCCCCGGACGGGTTCCCGGCGACGATCCTCGATTACGCCTACGACCAGGCGGGCAACCCGATCACCGTCCCGTAATCGGTTGCTGACCTGAGCCACTTGAACGGCCCCGGCAACGGGGCCGTTTTTTATGGGTCACCCGGAATCCGCCCGGCCATCGGCGCCTGCAACGGGTGTTCCTCATGCGAGCCACGGCCCCACGCTACGTCCGTCGCCTGCCGCGACTGTGCATGGGTCGGGCATCGGTCTTGAGGGCCGCGTCGGCACGGCCAATTCGTCGTCCCCGCGCACGCGCAGGCCAGCGCCTCTTCCACAGCGCGAGGCACGGGTTCCCATGCCGCGGGAATGACGAGGCTGTGCGCTACTGGTAGCGCCGAAGCGCCGATGACCGGCCTGCCTCCACGTGCACCGACAATGCGTCATGAGAAGGCGACACCACTGCCGGCCGGACGTCCCTGCGCCAACACCTTTCCGGCCGCAGCGATGCTTCTAGTCCATCGCCCGCGCGAGCAGGGCCTTCCCCGGTGATGGGGCATTGCAGGTTCGTCGTCCCCGCGCACCGGTAGCCGAAGGTCTTCCCCACCCACCTGGTAGCTCAAGCTCAAGCCCCTCGTCGTCCCCGCGCACGCGGGCACGCAGCGCCGCTCCCGACGCTCCAGGAACTGATTCAGCACAGGGTGGCACCGCGCAGCCCGTGGCGGGTCGCGCGGCAGGTGATGACGGAAGGGCTTGCGTCAGCGACCGCGATTGTAGAACGGCACCAGCTTCCACAAGCTCGACGGGTAGCTGGGCCAATGGCCGGCGAAGTAGGGATGCTGCGGATAGTTGAGCTTGAGCACCCGTTCGGCATCGTCGGCGAGCTGGGTCTGGCCGAGCTTGCGGTAGCTGAGGGTCATCAGCGCCAACGCATCTGCGACCTGGGGCGATCCGGGGTAGGTTTCGATCAGCGACTTGGCGCGGTTGGCGGAGGCGACGTACGCATCGCGCTTGAAGTAGTACAAGCCGATGTTCAGTTCCGCCTGCGCCATCTGGTTGCGCAGGAAGATCATCCGCTGTCGGGCGTCCGGCGCATAGCGGCTCTGCGGATAGCGACTGATCAGCGAATTGAAGTCATCGAAGGACTGGCGCACGGTTACCTGGCTGCGCCGCGTCATGTCCATGCCGGCGTAGCGTTCGAACAGTCCGCCCGCGCGGTTGAAGTTGATCAGGCCGCGCAGGTAGTAGGCGTAGTCGATGTGCTTGTGCGTGGGGTAGGTCTTGATGAAGCGGTTGATGGTCGAGTATGCCTCGTCCGGCTTGTCATCCTTGTACTGGGCGTAGGCGAGGTTCAACTGCGCCTGTTCGGTGTACGGACCGAACGGGAAGCGTGCGATCAGGCGCCGGTAGATGCGCACGGCGGCAGGGAAGTTGCCGCCCTCGATCATCGTCACGCCGCGCGAGTAGAGCTGGGCTACGTCCAGCGTCTCCGCGGGATCGTTCTTGTTGCCGCGCTGGAACAGCGAGCAACTGGTGAGCGCGGCGACGACAAGCGCCAGCACGACGATGCGCAGGAAGCTGGATGAAGCTGGAAGGACTCGCATGCGGGCTACGGGCTCTGCGATGATTGGAGGGTGGTGGACGCGGGCCGCACGTGTGGCGGCCCGCGAAGGGCCGCCCCAGCTGTTGCCGGGCCGCCCGAAACGTCGATGATAACCCGAACCCCGCAGACACACACCACACCTGCGCAGGACTCGCCCAATGACAGAATCTGCCGAGCAGCTCAGCGCCGCCGTACCCCAGGAGCTGGCGGGGCGCCGCTTCGACCAGGCGCTTGCCGAGTTGTTTCCCGACTATTCGCGCTCGCGGCTGAGCCTGTGGATCAAATCCGGCGCCGCTCGCCTGGATGGCGAGGTCGTGCTGCCCAGGCGCATCCTGCTCGGCGGGGAAGCGATCACGGTGACGGTCGCGATGGAACGCGAGATCGGCGCCGAGGCGGAAGACATCGCGCTGGACATCCGTTATGAGGACAAGGAGGTCATCGTGATCGACAAGCCGCCGGGGCTGGTCGTCCACCCGGGCGCAGGCAACCGCAGCGGCACCCTGCAGAATGCCCTGCTGCACCACGATCCGAAGCTGGCCGAGATCCCGCGCGGCGGCATCGTCCACCGGCTCGACAAGGACACTTCCGGCCTGATGGTCGTGGCGCGCACCCTGCGCGCGCACACCTCGCTGGTGGAACAGCTGTCCGCGCGCGACGTGCACCGCCAGTACGCCGCGATCGTGTATGGCGCCATGATCGCTGGGGGACGGGTCGAGGCGCCGATCGGACGCCACCCGCGCGACCGCCTGAAACAGGCCGTGCGCGAGGACGGTCGCCAGGCCGTGACGCATTACCGGGTGCGCGAGCGCTTCCGCGCCATGACCCTGGTGGAATGTCGCCTGGAAACCGGCCGCACACACCAGATTCGCGTACACATGGCCCACATCCGCCATCCGCTGGTCGGCGATACCCAGTACGGCGGCCTGCTCAAGCTGCCCAAGGCGGCGACGCCGGACCTGGCCGAGGCCCTGCGTGGCTTCCGCCGTCAGGCCCTGCATGCCGAGTGCCTGGAGTTCATGCATCCCAAGACCGGCAAGCCGGTGACGATCGAGGCCGAGTTGCCAGCCGACATGCAGGCGCTGCTTGCCGCCCTGCGCTCCGATACCGCCGCGCACGCAGGATGAGCCTGGCCCACGCGCCGCGCGTTGAGAGGTGCGCCCTTGCCCACGGCAGCACGGTCGTGGGCGACATGACGCGGCATCCGGCCCGACGATGAGGACTTGCGGGTCAATTCTTGTTCCCGACTGGCGGCTGCCCGCCGGAGTCCATGCCGCGCTGACCACGCGTCGGACGCCGGGCAGGTCGAAGCCGCCGTTCGACGACTGCAATCTCGGCAGCCGATGTGGCGACGCGGCGTCGGACGTCGCTGCAAACCGTGCCAGCGTGGCGCGCCTGTTGAACCTCCCCGCCGCGCCACGCTGGCTGCACCAGGTGCATGGCGTCAGCGTGGCCGGTGATTGCGACGCTGGCGGCGACGAACCGCTGGCGGATGCGGCCGTGACCCGCCGGGCCGATGGCGTGCTCGCGATCCTCACCGCCGACTGCCTGCCCGTGCTGCTGTGCACCGAGGATGGCGCGGCCATCGGCGCCGCCCACGCCGGTTGGCGCGGCCTGGCGGCGGGCGTCCTGGAAGCGACGCTGCAACATCTGGGTGCGCAACCCGATCGCGTGCTCGCCTGGCTCGGCCCGGCGATCGGCGCGGCATCCTATGAGGTCGACGAGGAAGTGCGCACGGCGTTCATGCAAGCCGACCCGGGCGCCACGCTGGCCTTTCGTGCGACGCGCCAGGGCCACTGGAGCTGCGACCTGGCGCTGCTGGCGCGCCGCAGGCTGCGCGCGGCGGGCGTCGTGCACATCGATGGCGGCGGCTTCGAAACCTTCAGCGACCCGCGCTTCTATTCCTACCGGCGCGCGCGGGAAACCGGGCGCTTTGCCAGCCTGATCTGGCGTGGCTCCAGCGCAAATCCGGGCAGTGCGTCCGTCTGAGCGCGGCGCATTCGCGGTGCCGGGCGGCCGGCTGCAAGGCTTGGCCGGACGTGTCCAGGAGTGCGCGAAGATCGCGCTGTCTACAGTCCGAACAGGCGCGCGTAGAAGCCCGCCAGGCTTTCGCCGCAGACGAACCACAGCCAGCCGGCGGCGGCGATGAACGGCCCGAAGGGAATCGGCGTGTCGCGGCCCTGCCGGTGCATTGCCAGCAGGATGCCGCCAATGATGGCGCCGACCAGGGACGAGAGCAGGATGATCGGCAGCAGGCTCGCCACGCCCATCCAGGCCCCCAGCGCGGCGAGCAGCTTGAAGTCGCCGTAGCCCATGCCTTCCTTGCCGGTGGCGAGCTTGAACAGCCAGAACACGGCCCACAGGCTGAAATAGCCCACGGCCGCGCCGATGATCGCGGCCGCGGGCGAAATGAACACCGGCACGAGCGACAGCAGCAGGCCCAGCCACAGCAGCGGCAGGGTGAGCTGGTCGGGCAGGAACTGGGTGCGCACGTCGATGCCGGAAGCCGCGATCAGCGTCCAGGTGAGCACCAGCCCCGCCGCCAGCGGCCAGCCGAAGCCGAACTGCCACGCAACTGCTGCCGAGGCCAGCGCGGTCAGCAGTTCCACCAGCGGGTATTGTCTGGAGATCGGCGTCCTGCAGTAGCGGCAGCGCCCACCCAGCATCAGCCAGCTGAGCAGCGGGATGTTGTCCCGCGGCGACAGGCGGTGCTGGCAGTGCGGGCAGTGCGAGGCAGTGAATATGAGGTCCGGCGGCGCGGCGGCCACTGTCTCCTCGAGGGTGATGTCATTGCCCAGCAGCTCATGCGCCTGCGTGCGCCAGTCATGCTCGAGCCGGCGCGGCAGGCGCAGGATGACGACATTCAGGAAGCTGCCGACCAACAGGCCAAGCAGGGCGGTGAGCGGGATCAGCGCCGCAGGCGCGTACAGCCAGTCGAGGTCGGTCATGCCGGGTGCGCGAAGTGGGCGTCGGGGGTGTCGCACCGACCGGCAGGCGGTGCGTTCATCCGCAGGTCGGCCCAACGCGGCCGACGGATGGGCGCGGGTCGCGGGCCGGCGTCGGGGACGTCGCCCCGACCTGTGGGTGCACGTGTCACGTACGCTCGGCCGGCGTGTCTTGCGCGATCAACCCACCACCGCGCCGAGCTTGAAGATCGGCAGGTACATGCCGACGACCATGCCGCCCACGACCACGCCGATGATGACCATGATGAGCGGTTCCAGCAGGCTCGACAGTGCATCCACGGCGTTGTTGACTTCGCTCTCGTAGAACTCGGCCACCTTGAACAGCATGGCATCGAGCGCACCGGCCTCCTCGCCGATGGCGACCATCTGTACCACCATGTTGGGGAAGATGTCGGTCTGCTTCATGGCGAGCTGCAGCTGGTGGCCGACGGAAACGTCCTCGCGGATGCGCTTGACCGCGTCGTTGTAAACCACGCTGCCGGTCGCGTTGGCGACCGAGTCCAGCGCCTCGACCAGCGGCACGCCGGCGCGGAAGGTCACGCCCAGGGTGCGCGCGAAGCGCGCGATGGCCGACTGGCGCAGGATCAGGCCGATCACCGGCAGCTTCAGCAGCACGCGGCCGATGAAACGCGCGAACGTCTCGGAGCGGTTGTAGAGCATCACCAGGCCGACGATGGTGCCGACCACGATCAGCAGCACCAGCCACCAGTAGGACACCATGAAGCGCGAGGCCGTCACCAGCATCTGCGTGAAGGCCGGCAGGTCGGCGCCGAAGTTCTTGAACACGGCCTCGAACTGCGGGATGACGAAGATCAGCAGGATCGAGGCAACGATGACCGCGACTGCCAGCACCGCGGCGGGGTAGAACATTGCCTTCTTGATCTTGCCCTTGATGTTCTCGATGTTTTCCTTGTAGGTGGCGATGGTGTCAAGCACGGTATCGAGCACACCCGCGCTTTCGCCGGCCTTGACCAGGTTGCGGAACAGCTCGTCGAACTGCACCGGATACTTGCCGAGCGCCTCGTTCAGGGCCGAGCCGCCTTCGATCTCGGTCTTGATATCGATCAGCATGTCCTTCATGCGCTGATTGTTCTGCCCGCCGGCGACGATCTCGAAACCCTGCACCATCGGCACGCCCGCTTCCATCATGGTGGCGAGCTGGCGACTGAACACGGCGATGTCGCGGCCGGTGATCTTCCTGCCGGCCTTGCCGAACAGCGGCTTGGGCTTGGGCTTGACGGTCTGCGGGTTGATGCCCTGCTTGCGCAGATCGGCCTTGACCAGGCTGGCATTCTTGCTGACGTGCTCGCCCTTGATCTTGACGCCGCGCTTGTCCAGGCCCACCCAGACGAAGGTCTGCAGGTTGGAAACCTCGGCGCGCTGGCGGCCGGTTTGCGTGGTCTTGGCGCGCATTGCGCTCGAGGTTGCCATGGCTAGTCCTTCGTCACGCGGTTGATTTCCGCAAGGCTGCTCACGCCCTGCTTCACTTTCCACAAGGCCGATTCACGCAGGTCGCGCACGCCTGCGTTGCGCGCCTCCTCGGCAATCTGCAGTGCCGTGCCGCCGGCGAGGATGATCTTCTGGATGTTCTCGCTCATCGGCATGACCTGGTAGATACCCGTACGTCCTTTATACCCATCGTTGCAGCCGGAACAACCGACTGCGTCGTAAATCTGCAGTCCCGCATCGAGATCCGCCTGCGTGAAGCCCTCGGCGAGCAGCGCCGCGGGCGGCAGTTCCAGCGGCTTCTTGCAGTCGTGCAGGCGGCGCGCGAGGCGCTGGGCGATCACCAGCGTCACCGACGAGGTGATGTTGTAGGGCGCGATGCCCATGTTCATCAGGCGCGCGATGGTCTGCGAGGCGTCGTTGGTGTGCAGCGTGGACAGCACCATGTGGCCGGTCTGCGCCGCCTTGATGGCGATCTCGGCGGTTTCCAGGTCGCGGATTTCGCCGACCATGATGACGTCCGGATCCTGGCGCAGGAAGGAGCGCAGCGCAGCGGCGAAGGTCATGCCGCGCTTGGTGTTCTGCTGCACCTGGTTGACGCCGGGCAGGCGGATTTCGACCGGGTCCTCCACGGTGGAGATGTTGCGGCCTTCCGTGTTGAGGATGTTGAGGGCGGTGTAGAGCGACACCGTCTTGCCCGAGCCGGTCGGCCCGGTGACCAGCACCATGCCATAGGGCTTCTGGATGGCGGCAAGGAAAAGCTCCTTCTGGTCCTCCTCGTAGCCGAGCTTCTCGATGCCCATCTTGGCCGCCGAAGCATCGAGGATGCGCAGCACGACCTTCTCGCCGAACAGGGTCGGGCAGGTGCTGACGCGGAAGTCGATGGACTTGGCCTTGGACAGGTTCAGCTTGATGCGTCCGTCCTGGGGCACGCGCTTCTCGGCGATGTCCAGGCCACTCATCACCTTCAGGCGCGAGGAAATGCGCGGGTTCAGCTTGACCGGCGGCGCGGCCACCGTGCGCAGCATGCCATCCATGCGCAGGCGCACGCGGTAGCTGGTTTCATACGGCTCGAAGTGGATGTCCGAGGCGCCGCGCTTGATCGCATCCACCAGTACCTTGTTGACGAACTTGACGACCGGCGCGTCGTCCTTGCCCTGCACATCGACGCCGCCCTCGGCCTCGTCGTCGCCGGTTTCCAGGTCGAGGTTCTCCAGGCCCTCGGCGTCGTCGCCCAGATCGCCCAGGTCGGTGCTCGACTGGGCCTGGGCCTGCTCGATCGCCCGGCCCAGCTGCGCCTCGTCGATCAGGATCGGCTCGATGATGTGGTTGGACTGGAACTTGATCTCTTCCAGGCCGCGCACGTTGGTCGGGTCCGAGATGCCGACGAACAGGCGGTTGCCGCGCTTGAACAGCGGCAGGGCCTTGTGCTTGTTGATGAGGTCCTCGCGCACCAGATTCATGGGCAACTGCGCGAAGTCCAACGCCTCGACATCGACCAGCGGCATGCCGAACTCGGCCGAGGTGGCCATGGCGATCTGGCGTTCGGACACCAGCCCCTTTTCGGTCAGCCACGCGCCGATCGGCATCTTCTGCCGTGCGGCTTCCTCCAGCGCCTTGCGCGCCTCGGGTTCGGCCAGCACGCCCTGCCCGATCAGGCGCCGCGCGATGCCGGAAATCCCTGCCAGCGGGGGCGTATTCATCTGTGTTGCCATGGAAGTCTCGTAAACCCCTGAACCCTTGAATGAATGTAGCGCAAATCGACAGGTAGCACTACCGCGGCGATGAAGCATTGGCACCGGTGTCGCGGCGCTTCGTCCCGCGCAGCGAACGCGGCGTTGCCCCCCGCAGGTTGGTACTGCGCCGCCGACGGGGCACTCGGCCAGCGGATGCGTTTGAGTGGTAGGCTCGTGGCCTCTGCCCGCCGACCCGCCAGGGAACGCGGAACCGTTGGAACGGCGCGTCGGAGGGCAGCATCCGCTTGCGCGAAGGAGGACGTCCATGCAACTGCACAGCGACAGCTTCAGGCACCTCGAGCCCATTCCCGATCAATACGCCTTCGGCGTGCCGACCACCGGGGAGATGCGCCACGGTGGCAACCGCAACCCGCACCTGCGCTGGCGCGGCGCGCCGGAAGGCACGCGCTCGTTCGTGGTGCTCTGCATCGATACCGACGTGCCGACCCGCTTCGAAGATGCCAACCAGCCCGGCCGCAGCCTGCCGCGCGACATGCCGCGCCGCGACTTCACCCACTGGGTGATGATCGACGTGCCCGCCGGCACCACGGAAATCGCCGCCGGCAGCTGCTCGGACGGGATCGTGGAGGGCGGCAAGCAGTCGCCGCGGGGACCTTCCGGTTCGCGCCAGGGCCGCAACGACTACGGCGATGCCGATGCCGCCTGGTATGGCTACGACGGCCCCTGTCCGCCGTTCAATGACGAGCGCCTGCACCACTACCACTTCCATGTCCACGCACTCGACGTCGATCGCCTCGACGTGCCGGACGATTTCGGCCTCGACGAGGTGAAGCAGGCGATGCAGGACCACATCCTCGCCAGCGCCACGCTGACCGGGACCTACACACGCAACACCCGGCTCTGAGCGCGTCCCGGCCCACTTCGCGCGGCGGCCGGCCGGGTGTCACCCAGGACGTGGCGGCCCTGCCGGCGGCACATGCAATGGCAGGGCAGGCAAGAACGGCCGGCTCGATGCGTGGGCATGCCGCCCGGCCGGGCGCGCCGACATGAAACGCAAACGCAGGCGCTCGCGCCTCGGCCGCCTGCTTCGCGGGCTGGTCGTCGCCGCGCTCTGCGCGAGCCTTGCCATCCTCCTTGCCCGTGCCGCGTTTCCCCTGCCGGGGAAGGTCGAGCGGACGGCCAGCACCGCGCTCGCGCCGGCAACCACCGGCCCGCTCGCCGCCGTGGTCGCCGAGCGGGCGCAGCGCCACCCGGGACGCTCGGGCATCGCCGCGCTGGACAACGGGCTGGATGCATTCGCCGCGCGCGCGCTGCTGGCCGATGCGGCGGTGCAATCCATCGACGTGCAGTACTACATCTGGCGCGGCGACCTCACCGGCACGCTGCTGCTGGATGCGCTGCAGCGCGCCGCCGAGCGTGGGGTGCGCGTGCGCCTGCTGCTCGATGATCTCGGCAGCACGGGCCTGGACGCCGAACTGGCCGCACTCGACGCCCATCCCAACGCCGAGGTGCGCCTGTACAACCCCTTCAACCTGCGCCGGCTGAAGTTCGCTGCCTTCGCCTTCGATTTCTTCCGCCTGAACCGGCGCATGCACAACAAGTCGTTCACGGTGGACGGCCTGGCCACCGTGCTTGGCGGGCGCAACATCGCCGACGAATACTTCGGCGCCGGTCCCATGCCGCTGTTCCTGGATCTGGACGTGCTGGCGGTGGGCGCCGTGGTGCCGGCGGTGTCGGCCGACTTCGATCGCTACTGGGCGGCGCCCTCGGTCTATCCGGCCAGCGCCATCCTGCCGCGTGCCGGCATCGGCGATCCCATCGCCGCGGACGTGCGGCGCCTGCAGGCAGACCCCCGTCTGGCCACCTACGCCAAGGCGCTGGCCGGCGCACCGCTGCTGCCGGCGCTGGCGCGCGGCGACCTGGCCCTGGAATGGACCCGCGCGCGCCTGGTCAGCGACGACCCCGCCAAGGGCGAGGGCGCCGTGCCGCGCGATGACCTCCTGCTGGTGCGCCTGATGCGCGCGGTCGGCCCGATCCGGCAGCGCATCGACGGCGTCTCGCCCTATTTCGTTCCCGGCGCCGCGGGCGTCAAGGCATTTGCGGCCCTCGAGGACAAGGGCATCGCGGTGCGCGTGCTCACCAATTCGCTGGCGGCGACCGACGGCCTGCCGGTGCACGCGGGCTACGCCCGGCGCCGGCCCGATCTGCTGCGTCACGGCGTGCGCCTGTTCGAACTGCGCCCCCAGGCCGCGCTTGCCGCGCCCAGGGAGCGCGGCCCGCTCGGCGGATCCGGCTCCAGCCTGCACGCCAAGACCTTCGCGGTGGACGGCACGCGCGTATTCGTCGGTTCGTTCAACTTCGACCCGCGCTCCACGCGGATCAACACCGAGATGGGGCTGCTCATCGACAGCGAGGCGCTGGCGCAGCGCCTGCACGGGGCGTTCGACAGCGGGCTCGGCGCGTTCGCCTGGGAAGTGGTGCTGCGGGATGGCCAGCTCACCTGGGTCGACCACGCCAACGGCACGCAAACCACGTCGGAGCCCGGTGCCACCTGGCCCCGGCGCCTCCTCATCCGCTTCATCGGCTGCCTGCCGGTGGAGTGGCTGCTCTAGTAAAAGGGGACGGAGGCAATTAAGCCACGGCACGCGCGGCCGGCCCCGCGCCGAGCGCCACGAAACGGGGTGAGGTGTAGCGAGACGAGCCGGTGAGGGGCGGAGTTAATTCCCTCCGTCCCCTTTCTCCACATTCTGGACACGTGCTGCGCACAGTTGATGGCGCTTGTTGAACAAGCGGCGGAACGCCAGCAGGATCACGGCCAGCGTGCCCAGTGCCGTGGCCGCGGCGATCATGAACATGATCACGATCTGATAGCGCACCGCCGCGGTGGGCGCAGCACCGGCCAGCATCTGGCCGGTCATCATGCCCGGCAGGCTGACCACGCCCATCACCATCATGGCGTTGATGGTCGGGACCATGCCAGTGCGCAGCGCTTCGCTGACCAGCGGGCGCGCAGCCTCCCAGCGGGTGGCGCCCAGGGCAAGGTCGCCTTCGATCACGCCGGACTCGCGCGCGACGCCAAGCATGAAGCGATCCAGCGCCAGCGACACGCCGGTCAGCAGATTTCCCAGCACCATGCCCAGCAGCGGGATCGCATATTGCGGCGCAAACCACGGGTGCACATTGATGATGCCGGCCAGCGCCGCACCGGTAACCACGAACGCAGCCCCCAGGGTCGACAGCAGACTGTTCCAGTAGATACCCCGGAAGCGCCGGCGCGTGCGTCGCACCGCGGCCACGCTCGCCAGTGCGGCCATCACCACGCCAATGCCCACGACCGGCAGCGGCGTGCTGAGGGCGAACACCGAATCCAGGATGAAACCGACCAGCAGCAACTGCACCACCATGCGCACGCTGGCGACCAGCAGGCTGCGCGCCAGTCCGAGGCGCAGCCAGACCGAGATCGCCAGGTTGAGCACGATCAGCAGCGCCGCGAAGCCGAGCTGCCAGTTGTCCAGATTGATGTAGCCGGCCTTCATGCGACCGCCTCCAGCGACAGCACGCGGTCGCTTACACGCTGCAGCTGATCGCGGTCGTGGCTGGTCCACACGCAGGCGCGTTGCGGATTGCCCTGCAACCAACCGTTGACGAGTGCCTCGACGGCGGCGACGGCGCGCGCGTCCAGCGAGGCGGTGGGTTCGTCCAGCAGCAGCACGTCGGGAGCGATCAGCAGCGCGCGCAGCATGGCCACGATCTGCGCTTCGCCGCCGGAGAGCCGTTCGGTGCGCTGCTGCAGGAACTTCCCGTCACGCCCCAGCATGACCAGCAATTCCCGCGCGCGGTCCAGGGGAAATGGCTGGTGCCGATGGACACGAAATCGAAACGGCCCACGCAGTGCGGCTTCCACCTGTCCTTCAGGCAGTGCCGGGCGCTGCGCGACGTAGACCACGCGGGCGCGATACGCCGGCATGGGCCAATCCGCCAGCGCGCGGCCCTGAAACGACAGGTCGCCGGCCTGCACCGGCTCCAGCCCGGCCAGGGTGCGCAGCAGCAGGGTCTTGCCGCTGCCGGACGCGCCGGCCACGGCCACCCGCTCGCCCGCACGCACCGTCAGGTCCAGGTCGTGCCACAGCGTACGGCCATCCACGGCGAATCCAAGCTCTCGCGCCTGCAGCAGCGCCGTCGGCGCCGACGCGTTGCGGCCAGGGCCAGCATTCTTCGGGAGTTCAGGGCATGGCATACCGTAAAAGGGGACGGAGGCAATTAAGCGCCGCGGACGAAACGCCTGCGGGCCGGGTCAAGCTCTCCGCTATGACGCTTGGAAACGCCTGTCGCCTAACGCGTGCTCGTGCTCCAGGTGGGCGCGGTTCGCAACACATTCCTCAGCTCTGATTCCCTTTGGCGCAGCGCGTTCCGCGCCGCACGCCGCCGACTTCGCGCAGAACGGGGTCTGGTGAGGGGCCTGCCTTGGCCTGTGCTGGCGTGTACGCGGAGATAATTCCCTCCGTCCCTGAGGTTTCCAGTCTATCAGCGCCGCCGCAGTGCTTGCCGGGATGCGGCCGACCGAAAAAAGCGGGGCGCCATTGCGGCGCCCCGTCGTCCCATCTCGCCGTCCTAGTCACTGCCGGCAGTACCGGATGACAGGATTGACGCGCATCGCTCATTCGGCAATCAACGTGGAGAGCTGTACCGCATCGTAATAGGTACCTGCACTGACCCCACCCATGATCATGAGCCTGCCGCCGGCAAGACCGCCTGCCGACGCGGCCGCGGTGACCAGCGTCGGTTGGCCGTAGGTCCAGGCGTCGGTCGTGATGTTGTAGATCTCGACGGTTTCGGCCAGCGGAACGCCGGTGAAAAATGCGCTACCGCCACCGTTGACGGCATAGATGCGGTTGCCCTCGGCCATGACCTCGGCGGAGGCGCGCGCCGTCAGCAACGATGCCATCTGCGTGTAGCTGTCGCTGGCCGGGTCGTAACGCCACACGTCGTCCGTGGTGGTCCCGCCGATGATGCCACCGACGTAATAGATGAAGCTGCCTGCCGTCACGGCGCGGCCATAGGTGATGCTGGTCGGGAAGTCGCTACCCTGGGCCCAGGTGTCGGTCGCCGGGTCGTAGATGCTCAGGCGCGTATTGGCCCCGTTGCCGCCGAATACGTAGATCTTGCCACCGTAGGCCGCCGTGGCACCGGTATGGGCCACCGGCAGCGGTGCGCCGAGCGTCCAGGTGTCGGTGGCGATGTCATAGATCGCGTTCTCGGTCACATGGTTCGACCCGTCATAGCCGCCGGGCACATAGATCCTGCCAGCGAAGTAGCTGCCCTGCACGTTGAATTTGGCCGACGGCATGTCGGCGAGCTGCGTCCAGGTGCCGCTGCCCGGATCCCATTTCCAAGCATCCGCCAGCGGCGTGGATTCTTGGCCGCCGCCAAACACGTACACGCTGGCGCCATCGCTGGCGCTACCCGCACGATAACGGGTGGAGGGTCCGGTGGCGCCGGTCGACCAGGGTCCGGGCACCCTGTCTATCGGATCGCAAGAGCCGTTCTCGCCGGATTCGAAGCTCGAGCAGAAAATCCCGTCGCTATGGAGGACACTGCCATTGAGGCGGAACACAAAATCCGGATCGGCAGTGCCGATGCAGTCGGTCTTGAGCGTCCACGCGGTACAGCCGGTGCCGAGTCCATCATTCGGATTCTGCCAGGTTGCCGGGGCATGGCTGGTCACGGTACGGTCCGTCCAGCCCCACTGGCCGCCAGTGGAATAGTCCATCCGCGCCTGCACGGATACCCACCACGAACCTTCGCTGAGGACCACCGGCGTGTCGAGCGTGATGATGGCATTGGCACCATTCATGTACGGCTGCGCGAGCCGGCTGTCGTGCAGCGTGCCGGGCTTGCCGGCTGCATCGGCGTAGAAATAGACATTGAAGGAGTCTGCGGGACCCGTGCCGTTGAAGTACGCACCGAGGACATCGACGCTCTCGATGGACCAGGATTCACCGGCCGGAACGACAAAATCATCCGCCCCCTGGCTGTTGTAGGCCTCGTTCGTGAGTTCGAACTCCTGGGAACTGGAGCTGTTGGCGCCCGCATTGTCCATCTGGTCGTACAACACGTTCAGCGGCGCTGACGGCACGCTGGCCGTGTGCTGCATGAAACCCGCGTTGCTTGCTGCTATACCAGTGGCCTGCGCCACGCCGACGGCGCCGCACATCCCGGCCACGATCAAGAAAAATCTGTTCATTGCCACTCCCAAGATTATGGACACAAACGGAACCCTGGACGGCGTGACCGCCATCCACAGGAGTTCCGGTGCTGCCGATTGCGGGCCGCTGACCGCCTGTCCGGCTGGACTGCGGGCGGGCTCCGTCCTTTGCGAGGCGACCCGTTGCCATCATTTTCGCCCGTCATCGCAGGTTTGGCAAGTTGTTGAAATGCAAAAAAAAAGGAGGCGCCTTGCGACGCCCCCGCTGGAACACTTTTCCGCTTCCCGGTGCCTCCGGTCAAATCCGGCAACAGGAAGGATGCGCGCGACTCAGTTGGTGATCTGCGCGGCGATCTGCGCCGGATTGTAATACGTCGCGTAATCGGCGCGAGCCATGCTGATGAACTTGCCGGTCACGCTGCTGAACCCGTTGTCTTCGTAGTCCGGCAAGAGACCGGCCAGCAAGTCCGCACGCTCAGTGACAAGTCCAGCCATGCGAGGCACGGCTCCATCGAAGCCGTCGCAGAAGATCTCGTCGGCACCGCCATCGCAGAACGGCGCGGCGGGCATGACTTGCAGGCTCACCGGAACCTCCACCAGCGGCACGGCCGGGTCGTTGCTGGTGATGCACAAGGTGCCGCCATAAGTGCCATCGGCAAGGCCCGTCGAGTCGAACGTGACCGTCACGTCGCTGCTGTCGCCCGGTGCCGTGGTGCCGCTGCTCGGCGATACGCTCACCCACGGAATGTCGCTGGGGCTGCTGCAAGCGCTGGGGGGGGCGTTGGTGCGGTACTGGTGGGTGTTGTGGAAAGTCATCGTCGAATCGATCCCGCCGGTGCTCCAGATCTCGCCACCGGCCACGCCAGTGCTGTGGAAACCGGCCTGATTTGCCTGCAACGGAGCGGGCAGTGCTGGAGCCGAAACCACCCAGGTTCCCGCTGGCCAGGCACTGATGTCGAGCTGGTCGACTTCGCTCTGAGTGTCGAAGTAGCCACCCCCATCGGCGTCCCCGCCAATGGCATACAGGGAGCTCCCCGCCGGGTCGTACGCGAGGGCGAAATCGGCACGATTCATCGTCCATGTCGGCCCGGTGGTCCATGTTCCGGTCGGCGAACTCATGTCGAGTCGCAGCGTCGCGCTGGCATTGGCGCTGGGCGCAATGACGTTGGTCTGCGAATAGCCACTCAGCATGGAAGCTGGTCCGTAGGGGGTTCTTGGCGCAGCCCCGTAGCCGCCAACCATGTAGACGTACTTGCCGACCTGCTGATATCCGCCCAGTTGATAGGCGCTCGGCAGCGCTGTTCCCGAATTCCAGGAGTCACTGCCGATGTCGTAGACCCAGAGCGTCGTGCTCGCCGTTCCTCCGGTTCCACCGGCCACGAAAAACCTGCCATTGTAGGCACCGCCGGCAGCGCCGTAGGTCCCGCCCGCCTGCGGGATTGGTGCGCCGCTCGACCAACTGTCGGTGGCGATATCGTAGATGTTGAGCACGTTCACGCTGTTGCCACCGACAACATACAGCTTGCCGTTGAAATAGGCGCCGGTCGGGGCCTCGCCGGTCGCGGTCGGCATCGGCGCGAGCGTGGTCCACGTATCGCTGGCGGTGTCGTAGCGATACAACGTGCCCACGACGGTGCCATTGGCAACGCCGCCTGCCACGTAGAGAACATCCCCCACCTGCGCAAACGCGTAGCGCACCAGATTGGCTGGCAAGGGCGAGGCGTTTGTCCACGGGCCTGGCCCACCTTCGATTGCGCCTGCACGCGTGGCGTCGTGATGCAGCAGTGCGGTCGCCTCGGTGATCGACCAGTCGAGGTCATCGCCACCTGTATTGCCGATCGTCAGGGTTTGAGTGGTCATCCTGTCCGCAGCCTGGCTTGCGCTCAGGTTTGCAGGCGATATATCGATCGCCGGATCGGCGGCGAGATGGATCGTGTCCACCCACCATCCCCCGGAGCCGACCGAACTATCGTCGGCAGTACGGAATCGCAACATGGTCGGCTGGCCAACGGTTGCTGCCGGCAACGCCACTTCCGTCGTCACGAAGCCGCCACTGTCGCCGGTCCACGCCGGGCGGCCCGCGATCGGACTGCTGAAGTTGCTCGAGATGGTGCCGTTGTAGCCGCCACTGGTGAAGCTGCCGCCGGCGGCAAGGATGTCCTGGAACGTTGCGCCACCATCGCTGGAAATTTCCAGCACCGCGCCGTCATAAGGGCTCTCCAGCGCGTACTTGTGCCTGAACGCCACTCTTTGACCGGTGACCGGCGTGAAGACAGGGCTTTCCATTATCATGTCGGCGATGGCGCCGAGGTCGGGCGCAAATGCGGCGTTGGGTGCGGTATCGGCAAACGTCGTGGTGCTCGCCCATGCGACGCCGGCACCGTTGAACGTCGTGGACCATCCGGCAGGCAGCGCAGGGGCTGTCACCCCGTCAAAGTTCTCGTCCGGCGGAAAGCCGCCGCTGCCGCTGATGTCATTCGCATACCCCGCGCTGTTTGCCAATATTGCATTGGCCTGCGCCATCGCCACTGCGCAGCACAAACCCACAATCCCTGCCACGAACCTATTCATCGCGAACCTCCCGAAACACGTGAATTACATCGGGAACCATGCGTCCCTCGGCCGGGTGCGCAGGATCGCTGCGTACGCACCATGGATCGCTTGTTCACTCGTACTGCGTATGCCGAATCGGCTGGTACAGCCGCGGTTCGGACGCGCGGATTCTGCGCTTGTCGGTTCCATCCAACAAGTGTTTTTCAACAAAAGGGGACGGAGGCAATTAAGCCGGTTCGGCACAGAATCTACGCGCCAGCCGCCCCGCGGACGGACGGCTGCGGGTCGGTTCAAGGTCTTCTCGACCATCGCCTGGAAGCGCTTGTCGCCCCACGCGCGCTCCTGCTCCAGATGGGCGCGGTTCGCACACATTCCTCGGCGCTGATGGCCCCGCGCAGCCACGCGCGGTATCGCGCGACAGGCGTTGCCGGAGCCGCGCCGGGCGCCACGAACGCGGGGAGGGGTAACGAGACGATCCGGTGGGGGGGCGCGTTGGCCTGTGCTGGCGTGGACGCGGAGTTAATTCCCTCCGTCCCCTTTCTCAAGTAAATGACCCGCAAATGACCGAATCGACCGCTCTGATCACCAATGAACCTGCCGTGCTCGGTCTGCTGGCCGTGGCGCTCGGGCTGGTGTTCTGGACGGAATCGCGTCCCACGGGCTTCTGGAAGCACTTCTACACCTGGGTACCCGCGCTTCTGCTGTGCTATTTCATCCCGGCTGTGTTCAACACGATCGGACTGATCGACGGCGAGCACAGTGGCCTGTATCCGATGGCGCGCGATTACCTGCTGCCGACGTCGCTGGTCCTGCTCACCCTGTCGATCGACTTCAAGAGCATCCTTCGGCTGGGTCCCAAGGCCCTCATCATGTTCTTTTGCGGCACCCTTGGCGTCATGTTCGGCGCCGTGTTTGCCTTTGGCCTGTTCGAGATCATTTCTCCGCAGACGGTGGCCGGCGACACGTGGCGCGGCATGACCACGGTGGCCGGGAGTTGGATTGGCGGCGGCGCCAACCAGGCAGCAATGAAGGAAGTGTTCCAGGTCGACAACAACCTGTTCGGCCAGTTTGTGGCCATGGACGTGCTGGTCGCCAATGTCTGGCTGGCAGTGCTGCTGTTCCTCGCCGGCCGTGCCGAGGCGTTCGACCGCTGGACCGGCGCCGATACGCGCGCGATCGAGGACATGAAACGGCGCATGGAAACCTTCACCGCCGATCACACCCGCGCCGCCACGTTGCCGGACCTCATGATCATCCTCGCCCTGGGACTGGGTGCGATGGGGCTCTCCCACGCCATCGGCCGGCCGCTGGCGACGTGGATTGGTGAAACGGCGCCGGGGCTGGCCCGCTACAGCCTGACGTCGACCTTCTTCTGGGTGGTGGTGATCGCGACAACACTGGGGCTTTTGCTCAGCATCACCCGCGCACGCGAACTGGAAGGCGTTGGCGCCTCCCGGATCGGATCGGCTGCCCTGTACATCCTGATTGCCACGATCGGCATGCACATGGATATCGGTGCGGTATTCGAGCGTCCTCGACTCTTTGTGCTTGGCCTTTGCTGGATCAGCGTGCATGCGTTGGTCATGCTGGCCATCGCCAAGTGGATCCGTGCGCCGCTGTTCTTCATGGCGGTCGGCTCGCAAGCCAATATCGGTGGCGCCGCCAGCGCCCCGGTGGTTGCCAGCGCGTTCCATCCCAACCTCGCACCGGTCGGCGTCCTGATGGCCGTTCTCGGTTACGCGCTCGGCACCTACGCCGCCTACCTGACCGGCTTGGTGCTGCAGGCAATGGCCGGCTGATAAGACAAAAGGGGACGGAGGCAATTATTCCGGCTCGGTGCACGGCCGGCGCACGGGCCGCCCACGCGGACGGACGGCTGCGGGTCGGTTCAAGGTCTTCTCGACCATCGCCTGGAAGCGCTTGTCGCCCCAGGCGCGCTCTTGCTCTAGATGGGCACGAATCGCATCGCATTCCTCCGCGCTGATGGCCTCGTGCAACCACGCACGGTACCGCGCGGCACGGGTCGCCGGTCTTGCACCGAGCGCCGCGAAAACGGGGTGGGGCGTCACCAGAGGGTCGTCGCGCAACGCGAGGTTGGCGTGCACGCTTGACCAGCGATACGCCGCGGGATGGACCGCCAGCGCGGCGCGCATCGGATTGAGCTCTATGTAGCGGTACACGGTCAGGAGATAGCGGTCCGAGGCGACCAGGCAGGACTTGAACCGGCTCTCCCACAACGTGCCGGTGCGGCCATGGCGGCGGTTGAATGCCTGGACGTAGCACTGCCCAAGGTTGCGCATCGCGCGCGAGATCAGGCCGGTTTCGGGCGCGCTCGCCAGCAGATGCACATGGTTTCCCATCAGCACATAGGCGTGCAGTGCGATGTCAAAGCGCGCCAGCCCTTTTCCGAGCAGGTCGAGGAAGTGCTGGCGATCGGCATCATCGACAAACACGGCGGCACGATTCACCCCGCGCTGGGTGATGTGCAGGGGAACACCGGCGATTTCGAGGCGCGGACGTCGTGGCACGAGGGCGGAACGGGTGGCGGGGGCGATCAAGCATGCCCGTCACCTTGGCCTGGCGACAGCGGCGATCCTCGCGACGGAACGTGCGACATTGCTGACAGGCTGCCTCGGCCTGGGTCCAGGATTAATTCCTCCGTCCCTGAGGTTTCCCCACAAATGCAGCCGCTGAATCAACAGGTTGCAGCCACTTCTGGTGTTCGAAACGCGCATGACGCGGTATGTTCCTCGCAGGTTACGAAGCCAC